>Ga0307516_10000596_pt1 | contig 49001 bp, 67 predicted proteins | sample 19_EM_MG_FD_203310 | JGI IMG/M metagenome (GOLD analysis project Ga0307516, IMG submission 203310) | Populus trichocarpa ectomycorrhiza microbial communities from riparian zone in the Pacific Northwest, United States - 19_EM | ecosystem: Host-associated > Plants > Roots > Unclassified | place... | reverse complement strand
ATTATTGTGTGTTATAAATGGTCGGATTGTCACAAACACAGATAAGCACCCAGGACGTCACATGGTTATGTCATGAGATTCACGACATAAAGAAAAGCCCGATAAATAATGGATTGCCAGATACACTATCAAAGGTATCTAGCAACATTCTTGGCCAATGGGACATTCATGATAAGGATGCTCTCGGTTATGCCAAGAACACCTACAATAAATTATGTCCCTCCCCTCCCAGTGACAGTCACGACAGCCCAGCACATCGTGATTCATCTCCACCCCCAACTCCCTCACCACCTGCTCAAACACCCCCTGGGCCACCTCCATTCCGTACTCCTTCACCAACGTCCAAAACATCCGTTGGGATTCCATACATAACCGTTGCTCCCAGTTCCGGGGGGTTGCCTGCTGACGACGAGAATAAGGCAAGGAATTCTCCTTGCGAGAGTTGGTGTCTCCCAGTGTCGAGCTGGGAGTAGACATAGTGGGGCTCAATCTCGTCCCACAAACCTGACAACGATGGGGGGGAAGGTAGGGATGAGTGGGAGGACTGGGAGAGGAGCAAAGGGAGGGACTCAGGGGAGTCAATGCCGACACCAGTGTCGGAGAAGAATTGAGAGGAGAGGGGAGCGTCGTGAGAGGAACGCTTGCATCTAGATGGTGGCGGAGAGAAAGGAGTCCCAGACTGGCTTCCAGCTCCAACATCGAAGTGGAGCTCGAATGACGTGTCTCCTGCGAAGACTGCCAGGCAGGAGACCACGCCGCAAGCGAAGTGCTGCGTAGGACGCCAGTGTTCATCAATAAAGTGATCAAACTTAGATTGAAGAACGTCATACTTAATCGATAGCTCACGGTGAGCAGAGACCAGTCGATCCATTCATGCATGATGATCGGCGTAGTTAAGGTCTAGTTCACAGCAAAGCTTGTTAGACCAAGCAATCATATCATCCATCTCCACCCTAAGGACTTCGATGGAGGAAGGGTTTAGCTCACTGGGAGCAGCAACCATGGGAGGAAGGGCCAAGAAGTAGTACTCGACCTCCGAAGGGAGGACGGAAGCGGAAGACTAAAAAGCATCCCCAATTAGATCATTTCAAACACGATCAAGAAGGGGACACTCACCTGAGAGAACGATGAGGAAGACATTATTGATATAGTTGGAGAGGGGAGAGTGGAGGGGCTGGGTGAGAGCAGAAAGCGAGGGATGGCATAGTGAAGGGGAATGTTGACTGTGTAGGTTGGGGATGAGAAAAGCAAAAGACAGGGGAGGAGGGAAGTATAAATAACTAACCAAAATAACCCTCAGCCCTGCGCACAGACCAGCTCATCACCCCCATCAAATCCCTAGACCCTGCGCACGGACCCATCAGAGCGCAGCAATCGTACATCAGAAAACACGACACGTTTCAGCCACCATCATAAACACCACCCCATCAGAAGCTAACCCATCACGGCCATATTAAAGAGAAATCCCCATCCATCAAATGATTACCCGATCAGGAACAGAACACAAGAAGTTACATGATCCAGGGATTTCTCCACATCATCCCTTGCCAGAACCTACTTGACCAATCAAAAGACTAAGAAGTGACTCAAGTCGCGATAAATAGAAGTAAACATAGTAGACCAAATAGTACCACACAAGAGCATGTGATCGATATGTGATCACGAGCTGAGGAGTATATATACAAGGCCCCAGTAGCCTTTACTCCCCATCTCACTCTTCTCTGTATCCACATCGCAACCACCCCAATAAACCTAGTAAGAGGATTACCCCTCTGATCCATGGATTCACAGCACCTAACTGATAACTGTTGGCAGGTCAGCTACCTGCCCTTTGTATGTCCACTCCCTTAACCGGTCTCCCCAACCCCCACAAGTCCACCTCTCCCATCGCTTTCGTTGCTGTCCCCAACATCAGGCTCCTCCTTTGGAGTTATAGGGTCCTCAGGAGTTTGCAAAGTAACCTCTCTTCAGGACAACTAATCCACCAACCTTACTATCGTCCCATTTCCACCCTTGATCAGGGCTACACCCATCCCCATTCCTCTTAGGTGCTGATCACATGTTTGAGTGGTGAAGCACTCTCCACGGATTCCCCCTTTGCATTGTCACCCTCTCCATTAACCCCCTCTATCATTTCCCTCGCCCACATTTAGTTGTTGCTAACAGTTTCACCTATCAGTACCCCCATCTACATCTCCTGCATTGGGATCTCACGCCGGAAATCCCCCTTGAACTCAGTGAGTCGCTTGAGCAGGTTAATCAGTATTTGGACGGTGATCTGACTGAACTGTTCGTCTACCTCAACCAATTCTACTTCAACTACTTTCTACCTATTACCCCCTACAACCAATCCCCTCATTCACCCCTCCTCCCTTCAGAACCCCCCACGACGCCCTTCATCCCCACCATTCCCTCCTCCGATAACCCCAACACTATTCCTCTGGTAGGACAACAGTAAGTCCATGCATACCCCTGCGACACGGATCCCCAGTTTATTATGGAACAGACTGCACAAGAGTGGGTTCGCTGGGGACACGGGAGTCCTTCTATTGATTTTAGGGTGCTCTCGTGTCTGAGCCATGGGGATACTTGAGACCCGGTCCTCCCACAAGGCATTGCGGGTTCTTGGCGATGCGTTATGTCACATGTTTCGACTGTCATTAAGGCACATCTTCCAGCTTCAATTCCCACTTCCACAACGTGTTTTACCTTGTTCTGAAGCGTGTGTTCAGCCATTGAGGGGATTCTTTAAAAATTGTTGGTCGCAAATCATTTTTAACTGTCACCACTGCTTCAGGGGAGTGTGCCCTGCAAGATCTACAGCTACACAATTTAATATACAACCAAGACTCATTAATCCCAGTGCTTCTGTTCCCCTCTGACGTGTTCCCATGGTGTCTTCGGTCATACATGGACAGGAACTGAGAGGACAACGTTTTCGACAGTTTCAAAGGGATGGGAAAAACATGTGCGGAGTTTAAATTTGGCTGTACGGTGCCAGTCCCCACTCATTAGAGAGGCTGTGCAAAGTGATGAGTAAGTGATGAGTTACCATTTAAGGACACATAGGCGCTGAGAATTGGTGGGGCACGTGGACGTGGTTGCTTTGTGGTCGCTTTTGCACAACCTCTCTATTGTGGTGTGAACGCCTGATTACAAATTAAACAGGTTAGTACTAAATAATAAGGTGTAGGGCCATCAAGCAGCAAAGCCTGGGACCGTGTGCGTGTGTAAAGGGTTTATTACCGGAAGCCAAGATGAATGGTAGAGGGCAGTGGCAGTCAGGAGTGAACATGGTACATGGTCCTACTTACATCGGGACATGTCCAATACAGAAACAAACCATATGCAATGTAGTGTATAGTGGAGAACTGTTGAACCGGATAGGACAACCCTAGGCCCTGGCTCGAAGCCGCTGTGCAGCTCCTCCCGCTGAACCACCACGATTGCATGGTGGATGAACTACCCCTCCAGATTGCCCTTGACGACGTTGTCATACTGCCCGAGCCTAGCGACGAGATATTGACCTCACCAACGGACGCACCCACAGAATTTCACCTGGACAAGAACGGAAAACATGTGAAACAACATCAGTCTTGGAGGCTGTCACGTCTCAGCAGGGTAGGTGGGGGCTCCATCTCACCGAGGTACTTTTTTTTTGTGTAGGAGGGTTACGTGTATCTAAACAAATATACCCGAGCTCATCGGGGAGCATAGCGGTCCCGGGATAAGACCAGGGAGACTGACAAACAAGCCACTCAAGACGTCACATTGTGACATGTAACGGACTGGTGAAAAATAAGGTTTTTGGCGGATGGGAATGCGAAAAAAGTCACTAAGACCCTGGACCTTTTAGGTCCCGGGAATACAGGTCCGAACAAAATGGGCCAAGACTCACCGCCTGCGGTGTTTGTGTATCGTTGTTGCACACCACTGCCCCCGACCTTTGGAACACACCGTATCTCCTTACGCATTCGCATAGTAGGTGTGGTCGCCTGTCTCAAAGATGACCATCAAAAGAGCGTGTTTGGCATGTAGGTAAGCCGCACCCTCTGTCCCACGTTTGGACCGTCACTGACGCGCACACCGCGATTTTGGCGCAGGGCTCGAAAAGTGGTAAGTCATCGTAGTCCTGTTTCTCCAACTTCGATTGTGACTGATGATCAAAATCCGCTCGTGAAGAGGTGTATCCCTGCGACCCCACGTTGCCAACGGTGCAAGGAGTCGGGAATCGACGAGTGTTTGTATGTATCAACGAAGAAAAGGGGTTCGGGGAATACGCTGAGGATGGGAGAGGCGTGTCAACGATGTCGGTGAGGATCGAACCCACAGATGAAGGTTAAACGTTAAACGTTAATCGCTTACCAACATTCTGCGCACCCGCCGGTATGATACATCAGCAAAAGGAAGCGGGTAAGCCTTCTGCCCCCCTCAGCGATGGACCTATGGCGCTTACCTTGCTGTGATGGTGATGCGTAGAGATGTGACGCAACACATCCCTGCACTCCGTGTTCCAAGGATGGGGGGTCCGATTGCGTATACGAACAGAACCAGGCGAAACAACGCACGCACGAGAGATCGCCCCCTGCCGCTCAAACCCTTCCCTTCTCACCTAAGAACAAGCCAAGCTCGCGTCGCTCACCTCCTTCTCGGGTGGACGGCGAAGATCCCTTCCCTCCCACTACAGATACCCCTTCGTCCGATACCCGTCGCTCCGTGTTCTCTTCGACGGACCGAACCCTGTCCAATTGTTCCACAAGTGAATGCCACCTCTCGGAATCTGACACGCTGGATAGACTTGAGCCTCCTGTCCCTACGGAAAGGGCGATCTCAGAGATGACATTGGTGCCCTTCCAAGAACCTCCCAAGTCCCGCCAACCCGCTATAATATCCGCCTTTTCCGTCCTGCAGTCTCTTCAGTTCCTCTCCATCCCTCGCCCGCTTCGCACATCGGTGCCCTCCTTGAGTCCGGAATACTTCCAGGTCTCCGACACAACGTCTTCAGAACTAGATTTGTCATTGTGCGCGTTTCATTTCCTTGGTGGTATGCCTGGACGCCACAGGAACTGACCTCGTTTGTTCAGCCGCCTTGCTGCGCTACTGCGATCGAGGCTGTTTGGGATTTATCTCTCAGGTCCTAAGCAAGATGCTGTACTGCGCGGAGACGTCTCGAACGCCATCGTTAGCCCATTCTTCGTCCACGCCATGGCTGGGTTCGGGATGTATTTCTGTGCCGGCGTCGGACACTCGCCCGGAATGGTTCGACTACGTGTGAAACATGCTCAGCGAGCTTTTGAACAACTCGAAGAAATCGCCAGTGGCAGTAACGCGAATCTTACGGTTCAGGTCTCGTTTTCCCTCGCCGTCATGGCCCTCTACTCAAGATGGTTCGATACCGCACGCAAGTTCCTCAAGAGGGCGTGTATTGCCCTCAATGCGGCGGGCCGCCGGTTTATCCCGGCTACTGGTCGCCCACCAGAACTCACGGAAGATGTCCGCGAGCGCCTTGTGGTGCTTTCCCAGGTGATCTACATGGAGAACTACATGTTTTTGGTTGTGGATGGAACGGAGCCGAAGATGACAGTTCGGATCGAGCAGGAGTTTCGAGACGACCTTCAGGTAAGGGTTCACTAGTCATTCCCTCACTCCCCGCGCCGATGACTGATGGTGAAGGCATAGCAGGCCTACCCGCTCTTATTTGAGATATGTCCGTTGATCATGCGGACACAGGGAATCCTGTTGGTCAAGGATGCAATTTTGATCACCCTTTGTTCGGTTGACAGTGGGTTATTCCACCTCGTTGTTGACCTAGTTGACCCCCCGCCTCGCCATAGTAGTGAAGCCAGATCGGTGGAGACAGATATGTGAGGGACTGGTAACTCGTCTCGACGAATACTCCGACACCCTTCTACGGAAAATTCGAACGTTCCTGCAGATTGGGGATACCCAAGGCACAGAGATCATCCAGAGCAGTTGTGTGGGATGTTTGGCGCATCTCGCGGTGTTGTGCGACCTTGTCGGTCGCTCGGAACCTAACTCCAAGCCTCGAATGGATGCTGTTTGTGATTTGTCGTTGGAGCGACTCGGCCACCTCACACAGGAGATAGGCTTCGAGGAATACACATACTTCGATCTGTTACTCAGGGTGGGACACTGGGTTGACTGTTCTCGGCGATGAACGAACTGATGATTGTCATTCCTAGGTTTCGTGGGAGAGGTCGTTGGTCGCCTTCAATTCGCGGATCGACTTCCTGTCTCATGATGAGGGCGTACTCCTTCGGCGTTGTCGGGAAATTATTGTAGCCGCGTTGTCAGACATTGAGGCCAGGTTCCCTGGCCCGTCTCCCCCGCCACTCTCTACAACCTCGGTGTTTTTCGATGGTCGGGATGAGGGATCGAAGCATCCGAACTTTATGCTGGCTTCGGAGAGCGTGCACTTGATTTGATGGGGGCTGGCACCGTACTACCGAATTTAAACTCTGCATGCACCTTTTCCCATCCCTCTGAAAGCGTCGAAAAAGCTGTCCGGCTGTTCTCCAGACACTACGGTGAACCCCAGGTTGGGCGTTCGGGCCCGGGGCATGAGAGGGGGCCAAGTTTACGAACGAAGAAGACGAAGAATAGGGGACCATACTTCATGGAGTGGTTGGCTCCCGCATTCCGGCGCTCCATGACTCGCGGGCTTGTAAAAACGCAGGAAGGCTTGGATATATCTGCCACTGCCAGATTCTGCGACAACGCAGAGATTTTAACGATCTCTCGTACATCCGGTAGGAGGCACCAGGTCGGGTCCCAGTTTCGACATAATATCATTACACATTTCCCAATCTTCCCACTCATCAGCCTTTGAAACCTAGGAGTTGAGTGTGAGGCCTCGCAAGTCTGTCGGCTTGATAGGGTGGGACGCACCGCACAGATAACGGGGTGCCGTGAAGGTTCTAGGAGTTCCCCTGCAAGGATGAGTTCGTCCAAGATCTGGGGAAAGTCCGGCGGTTAGGGATCGAATGGGCTCATGCGTGAGCATTGGAGCTTGACCCACAGCGTATGCGATGTGGAAATTGAAGACTCTATGGAGGTAGGTTTAGATCACTGGGATTTACTGGAGAGGGAAACCAGCAGGCTCACATGTCAAGTTCCGTGACCTAGAAGATGCAATTTGAAACAGGCGTAAAACTCAATAAAACGCCACAGCACGGAAGGAAAGAAGGACTCGCGTTCCCAAAGTGCGTGTCGAGAGTTTCGACGTATCTGTGTACGATCTCGAGCGCGTTCAACTCGTTCTCCCCGGTCGTGACCCCGCACACGAAATACAGAGAGGCGTAACGGCGGTAAATCACTCTTGAATCTGGGCGGATCACAGATCAGTTCGAAAACGTACGGTAACGCGGAGTGGGGCTGAACCAATGGGGAAAAAATTTACGGTAAATACCTTGATACTCGAGAAAGTTGCACTGTCTTGGTTTTCGAGCCAGGACAAGTTGGGTAACGTCTCGGACGATTCGTTGCTTGGCCATCGATGGCAGTGTAACGAACCATTTCTGCAACCTGACCTTGCCTACCACCGTCGGTTATCAGTCCATCGTGAGGGGGGGCTGAGACGCGTCCCCGGCGCATACGCACCTTGCCTAGACACGAGAAGGATATAGTTGATCATGTCCGTCTCAGCCAGCGACAACGGGGGCCGACTGGATCCTAAAGCGGCCCAATCACGGACGGTATATAAACGGCGGTGTGGGTGATCGATCCTCTAGCTGTTGCCAGCTCGACGGGCGAACCTAGACCCGTTCGTACCTGGAGGGATGATGCCCCCAAGCCTCCCATCAAGACGTTCGCGCCGGCGCGAAGGTACGATCTTTGTGCTTACGTCTGATACCGAACCATCAGAAATCGTGGAAGCCCAGGGCCAGGGACCGCGCAAGCGAAGGCGGAGCGTCGGAAGGTGACTTTGTTTCCTTCGGCGTCCGGTGCCGAAGTCAGCATTGTCCGGTTTCACCTTGGCATGTGGAGACAAGCTCTCTCGAGATAACGAGCTCTCAGATCCCAATTGGTGACTGGGCGGTCCCGTGGCATTCATTTTGTGGCGTACCCCTGAACGGAGGAGAAAAGGTATGGCCGGCCCACGCTTTGAACGATAAGCGGACGTGTGGAAACAGCCGGTCCCAGCGCCAGCGCCCGCTCAACTCACCCACACCTCTCACACTCGGCAGCCTTCACGCAGAGTCCACGGGGAGGAGGGGAACCCATCGACATCCTTTGATTCCGTAGGATCCCAATCACGAGAGCTCATGCAGATTACCAGGAACGTTGACGTTTTTCCGTCGACAGCCAGAGTTTTCTCGGCCGCGCTAGAAGGAAAAGATTGAAGTTAAGCTGTCAATCATCAATCAACTTGACAGCTGACCACATGCTTGGGTACGTTTTGCCTCCTCTTCATCGCCGGGCGAGGATCGGGTGCTTGCCGCCTGGCCTATACCCCACAGGTCCATTCCATCATGGCCGCCAACAGGTTGGTGAGGTGTACGGATAAAACCCCCATCCTCTACTCGGATCCCGCGCCCCCGTAAGGCAAATATCCCCAACTCTGGCTTCCCTCTCCATCCAGCTCGTACCATACAGTACTTCTCTCCCCAACTCGAGAGGTTCAGCCAGAACACGAACACGGTAACACCCTCATCCGAGAGTTCTTGCAGCGCCTCTAGCTGTTCCACCATTCAACCCAGCCGCGTTGGTGCAATGAGCTTGTCCGTCACAACCGTCTCGTCCGCCCGTGGAACGATCTCCCGCATGTCGAGCTCGGAATCATCCATTGGGTCGCCTGGAGATTCGACCCCACGGCAGCGGACCAGAAAGCGGACCCAATTGATGTTCCCATATGCCCCATCTATAGTCGCGCAGGTGAGTGAATTCCACTCCGCCTAGACCACGTCCTAAACCACTTCGCCAGCCATACAGGGTCGCGTCCGAAGCCGAACCTCTAAAATCAATGCCGATCTGCCTGATCCCAAAAGACCACATGCGTCAACTCCCCCCAATCCTCCACCTCGGCTGGTCAATCGACGAAGACAAGCTCCTCGAATGGTGCGCCGACGAAGGTTTCGAACGCACCACCACCGACATCAACGGTCACGACGTCTTTGACTACACCGGAACCACGGCTGGAGCTTTGTACTATTTCGCGCAGCGTTCGGGAGCGGGGATGTTTGACCCTTATATCCAGTTAACTTGCCACAGGAGGGAACCGGTTATCGTCGCAATCACGTCGAATTACTCGGTAACCGATGAGTTGGATGGGAGGAGGGTGGAGGTTTTCGCTCTTGGTGCTCTGCTTCAGAGGGAGGGTCTCCTCACCCGGGAATCCATGGCGGCAAGGTGGTACCTCGACTTCAAAGAATGGCAATGGGTTATCAACAAACGAAAATAACTGCACAACCTACACCCTCACCCCCTCCGTGCGACCCACCTTTCCTCCCTTCTACCCACTACATCCACGATCATTGTACGCCCCCCCCATTTGGACCCGTCCTACTGCCTGTACCGCTACCATTTCTACGTCTTACTACCACCATCCCGCACTCGTAATACTTGCTTTATATTCTTGTACTGTACAGATACTCCTACATGAGGGCTAATCCCCCTCGGACTTTCTACTTCGACACTCGTAACGAGGGGCGTGCCCACAATACATCATACCCACTTGCGCTCATCAAGGATTCCAACAAGAAACAACGAAATCACCAAGGACTGTTGACGATACCTGAGTGGCTTGGGGGCAAATGGCCTGGGGCGAGGGATGCCCGCGTCGGCCGTTTCAACTGCTTCTTGTTTAACGCCAAAACGTTATTCTGCAGTGCCACAATCTGCCAGGGGGGTCAGCGTTCAAATACCACCTGTGCGGGCCTTACGTAGGCCGTGGGGATAGGACAGGGACGTACGATCTCCTTGTCATCTCCGAACTTGAAGCTGTCTTGCACCACACGGTCTTCGTACCTGGAAAAGCACAAAACCGTGAACAAACCGGAGGTGGGGTCAAAGTGGAAGCAGGGAGAACGCACTTTTTGATGTGGTATTTGTCGAGGTGTCCTTTCTTGACTTTGTTAAAGTCCCACGCGACGACGTACTCTCCGGTCGAAGTGACGATCGCGTTCTCCTCCTGGCTCTCACCCATATTGAACCTGATGTCGTGGTTCTGTTAGCGCGGACCCGGGGCACGGGTTCTCCACGTACCTGGCGGGGGTAAACGAGATCGCGTCGTTCATGTAAGCCACATGCTCGGCCCTCAATTGCAATCTTCTGGGTATCGGTTTGGCATCGGCGGGGAATGCCCTATCGAATCCTAGGCTCCCCGCATACTTTCCATCACCAATCATCGTATCAATCAACAACAGGTACGTCTTGGTCGTTGCCACGATCCATCGCCCATCTCCGGAAACGTCGATTCCGAGAATAGGATCACCCAACGCCGGGAGCGCCGTCTTCGCGTTTTTCCCGATGGAGTCGAACAACCTGATGTCCCCCTTGTCACCCGCCACCGCCAGTTTCCCCGAACCGGTGGTGGTGACGGCGGAGAACTTGGTCTTCGTCGTGTACTGCTTCATCTCGTTCTGTACCATCTTGTTTCCGGACAGTCGAGGATCAATCCTGTACAACGCGTTCCCGGAGATACCGACCACTGTTTGTTCTCCCGTCGTCTGCGCATACTTGTCCTTCGGCGCGATGTGGTTGACGGGGACGTAATCGTTGACTTTCCACTCTTCCACCACCTTACCTCTCTCGATGTCCAAGGAGAAGAGTGAATTTGGGGCGGCATCGTCGAACAGAATCATCTTGTTATCTGAGTCGTGCAACATGACCTGCATCCGGGGAATCAGAAGGTGTAGCGTTTCACGTCAAAGGTCTGGGTACCTTCTTAGGGTTGAACTTTACGCCTTTCGGATTGGCAATGTTCCCGATTGTCGCGTAATACTTGACTTGGTCTTGATCCCCAGAGTGTCGGAACACCCCAATGTTGTTCCCCCGTACGACGTATGACCTGTCTCCCTTAAACCCGACGGCAAGTTGGGAGTTCTTGTCTCCCTTTGTGAGCGCTTCGGGCAATTCGTCGTCTTCCTCCCCTTGCCCTTCATCTTCCTCTTCTGAGTCCGCAGCTAGGGGAACCAACCTCAGTTCGTGCAGGGAGACAACTGTGTGTTCCTCTTACCGTCGAGTTCGTCTAAAACCGCCTCCTCCTCTACCTCATCATCCTCCACGTCGTACATCTCGACATCTTCATTTGACCGCAACGCGTACGCTTGTTCATCGGGCTTCAAGCGTGTCAACAGTAGCCTTCGGGCATAAGGGAGCAACCGACCTTCGAAGTTGACCAAGGAACCTGATGAAGTGTCTCCCACAGAGCCCTCGTGAACTGTTCCTGAAAGTTCGCGTATGACTCCTGGGCGAGGAACCTGAAGCACCAACTCGTCTGGGTGTCCTTGTCGCTCATATGGTTCCACGTTAACGACCAAACCTTGGTTGACCACCTCTGGTTCATATCTGGATCGATCTTGTGCCACAGAATGACGTCGTTCCCCTCGGTCGAACGCCCAATCATCCAGTACTTGTAACCATTGGTCTTGGAGTTTGTGGGTAGGCCGACAATAGCGGCCCGTCCATCACCCTGCTTGACAAAGTACTCTTTCTCGCGATCCCAGAGGTGGAGCTCTGCATCTTCTTGAACGAGAGGCGGGTAAGAGTTGAAGGGTGAGGTTGTGGTTTCCGTGGAGGAGGTGGTGGTGGTAGTGGAAGTTTGAGACGAGGAGGGTTCAGATGAAACGGCAAGAGATCGCATCTTGGACGTGATGGAGGCAGCGGCGTCGGACTCGGAGGTTTTCTTTCGTGACGGTGATTGTTTGGGTTTCTGTTTCTTTGGTTCCAGGGGTCTTGAAATCTGACATTAGTTCGTTTCGTGAGGACGGTTGGCGCAGTGGACTGACCGGTAGATGAACTCTTGGAGATCAGCGTCCGAGAGATGATCGGCGGCGGTCTTGTATTTCCTTTCATACATTGCCCTGTACATGCACGTCTCGAAGAACGCTTGTGTTGGTTCGTTCGTCCCAATTGCTACGAACTCGAAAAACTCGTCGACTCCGCCTTCCATATCGCGCCAGACGAACGTGGGCCCGCCTTCAGTCTGACCCGTCCTGAATTCTAGCTCCTCCCCGATAAGAAATACGCGCTCCTCGTCGGCTGTGAGATCGACGGGTAAGTAAGGTTATGGCCGAGGGGTAGGTTGATGACTCACTCTCGTCCTCGTCCTCCAGCAGCTCCTGGTCACCATCTTCGTAAACCCGTGTCACGACCAGCTGGAAATTGTGATCAACGGAAGGAATGCGACGGATGGTGGCCATAGCATCATTGTAGCTGCGCATAAGTCAGCTGGGTTCGTCCAGGAGAACACCGAAATCGACGAACATGCATTCTCTGGATGTCCTGATGTTCCCTGGGCGTACGAGGTGGAGTTGCCCCGTTGAAATCTTGACGACTTCCGCCGCATTGGCATCGTCTGTGGTGGAATCGGAGGTTAACTTGTGGAGGAAGCCGTTATAAAACTGCGAAACTAACGCCACACTTTCCCCATGACTGCTCCATGAAACTGGAGTTAGTGTTCGCTCGCAAACGGACGGTGCGGTCGCTCACGGCTTTTGAAGATGTTCATAGTTGGGAGCGGAGGAAGGTTATCAGCGTTACTGTGACAGCTGAGGTCACTTTGGTACAGACGCTGGTCACGCGACCCCTCGTCACGCGCGATGATGTCGACCCCAGGTGAGTCTCAACGCGGATAGCCAGGCGGAGCGAGGGCTGAAAATCTTTGCCATTTTTGACAGCGACGCCCGAGCAAAGTTTTAGGAACAGGGCGGCGGCATACGCGACCCCAGACAAGGTTTGAGCTCATACGACGAAATGAAAGCTGCAGCAAGCCGTGCTCAACGTGTGTTCACAGACGAATGCGGATGTTAATCCTGGGTCTGCGACCTCGCCACGCATACTCACCCCCAGTCTTTCATATGGCAATATACCAAGCGCGTTGGATACGCCCGCGAACGTCAAGACGGTTGCTTTGAAAGCGGACCCGGCGCTGTTGACGTGCTTCGACCCAGCAGACAAGGAGCTTTATGGTCTCTGGGCACCTCAGCAGCGGTGACCCTCGGTCGGTCTCTTGTTTCCGTTCCCTCCCCGGTAATCTATCCTGTGTGTTGTTTCAATTCACATAACGTGCCCTCATGGACCTAGCGGGCTGGAAACTTCGTGCACAACACGACGGGGTGGGCGTTACGTGGTTAATATCGAAGAAGATTTCATAACCCTTGAAGGAACGAGGCGAGGGTTGTGCCTGTCGAAGTCGTCCCCTGATCCTGTTTCCTTTTCCTCTCCAGCATCTCCTGCAACCCGGACCTCGCCTTCCTGTTCCTCGACCCCTTTTGTCCGCCTGATGTCGAAGCGGTAGGCTCTTGAACCGGCTGCGTGACCGATTCTATCGGTGGTGATTGTGTTTTTCTCCCCATCTCCATTTGTGCCTCGGGGTGGTTAAGGTTCGGATTTCGTCGATTGCGCCTCCTCTGGTTTTGGAAAGCGGCTGCACCGCCCTTTACGAGAGGGGACCGTCGAGTGAAACCACAAGACCTGCAGGTTTTCTGCAAGATAACGGTTGAGGACCGGGGTTTATTGTCTCGAACGAGCCTAGTGTCGGCGGACCCATCGAGCTGAAATCTCCCACACCCGAGACAGTGTGTATCTGCGAGATCGTCAGCGAGCCGTTCTCTCTCCTTCTTCTCCTCTTCTCCTCCGGAACGAAGGTGGTGCCGTGCTCGGGTGATGTGAATGGCGGCAAGCGCGGGGGAGATGGGCTGGAGGGTCAATGGGAGTGCAAGCTTCATCTTGGAGATCACGTGGGCCACAAAGGCGGACTATGCCCGGAGTAAGCGCCCACCGGTGTTTATTGTTCTTTGAGTTTGCTCATTGTCCGTTCGAAATCAAATAAAACACCACAATGCGCTCGGCCGCTTTCTTTTCGCCACTCTCATCTCTTCCATGGTCCTCGCGATGCCTGCCTCTTCCAACTCGATATCCTACCCGGTTCCCATCGACGTGCCCTCCTCTCACAGGAGACAGGCCTCCGTAAAGTCTCACAAGTCCAAGCAGTCTTCATTGTCTGGTACAATGTCCTGGCTGTCGGGAAACAAGTCCTCCAAAGCCACGAACGCCTCCACCTCTCCTCCGCTTCGGATATCCGAGCCCAAACTGAACGACGCCTTCGGTCGAGTCGAACAAGCTCCCAGCGTAACCATCGTGCGGACACCTCAGGAAGCCCTCACCTTTTTGCAAAAAGATAAGGTCAAGGAAGACAGCTTCGAATACATCGATACGCGTCCAAAGCGTGCAGGATCGCAACGGTCCCAAACCGGCGGTTATCCCGCGCGAAACCCATGTCCCTCACCTCCCACAAGTCCCCCTTTACCTCCCTTACCGGATCTTGCGCGTATCTCGCCTAGGTCGCCCACCAAACCGAGCACGAGAACCCCGCCGCAAATGCCCCTTCCTCAGGTCCCCCGGCCAATACCATCTCCGCCGCGGACCGTCAAGGCTTCATATCCCTCGTCATTAAACGAATATTCCATGACTCCCCCCGTGGAAGCAGCACCTCCTCCTTCACCTCTACCTCCGCCCTTTGATCCGATTCTTCTATCTACGATTCCATCGCTTCCAATTGATCCAAAGAAGACGGTAATCACGCTCGAGACGAGTACCGAATCGCTTAAGACGACAATGGCCACTCTCATCTCTCGCAAGTCTTGCTCCTTCACCAAGTACTTCTCCAGGATCCTATTGGAGGCGCGCAAGAAACAGCATTCGGAGGCAAGTTCTATATACTCGCAATCGAGTGGGATCGAGGAGAATCTGGATTCGATCAACTCAATTTTCGTGAATCACATCCCGGCGTCTGGCTTGCTTGCCCCCACCCCTGCCGCAATGCATGTGTTTTTGGATCGCCCCAGTGCTCCGTGAGTTTCCACGTGTTCTCTCGCCCTACCCAATACTCAATTCCAGGGTTATTTTGCTTGTTCTAGATACACACACATTCTGACCTACCTCCGCACGCCTACCTCACCTGACCAACCAGGCGTTCTCCCACGAGCCGTCAGGCTTCCAAACAAGTGCCCCCCTGCAATGGTCGAAACTCTCCTGGAACTGCGAGATGAAGCCAATTTCCTCAACCTCGAGGAGTTATTCAAGTTGTGTACCGAGGAGCTATCCAAATACACCCCTTCTACCAGTTCCTCGAAATCCACTGCCTCGGGCTCGTTAAGATCTTCCAAGCGGCCCTCCATCACGCACGCACAGAGCCATCATCAGCTCGGTATGAGATCCAAGAACTTATCGATGCACAGCCTCCATCAATTCGCTGAGGACCCGAGCGAGACTGAGTTCGATTCTCACATCCCCACGCCGAACTCGAGCGCGCCTTCTTCCAGAGAAGGTTCCAGACACGAGGCGACCGCTACCCCCACCCCGTGCTTAACCCAGCTCCGTGGTCACGGAAAGTCCTACTCTAACGTCCACCCCTTGCCGTCTTCGAAGTCAACCTCCGAATTGCGGAACGACCCTTCCATGACGGTGAAAGCTCGTCCCAGCCCCACCTGGGTATAGGTGGTTCAAATTTCTTACCCTTTTCTTTTTTTTTTCCCTTTGCGTTCAGAGTCTCCCTTGCATCTTGGTGTTCTATGCTGCAACCCTCGTTTAGACCCCCCCCTCGAGTTTCTCATCTTGTCGTGTACATCCGCTCATTGTAATCGCTTTCCTCGCTACCCATGTCCATCCCTCACGACCTTTAGCGACCCCATTATGACCCGCTCCCGTTGTGTTATCTTATTCCAACGCCTCATCATAGCAGTAGCTTATGTCATGACCCTCGTTTTCTGCGGGTGTCACTCCGTCAGGTGCTAGTTTTTTCCCCATCATGAACACACAAATTTGCATGCGTCGCACGGGCGGCCTCAAGACGTAAGAAATGAAACAGGTTTGGAAATGGCCGCCGAGAAAGCGCGGTCTCAGATTAAATAATGGGCCATACTTGCACGAACTGGGGCGAGAGTCACGCCAAGGGGCCCCAAACCTTGGACCACTGGAAACGAAAACTCGTGCGCCACGGGATTAGACTTACGATACAACAAACTGGGGAGGGGGAGGAGTCGCGGGAGGGAGATTACGAACGGGGAAGGAGACCAAGCTGCAAAGCAAGCCAACAGCATCGAGCGAACCATAGGGTGGGAAGAGAGGACATTCGGGCGAATTTGCAAGAAGAAAAGAAACGCATCCATCCATCCATACGAGGGCGAAAGCAGGAAATGCGAAGCATACCGCTTCTTTGTAGCTTACAAAAGACAGAGGGGAAAAGAACAAGAAACTAATGTTTGGGGGAGGAGCCCAGCACTCCTTGAGAAGGGGACACGAGGGACCGACAGTTCGCGAGTGACGCAACTAGGATAGCAGTACATCTGGGAAGGAATAATGGAAACACGCGTTAGCGTGAGGAAAGTTCAGTTCTTCTTGTCGCTCGTTTTGACGAAGGGGTTGACGCTGTAGACCTTGATGACCGGTGGGCTCTTGGTCAAATCAGCTGTGACAATAACCTGATCGTTTTGCCATCAGCGAAAGAAACCGGGAGGAGTAACAGGGTATACATACGGGGACGGACATCAACTCCTTGATCTCCTGGATCTTGTGGCCAGCTACGGGGGTCTTCAATCCTTCGAACACTGGCTCCGCCTTGGCTATAGACAACTGCCTCTGCTTAGAAGTTTCGACGACCGGGGGCGCCTCAGGGCTCTCTTTCGTGTTTGACCTTCCGATGACAATCTCATCGTCACCGTCGTCCTCGTCCTCGTCCTCCTCGAACAAAGCCTTCTCATCGTGTACGCTCCTAGAAACGACCTCCATCTTCACTGCGTTTTGTTCGGCGGTGCGGTGAACCTTCTTCAAGTGTTCGTCGTCGTTATTCTCCGCCAACCAGGCGATGACGTCCCTATTCGACCAGTATATCTGCAAGGTCCGGGTATGCTCGTCGAAAACGTGGTTCTGCGGACAGATCAGCAGGGTTCCGCGAGGCTTGCTCGTTCACTTACGTCGATTGGCATCTGGTCTACATGAACACGCTTCTCGATACCGAATTCAGGCACCAATACATCGAAAGCGGCATCCAAGACGCCGACCACTCGAGCCTGCCTAACGACGGGCCCATACTTGTGGGTCAAGTCCGAAATGAGTACGCAAAGGTACAAATGGGCCGACTGCTCCTGCGCGAGTCGAGCGCATTCCTTCTTGCTGTTGGTGCGGAGGCCTCAGTCAGTGTTTTGAATCCGGATAAGACTTCAACGTACATGTTGCACTGCTGAGCAACCTTGGCGACAGCGTCACGGTCCAACGCAAACTTGGGCTCTGCAAGGCAAAAATTAGCCAGTATACAATGAGGTCGGTGAAGGTCCACACTCACGCTCGCCACCAGCTTGAAGGATAGAGTCAAGCTGACGATGAACCAACACATCAGCATACCGACGAATCGGAGAGGTGAAATGTGTGTAGAGAGGGACTGAAAGAGCGTAGTGCTGGTATTTCGCGATATCGAGCATGCCTGCGCAGAAGTACTTGGCTTTGACCGTGGCCTTTCTGGACAACAGTTCGAGGATCTTCTTGACAATGGGATCGTGGATAGCTTCGAGAGACTTCATGATGGTACCCGAAGAAGTTATATCGACCTTGTATCCGAGACCTTCTGCGCGCTCCTGGAACCCTTTCTGCGTGGCGGGTTAGTACACTGCTTACAAACTGGAGAGATATTACATACGAGCCGACGCTCGATGGGAGTGTCATGGCGGCGTAGAAGCGCTTGTTCGGGGAAGTTCACGGCGACCTGTTCGGCAACGGCGATATTTGTGAGGAGCATGAACTGGGATCAGACTCAGGTTAGCTCGGGCTACCCATGAAAGGGGGGCACTGCACAATACCTCCTGAACCAGCGAGGTGGCATCGTTGGGAACGGATTGACCACAGTCAACGGGCATACCGGACTCGTCCAAAGTGAATGCCGATCTTGGTGTGTCTGTGAAGAGGGCGCCACTCCTGACCCGACGTTCCCGGAGGACCTTCGCAATACCGTGGAGAATCTTTACGTCATGCTCGATCGCGGAGGCGTCGTGCTCGGGGGCGACAGGAACCCCCCCGAGGACCTTGCCATCGATTGCGTCCTGAGCGTTTGCGTACGAAAGTTGGGCAGACGATTTGATAACCGTGCGACCGAACCATTTCTTGGTAACCTTTCCTTCCTTGGTCATCGTGAAAATGACGGAGAACGCAAGGCGATCCTTCCCGAAGTTGAGACTGCATAGCTCCTCGCTGAGAGTGGGTGGGAGCATAGGGACGGCTCGTTGGACGAGGTAGACGCTGGTTGCCCTCTTCTTAGCATCGCGGTCGAGAGCAGTGTTGGGTTTCACGAAGTACGAAACATCAGCAATGTGGACACCGATGTCGTAGGTACCATCGTCGTTGGCTTTGACGGATAGCGCATCGTCCAAGTCCTTGGCGGAAGGAGGATCAATGGTGAAGATACGTTCTTGCCGCAAATCTCTTCGAACCTCAAGCTCGCGCTCGGGAATACTAAGCAGGTAAGTTGAGAAAAAAAGATCGCATGCCAAAGACGATACTCACGCCCAGGGGGTGGGGGGGAGGCACTTGAGTACATTCTCGCTAAACTCCTCAGTCGGGAAGTTGCAGTCCTTGAGCAGCGCGCTGGTTTCGACTTCGATATCGCCAATGGGGCCGAGTTCCTCTACCAGGGTACCGAATGGATGAAGAGAGCTGATAGGCTACAAGAAACGAAAAGGTTCATATGAGGAAATCGGCGAATCAAGGGGCGGGCTTACATGACGTTTGATGCAAGCGACGAAAAGCTTGTTGGCGTATGCATCAGGGCTTTGAACGAAGTCGGCAGGTGCTTGTTCTGTGGGGATAGCGATGAGGGGGACACGCTTATCGGTTGGCTTGAACCAGACGATCTTGGGGCGCTCGATCGGTCGCCTGGGCTCATCACCACGATCACCTTCACGCTCGCGACGTTCAGCCTCCTGTTTCTCCTTGGTTGCGGCGGAGGACGGGCGGAGCAAGCCGAGGGTGCCAGAGAACAACTGCCCGGGCATACGCTCAACGACCGCGACGACGTGACCAGCGAACTGGGGCTTGACTTCGTCGGTAACTTCCTCGTCTTCGAACAACATCAAACCCTGGCCTTCAACCTCGACGTCGTCCTTCTTCTTGTCGTTCTTGCGGCCGGCAGCACTCTTCGACTCGTAAGCAGAGTTCTCTTCCTTTTTCCTCTTCTTTTCTTCCTTCTCCTTCTTCGTTGCCCAAACCTCATCAACATCGAGCAACTCAACAGCGACGATATCACCCTCGAGAGCGCGGTTACGATCCTTGGAACCACAGATGTAGATGTCGGCGTCCAGGACCTCCGTAGAGACGTACGCATCGGAACGGTTGCGCTTGTTGACACGAAGGATACCAACGACGAGCTTCCCGGCGGCCAAGAGCGGGGGGAGCGAAGCCTGGGGGAGGTATGGGGCAAACAGGGATTTACGCTGTGGTTGGTTGGACTGTTGCTGTAATTGGGACTGGAATTGCTGAGTCTGCTGCTGAAGGAAGTTGACCCCGCTGCCGAGACCCATCATGTTGGCAGCCATCATATTCGGAAGCATATTGGGGAAGCTGAAGGAAGGCATCTTGTGGTGGTGACCACCAGACGCAGCGCGGAATTGTTGCAGACTGGTGAGCTGAGCCTGAGCTTGAGCGAGGTCTTGTGCGAAGTTGTTGGACTGTGAGATGGAGGGGGCTGGACCTAGACGTAATGAGTTAGATCACGAGAGAGCATCGTAGGTACGCACCACGGTGCTGTTGGCCGGGCGCGTTGAATCCATCGTCGAATGGCTCAAACCCTCCATCCTCGAAAGACCCAATACTTTGACCTACGGTCTTGTTCAAAACATTTACACTGTGTCTGCGGCCATGTCCACGGGGTATTCCGGCGGTCTGGCCGTCAAGGCCCATACCAAGCCCACTGAGGTTGCCGAGTTGGTTGATAGGACTCTGAGCACCGAAAGGATTGTTGGGATTGGGGACAGGAACGGTGCTCTGGACGCGCCTATGAGCGGACGGACGGCCCGGAGCGAGGCCCGGAGTCTGCAGAGAAAGAATCTGATTAGAAGCGAGCTGTTGTTGATAAAGTGCCTGCTGTTGCTGTTGCAACGCTTCGATCTGTTTCTGGATGGCGATCTAAAGAGGAGTTCAGCGTTTGATAAAAAATTGTGGCGGAGCAAGTGATGCACCTGTTCGGCCATGATGCCCGTAACCTCACCCCCAGCATCACCCGGTCGAGGGAGACCCTGAGCATCAAGACCGCGGGATTGTTGTTGAGGGAACTGGAAGCCGAGATCATCCTCACTGATCGGTGGACCCATGGGGCCGTTTGTGCTACCCCTTCGTCGGGGACCTCCCCCACCAAACATGAATCCGGGAGCCAACTGGGGGCGACCCGTGGGTCCTAAAACTTCGCTCTGATCCTGCTGAGCAAGAGCAGCGAATCGTGGGGCGGTGAAGCTCTGAGAGAGGGAGCGGCGGTTGTGGGCCTGTTGCTGGCGGAAGCCGGCGTCACCCTGGATCTCGCCTTCATCGTAGGGAATGGGAGCGTCTTCGGCATCCTCCATCATGACACCCAAGTTAGGAGCGTATGATCCGATCGTGTTGTTACTATAAGTACCAACTGAGGCAGCTTTGCGATGTCTGGCCGGGTCGTTGGATTGCGTGGGGCCAGGCCAAGCTTGCATGCCCGGTTGGAAGATAGGGGCATTGACCGGGAGCGACGAAACGACCTCAGTTGGCAGGATGGCGGAGGGTTGAACTGCAGGGGAGGCAGTCCTGAGGTCAGCGATAACACGTTGGAGAGAAGACAAGGCATCACTAGTCTCGGCACCTGTCGCAGGAGCGGGAGTGCTAGAGTTTGACTTGCTAGCCTGCCTGTTTCCAGATTGGCCGTTGTTGGAGTTGCTCGGGCGGCCTTGAGACGGGAGGCGGTTCCTCTGACCCCCGCCACGACCACCTTGATTCTTTCCACGATTTTCTGAGGTTCTCCTGTTGTTGTTGTCGTTACCTTTGCGCCCGCCCCCAGTGTCTGATCCGGATTCGTTCGCGGCAGATGATGGTTTTCTCCGTCCCTGGCCGGGGTTGTTCGACCTGTTTTGGTTCTTCTTTTGGCCCCCCTTGTTGGAATTTTGATTAGAGGCGTTGGAGGCCGCGGGCTTCTGCTCCTCCTTCGACTGGGGGGAAGGCTGTTGCACCGCAGCTTGGTCTGTCATTTCGTTCGTGATGTGTTACTCGTTTTGACTTCTTTTTTGTGGGTTTTGGGGCGTTTTCCTGGGTGTTTTTGGGCTTTGGCTTTTTCGATGCGTTGAAGTACAATGAGCTGGAGCACGGGATCAACGGTCATCTGTATCAGGATGCGCAGACCAGATAACCGAAGTGTGTGTACGGACGAGGTGGGAGACTTGCGTAGAAGAACGTTGGCTTGCCCTGCGGGGCGCGTGAGGGATAATGGAAGTGGTGCCTTGTGAGGCGAGGGGAGTTAGGTTATCGTGAATGGGAGATGTGGGTGGGAGGGAGAGCGTATATTGGCCGAATAACTGGGCAGTGTAGCGACACGTGCATCATTTCTCACGCTAGTTTGCGCCGGTATCCAGGTCTAATCTCGTCTATAACTTGAGCAAAGTGGGCTAATACACACTTGTGGGTGACTGTACAAATAGAGTACAATGGTAACCCTCAGCGCACTTAGGCCGCTAACTTGGTAATAATGGCCTGGGTATATTCCTTGGTGGAAGCCTTTCCACCGAGATCACCAGTAACGTGCTTGCCCTCGGCAATAGTCTGTGGAACGTCATCAGAAAGGACCTGTCGTGCCCGTGACAGTAAAAACTTACGGTAAGGGCAGCCTTCTCGATTTTGTCAGCGTACCCGTTGAGGTTCATGTGCCTTGACAAAGTCAGCCCGGTGGTTACGACAGCCGTGATGAATTCATGTACCTCAGCATCATCATGGAGGAAAGGAGCAGAGCGGTGGGGTTAGCTAAGCCCTTGCCAGCAATATCAGGCGCTGAGCCGTGGACGGCTTCAAATATCGAAGCATCCTGCAAGCGAGGTGAGGTGTCATCCGAAAGAGCAGAAGAAATGGGCGCTCACCCGTCCGATGTTTCCAGATGGCGTTAACCCCAAACCGCCGATAAGACCAGCGCACATGTCGGACAGGATGTCGCCATACAAGTTCGGCATCACCATGACCCGGTCCGAGTAAGGAGCGGGGTTTTGAGTGATCTACCATCGTAGAACGATTGAATTCGATCACTCTGAGAAGAGATTGCAGATACTGACCCTAAGGCAGGCGCGATCGAGCAAGTCCTCATCGTAAGTGATTTGTGGGAACTCCTTCGAAACCTGACGACAGGCAGACAGAAACATGCCATCAGACATTTTCCTGTGGAGCGCGGTGAGGCAGGTTATTTGTCAAATGAGCCGAATACCTACATGATGTTCGCCTTGTGCACAGCAGTGACTCGCTTCCTGCCGTGGGCTTGGGCGTAGTTGAAGGCGTAGCGCGCCACTCGCTCCGAAGCGTCCCAAGTGATCAACTTGATGGATTGTACGACACCGTCAACGACCTATAGTGAGAGTCAGGGATGCCGTACACGTCTAGTGAGCTCACGGATACTGACCTCGTGCTCGATACCAGAGTACTCTCCTTCCGTGTTTTCGCGGATAAGAACGGTGTTGACATCATCATACGGTGTCTTGTATCCGGGGATTGAGACGCATGGCCGGACGTTGGCGAAAAGGTTGAAAGTCCTTCGGAGGGTCAAGTTGAGCGAAACGTGACCCTTTCCGACTGCCCCACAACGATAAGCGTACAAGCTCAAACGATCACGAATGGGACTTACTTGGTGTGGCCAAAGGACCTTTGGATTCAACATCAGAAATGACGACAACAGCGCCCAGGACATGCACGTACCTTTAAGGGCCACAGTGTTTTTCTTGATGGAATTGACGGCGGCATCGGGAATGACCGTTTTGCCTCCCTTCAATACGGGTGTAACGTCAACCTCCTCCCATTGGATTGGGACCTAGCGGATTGTCGTCAGACAACGGGAGTGTGCACTTGGGGGGGCGCATACTTTGGCAGCGGTGTAGATATCCTTGATGGATTCGCTAATTTCTGGACCAATACCTGCGAGCGTGTGACCTCAGTACGCTGTGGCGTGTAGCAGAAGAGATAAGTCGTGTACCATCTCCGGGAATGAGCGTGACGGTGTAATTGCCCTGAGAGGCCGTCAGTAGTCGGTTCCGACGCGAGAATGGATGTTACCGACATTAGCACCTTTCTGTGCAGCGAAGGCGGCGGTTGGGCTAGCAGTTGCGTAGCTTCTGAGTGCCTGCGTTGATGGTCAGCATGAACGCTGGCGCGTTACACCCGAATGCATACCTGAGAACGCCTCAGGGTGTTCTGGGCAGCGCCGGAGAGATACCTGGAACTTAACATGGTTTGGAGGAAGGTGAAGATTTGAAAAGTCGGCGATGAGCGGAAGGACTGCACGTGACGGGTTCCGCCAATCATTTCGGATGGAGGGAGGGGTGGGGTTGTACGAACTCTGGGCGGGGCACAGATACACAGAATTATTACCGGGTACATTACACAAAAATCTAGGGGCATGAAATCATGAACTGAGTATACCGTTCAACTGCTGGCGGTACTGTTCCATCGCGCGCTCCGTCTCTTCGTCATCCAACCGCTCCTGCGCGGACTGTGAATGCAGGCATTAGCAAGAGTAAACCAAAAAGCTAAACGACGTACTGGTAGCTCGGTCCCGACAGTTCCGGCCTGTCCCAATTTACCGTTCGTAAGTTCGAACAAGATTTTATCGACCTCCGCATCGGCCTCTTGCTCGATCTCTTCGTCGTCCTCAGCGTCGAGCATGTCTTCCATCATCTCGTCCATAATACCAGCCTGGTAACAAAGGTTACTTAGTGTCCGGTTTGCAGGCTCCACTATCTACTTACCTTCGTCATTTCCATACTCATGTTCCGCATGACTTCACTGATCTGCGGGAGCCTGATGAGCGAATTGGAGAGTTTCATGATCTCGGTCGACTTCTGCAAAGATCCTGTGACCTTGGTCATTGCTTTTCGTTATGCGTGAGTGTCCAGACCGCCCGTGAGTATCCAGAGTACCGCACCAAGTTGCTGCTGTAGTTGGTGACTGATCGACCCAAGTCTCGCCTTGCTGACGGACAGACGGTCCTTCTGCTTGTGACTTCGAACAACCTCACGTGCAAGAACCCTAGCATTCTTCACATCTCCCTTGTTAGCAAGCTGTTTCACTTGTTGTTGAGCTTTCTTCGTGGCGACATCCAGCTGTGGATTCCCGGGGTTAACCACGGATAAACGCCACTGATACGCGGAAATCCGACCTGCCTCATCTCACGGTCCAAAACCCTCGATTCTTGCCGCAATTTGCCCTGCCATTCCCGGACGCGCTGTTCTGGTGTGGGGCCGTAGAGGAATCGGTTGATAGATTCCATGGACATTGGGATCGCGAGCGGAAGGGAGGGTGTGACGTGACTCGTCGTGACTTCAGGAAAATCACAGCCCCGCCGCAGCATACAATCGAGTCGTTTCGAACAATAAGTAATCTGGTGACGGTGACTTGACACTTGTATTATCCTCAGACACTGGGAACGTGAGTGAAGGTGTTGATAACGTGTGTGGCCATGCTGGACATCCCCTCGGTCCTCTGTCGATCCAACAAGCGGGACGTCATCGAATTCCCACGGCCACTCGTCATATCTGCTCGGTATAGCAACACACACATACCCACACCAACTAGCCCTGCCTCCGAAGGGCATACGCGCGGATCATAAAATGCCTTTCGCGATTTCACGACCCCGGCTTTGGTCAAGAGCGACCTTGCCTGGCTGCCTCCTGCACACCACACTCCCTAGGCCCACCGAACCCCTCGCACCCTCACCCACGACCCTGGGGCCGCGAAGGCGTTCACCACCCTCCTAGAACCATTTTGCCCCTTCGGTCGCGGCTCCATCGGACCCACTCGAAGTAACCTCATGCCACAGCCCGATCCTCGTCTCAGGGCTTGAACTGGATTCGACCGGTCCATGCCTGGGGCACGAGGTCCCAAAGTTTTCCACCGTTGCAGTATTCGCACCAACCCGAGGGCGGTTGTTCCGTCCTGCGGGCGCCTCCCCCATCGCACCATGCCCCCCTTTGTTCTCCCCCCTTCAAACGCTGAGGTTATCAGTACGCCCGTCACAGGCCCATATGCGGTCATGTGGTTGGTGACCGGTGGCGAATCTCGACCTCATGGGGTCGGCCTACCGTGTTCAGCAAATAACTCAGAACGCGGGTTCCAATATCCAGTGGACCCGTGACCTCGGCGGTGCGGATGAACGGAGACCCGCGACTTGGTTGATGAAGAATCGGACGGGGATTTTGGGGTGATTGTACATGAACCCATAGACTAATATTCGACGAACAGCAGGACGCGTATCAGGTTACGGCATAAACCCGAAAGCCAAAAGCCGCAACTCTCTAGTAAGAGGAGAAGGGACGAGACGGTAGGAACTCAGCAACGAAGGTCCCGTATGCTTGGGATTCCGTGTAGAATCCATAGCAGCCTTGATTTGCCTTCCCACGGATGACGTCGTACGAATCCCGATCCTCCTCTCAGGGAACTTCCAACAGCCAGAAAGACGACCATCCACGAGCCAAGTACGTAAGGTATCCTTGTCGACCTGAGAGTCCTCGCCTCCAAAGACTTGGAGTATCAGCCCAGATTCCGCCCTAGCGATTTCAGCGTGTAGAGAACTAAGCGGACCACCAACAGCCTGGGATTCCCTGATAACACGAGCCAAGGCAAGATCCTCCAAGACAAGAAAGGCCCCAGGAGGCGTGCGCATAAGTTGATCAACGAGGTTGGGGTCCGCGAGGGTGGGAGAGTAGCGATTTGGCGGTTGGGTGTCCTGACGGGATAACGAGGCGTCGTGTTCTATAACGTTGTGTTTGGCAAGTTGATCAAGATCGACAGTTCGTCCGTCACCACAGAGCAGAACGCCGGAGATGGCCAAGAGATAAGCCAGTGGTTTCGTGAAGTTGTATACGCGTTGTATTGCCTCGACGAGAGCGTGGGCTGTGAGTTTCCTGCCATCACGATTACTGACACCAGTTAGTTGCGTTTGGGTGGGGGCCAAACAGCTACTGCATACAGATATCCATGATTTGCAAGGGCATTCAAGGCAGGACAAGGAGAACGCCGGTCGGACGGACTAGGAGGGATGAACGGGTGTGAAGTGGGAGTAGAGATGGGAGTTGAAGACATCTCGTGCCAGGACGATCGAGTCCTCCGCCAGGGCTCTCTGAACTCTTTCCATTCGCCACCATAATGGCTGCACCCGTCCCTGGTCAGGCTCTAATGGGCCCCCCACCGATGCCCCCTGGGTGGACAGAACACGTCGGTAGGTCTCATTCCGCGTTCTACTATTCGTTCACAAACACCTTGGAACACAGGACCAGGTGGTCAGCCATATTACTTTAACGTCTACACGAGCGAGTCTACATATGTCAGACCACTTCCCGCGTTTCCTGCGATGAACCCCACTGTCCCCGCTCCTCCTCCCGCCCCAAAACCTGCCAAGGACAAACCCTTGGTTAAAACACCCGTCCCCGGAACCGACTGGGTCCGCGTCAAGACCACCCAAGGTAACATGTTCTATTCGCATAAAGTCGAGAAGCAAAGCGTGTGGACTGTCCCAGACGAGATCAAAGGAGCCGTGGAAGCCTTGGAGAAGGAGGAACAGGATGCGGCTGAACGGTTAATTAGGGAACAGGAGGAGGAGGCTACGAGGATCGAAACAGAGCGGGTAAAAGCTCAGATCGCGAAGGAGACCGCGAAACGAAAGGCTCAGGACCCAGTTCCGGTTGACGAGGTCGTTATTTCCAAGAAGGCTCGCGTCGACGACGAGCCAGAGGACGACGGGATGGGCGACGGGGATGAAGACAGCGACGAAGAGGGGGAGGGGGAGGAAGAATGGCAGAAGGAGGCTGCTGCTCAGCTTGCTGCAGAGGCAGAGGAACACGAGAAGCAGAGGAAAGAAGAGGAGGAGGCTGAACAGAAACGGATAAAGGACGAAGAGACGTTGAAGGAGGAGTATAAAACTCAGCAACTCAATATGCCTGCCAAGGTTGACCTAGCGCCAGAGGAAGCGAAGGCACTTTTCAAGGTATGTCGGCCGCCATTTATTCCCATTCCCCCTTGCCCACACACTTCTAGACACTCTTGAGGGAGAAGGACATCAATCCGCTTCACCCCTGGGATAAATCTCTCCCTTTATTCATCTCAGACCCTCGCTACGTGCTCCTTTCTTCTGTCTCCGCACGACGCGAAGTGTTCGACGACTACTGTCGCGAACGAGCTCGTGAGCTACGACAATCCAAAGTTGCAAAGGAGAAAGAGGATCCCAAGGAGGAATTCGAGAAGCTGTTAAACGAGGAAGTCAAGAGCACTCGTACGAGTTGGACTGACTTCCGTCGACAGTGGAAAAAAGATCGGCGGTTCTATGGTTGGGGTAGGGATGAGAAGGAGAGGGAGAAACGCTTCAGGAATTTCTTAAGGGAGTTGGGCGAAAGTCAGTTTATCCCGTCCCGCGACCTCTGTTGTCACTAACCACTCTTTCGCCCCAGAGAAGCGAGTCGCTGCCCAGAAAGCAGAAAAGGACTTCTTCACCCTTCTGCGTGAAAACAACGCCAACGAGCAGGTGGCTTGGAAAGACTTCAAGCGCAAGATCTCTTCGGATCCTCGCTATGAAGCCGTCGGATCCTCCTCTCTCCGCGAGGGGCTCTTCGGAGCCTTCCTGAAAGCTAATGCCGGTGGTCCCTCCGCTTCGCCCACTGCTGCTCCGAACTCCCATCCTTCTGAGAAAAAGACGGAGGAAGAACCAGAAGAGGTGGAACGAAAGAAGAAGGAAAAGAGGGAGCGCGCCCTGAGAGAGCGAGAGCAACAGGTCAAAGCCGACCTATCCAAAGTTGGAGCGCAAATCGAGCGATCGAGGGCAGGATTGAACAAGGAAGAGGATGAGCGGGATTTCCGGTGCGCCTGACGAACCACCCCTTGGAGGTGGATATCTGTGGCGCTAAGTGTCGTCCGCTTCGACTTTTTCCAGAACTTTGCTCACGGATGCGATTCGCGACCCACAGGTAAGTTGATCGCCGCAGTGGAACTTTTTGCTAAAACCGTGTGATTTTCAGGTTACGTGGAATTCCGTTCTCCCGCAGCTCGAAACAGATCCGAGGTTCACAAGGTCAATGCTGCCTCTAAACCACAAACTCCACATCTTCCACGACCACATCGGGAAGCTCCGTCACAAGCACATCCAAAGCCTCCACATCCTATTCGAATCACACACCCCAACCCTCGCCACCGCATTCTCGACCCTCCCCGTAGACTCGGTGCTCTCTTCCCTACCTGCGACAAAGTTGGGTTTCAACAAACGCGACCTCGAACACGAGTTCGAGAGGTGGCAACGAGAGAGAAACACAGAAGCCCGAAAGGCGTTCGACAAGATGATGGGGGAGAACTCTTTCGTCGAGTTTTGGGGGCGGTTGGGTAAGATCGGCGGAGCAGGTGTGGACAGCTCGATTCAGAACGATGACATTGGTGAAGAGGAGAAGGAGGACGAAGAGAGGGTGGATATGAAGAAGTTGGCGAAGGGGGTTGACGTGAAGGAGATCGTCAAGGTTCTTAAGGTATGGTTTACTTACCTAATCATTCCCCCCAGCGGTAACTCACCGCCTCTAGAACGACAAGCGCTATATTGTTTTCAATCACGTTCCAGAGCAGAGGGAGAGGTGGATAAGGGTGAGTTGAAAGTTTGATACTACGGTCATGCGTGCTGATGTTCCGGCTCGCGAAGGATTACGTTGGAAGTATGAAGGCGCCACAACTTTCCGTCCACGTCCCCGAAAAATCGTAACCCACCTCATTCCATTAGCACCCCTCCCTTACTCCTCGTATTTACCCGCCACCAATGTAGTACATTCCCAGGATTCACTCGATGGACCTGTGCTGAGTGCACGAGCGTTGCGCTGACAACTCTCGGTGTTAACCCCCTACGAGTGTACCACGGAACTTTCGACATCAGCGAGATGCTCTGGTGCGTAGTCTCTTTGATTGTGCAGACGGCTGGGTGAGAAGACGTGACCAATTTGGCCTGTTGCTGCAAAGCGCCCGAAAAGCCCGTCCCCAGCACGGCCTGGGGAAAATGGGAATCGAGGGATCTCACCTACTTCCTTCCATTGGGACATCGGCAACCGGTGGGTGGGGTGGCAGGAGCGGCTCAATTGCAGCCGTCCGCGACCACACCTTTCTTGCTCAGATCTACGACCGTGACACTGGCCCGAAAATATCACACTGCCACCTCCTGAATTCAGCTCTCGATTATCCGGGATAGTGTCACCTCGGCAGTGGCTCTCCTTCCTCAACGGCGGACACAACCGCACCCCGCCCACCACTACCATACACGAGCCAAACGTACCATTCCCCGACCTTGACCCTCTCCCCGGTGGGAAGGGGTAAGAACCGTTACCATTGTCCGAACTCTCGTTCTCACCCACCCGACGACCTTGAACGTCCGCGAGTTGTGTGTATCCCTCAGCGATAGAACGCGGACTTTTTTTCCTAACCTGAGACGGAGATGCATCGTACCCCGTTATTGCCCTGTCTCGATCTCGACCCGCTGCAATGGATTATTCGCGCTAGAAATTTAAATACATGCCAATGCGAGGGCGCCGTTGCGGATGTAGAATTATTGAGGGGTTCCCAATGCACAAGACCCACGGTCTCGCAGAAGATACGGTCTTACCATGCTACATGCTAGGTGGTGGTCTCAGCCCTCTTGGGTGGATGACCCAGATGCAAAATTGGTCGCGAGGGGGTCCTTGGACCTTCTAGATACTGAGGGGGATCCGCACTCGGACGGTGTGTGACGAGCGAGGGGGGTTCGTGAAATAAATAAGCAAGGTGGGGAATGATTCTGGAGCTGACGAAAAATGCCTAGCATAATTTGTATCCGTGGACATTCAGACGAGGGGCCCAGTGACCTACTAATGCGACCGCATAGGCGTGTACCGTGTGGACGCCGATACGGAAATACTAGTAACCATAGTCTGGCTCCATCTCCTCTTGGCATTCTGCTGTACCAACCCACGGCCCCAACCTCTCCGCCATCACCTTGGGAAGTTTCTCCATGCGGACTGCGATATGCTCGAAGGGTATGCCCAGCGCGTGCCGCGACTTTGCGATTCCCACGATTGCTTCCATGCACAACTCTTTGTTGCGTTTGTATAAGGGGTGCGCGATGGCGAGCTTCCGAATTGGGGGGAGCGCAGTCAGGGTGTGGGACTCCGGGGATTCTGGGAGGGGACCGAAGTATAAATTTAGGTCGCAGCCGAAGGCGGTCAACTGCTCCAGAGAGCCCACAGACTTGAACAGTCCTTCAACATCTTCTGAGAAACGTGGGAAGTGGTCGGAATTCACAACGAGTATACTGTGGTCAATGCTGAGGCATTTGACGTCTTCCAGTAGTGGGTGATCGCGGATAGTCCTGGAAGCCTGATGGAAGACTTGGTAGTGTATCTCTTCGAAAGACATTTGAAACTCCTCTTCCTCGTCATCGCTTTCGTTAATCTGAAAACCCAACCTAAGGATAGTCGCATCGGAAGACTGGAATGTGATGAAACACGAGATGGGGGGGTCGCGGGAGAAAGTTATCGCGAGTGTGATCTGCTCGACCGGACTTTTCGTGTACTGACGAACGATCGTGCTCCACAAAGCAGAAGCGGGGAATACGAACATATCCTGGAGGGTCGCGCTGGGGACATCCCTTTCGAGTATGAACGATTTGTGCCTCGCGGAGGGACACGACACGTGAGCTGCGATTTCGTAGCCGGGCCCGCCATCGTCCACGATCAGGGAGAAGGCCTCGACATCGGGAAGTACGACAACCTTCCCCCGAGGGACGCCTTCGAGCAGTATGTTGCCAATGACCTTCATATGGACCGTCCGCAGCATGGGTGAAGCTTCCAGGAAGTCGAGTAACTGCAAGGCCCGGAACCCCTCCCCTGCTGGTTTCGCCGATAGTTCGAACGTGGTAAGGTTTGGGAAGACGAAGTGATGTACGAACGGCAACCTCTCCGAGTGCAACACGAACTCCTTCAGATTGATGGCGCTGGTGAAGAGGGGGAGCGAGGGAGGTGTCATCACGTTGGGGAGGTGGAGGTCCCATTCGTCAACGGCACTGATTATGAGGGTACGGAGGAGCGGGAGCGGTCCAGAATTGACTTCCGAAAACCTCTGGATGTCCTTCCAGATGTTGTGTTCAAAAGAGAGGTACCTTATTTGCGCGGTGTGGGGAAGAAACAGTGTTACAGTGGCAACCGGATCCTTCCAACCGGCGGTGATATCTAGCGCGGACCCCTTGGCGCGTTCGAGCAGAGTTTTCACGTAAACCTCGCCCTTTGAGATATACAACTCGGACCACAATGCGGCATGTTGAAGAAAGGTTTTGCGCCAATGACGACACACGAAACTGGCGCGGAAACGGTCCTTCTGGGAGGGAAGATGGGTGGGGATGAGGGAAAATACATCCAGCGGGATGCGGTTTATGCGAATGAAGGAGTTCCTCCACTCGCGGATATTCGCCGACGCAGTCGAGGCGCCCTGGTCAAGTTGAGAAACGGCGTCGAAGGTGAAGCTGCAGAGGAGGTCAGCGTGTCGTTCCTCAAGGTCACAAGCATCAAGATCTCGCGAGCGAGCCCACTGTGATATTTTTTACTTACGACGGGGAATGCACCGCCTGCTTCAGTTCCTCGTTCAGAGCGAAGACGAGTTGCGAGAGGGACAGGCCCTTTCCAGGGTAAGGGTGGGCGTTCATTTGGAGATGGAGAGCGTTAAAAAATATAAGGCTGGCCGCTCCTGCGCCTTGGCCATATGGGGGCGATTGATCCGTCAGTTTCAGGCAACGCCGACGCTCGTTGACCATTGTACGTTGTACAGTTTATCTAAGTATCGAAATCAATACTCTGGTTGTACTTCGATCACAACCTTCAGGGTCCAGCCCGGCAAATCGTCATCTGGCTCATCCAACGCCCAAGCAGCATCCTCGCCTACCTCCCCATTCGCGCCTGGGGTACCCACCATTCCCGTGCCTCCCAGGGCCTGTCCATTCGGGGTACCAGGTGTAGGGGCGGGAGTTCCCAGCCTCGAGTTCGGTCTCGAGCCCGACAGTGCCTGCAGTCGAGCGTGGAGTTGGTGGGGCGGGGCTGGCGCGGTACCACCCGTCGAGGTTGAAATGGGTAAATCGTCCTGGGTATCGATATCAATGAATCTCTCTTCCTCTATCTTTTTCCTCCGCTCCAACTCGTTTTCATCCTCCTATAGTAAATCAGCTCCAGTCATGTGAAACTTCCCATAGCTACTCACGATATCAAACTCGTCTTCACGTTCTTCATAAACAACGTTTTCATCGACCTCTTCGAACCCACCCGCGAACGCGCCCCATCTCTCAGGATTGGGGTAATGCCATACCAATACGGTCCCCTGACTCGTCGTAGACGCGATCATCGGTTTACTTGGGTGCCACTATACGGTGAAAGCGTCAGTGAACCCAGCGGGGACGGAAAGAGAAGGCACACATCCACATGGACCAAGGGTTCACGACCCCCATCCAGCGTCGTTGTAAACTGGCCGTTACGCTGGATATCCCAGATATATATTTTATGATTTGCTGGGTCGGCAGCACCTCCAGCCAACCAATCCCCATCAGGGCTGTATGACATAGTATGCCACGCAGTTTTGGTAATTGGATCATGGAACCTGTGGACCGGCTCGAGCTCTTGTTCTAAAACCTGTAGTTCCGGTAGCGTCTGGTTCATGATCTGGGGGTTCGGTGTTGAAGGTTGTGAAGGGAGGGGAGTTGTCGAGGTTGCCGGTGGTGATGGATAGGTGGGGAGATAGAAAAGTCTAAGAACGCGGTCTGATGAGTTGGTCGTCAAACGGCGCCCTCCTTTGGTGAACGCGAATCCCCGCATAATGCCGACCCCGGTGACCTTGTGCCGTGCAACGAGCTATACGTGAATTAGAACGCGAGGGCAGCCAAGTGGGCACCACGAACTGTCTTGGTCCTGCTATGGAAGACCAGGATGGAACCGTTTGACGTCCCAACAAAAACGTATCTGCCTGTGGGGTCAAAACGGACCACGGTGAACGCGGCAGGACTGCCGTTGTTTCAGCAGGACGGCCTCGTACCAAAATGAGCACGAACACACCGTTGGTCATCGCCCTCATGTTGGTCGTATAACTCAAACCTTCCCGCGTGCCCCTTCCGAAGATCGACGATAAATGCTTCCCCGGTGCTCAACAATATCAGGAGGATCTTGCTGATGCATAACTTAGTTCCCTGGACCCAAAACAAACCTACAATTAACCGACCAATTCTTCGGGTGGAATGACCCAGAAACTATGGGTGCGTCAAATCTAATTGTTCGTTTTCGTTGACATGGATCGACCTCCGCGGCAGTTTCGATATCCCAGATGATAGCGTTCCAATCCTTTGATGTCGTCAAGAGGTATTTGGAGTTCCGGGACCAGCTTCAGCGCGAAATTTCTCTCTCAGCCACGTCGCGAGAACCTTAAGGACAGGTACTCACTCCATGCTCGTGAGAGGTTTCACATGCCCTTCCAGCCATCTGATCGCGTTTTTCGAGTCCATATCCCAGATCAACGCGGATCCCTGATGTTGAGCGGTAGCTATGAATCTCCCCGAGGGGTCAAAACGGGCGAATATCGCGTTCGCAGAGAGGGAGGTCTGCACAGCAGTTGGGTATTGCATCGTGAGCGGGTCTGCGCGGATCGTTGAGATTGAACCATTGTCCAGTTTCTGCAACACCCACTGAACGTCGTGGCGGTGGCCATTTCGTAGTAGCTTGAGGTGAGAGGGGGATTAATGGTAGTGGTACAGAGCCAAGAGTGACATGACGATGACCAAGTCCGATTCCGAATTTCCGAGACGATCGACGGATCAGTTTCAAGCTGATCCGCCAACTGTTACACACCCGTACCCTGGGACCAGCCACAGAAAAGTGCCTTGATCTGGTTTACCAGACCACGGACGAGCCCTACATCACGAGAATCCACCGCGCAGACCCGTGAACTCAACCACTCTGCCATCGTCGCCAAGCGCCAGCTCGTACTCTCCAAGAAATTTCATATCATATTCTACACCACAGAAGGGTCTCAGAAGTCAAATGTACACAGGCCCCAAAACTCGAGGGTCATAGCGCCTCATGGTTCTGCGGAAGGGGGGTCATCTATGATGCTGCTGGTAAAGCCGAGCCACGTCCCAGCAGCGGCAGTTCCGAGCCCTGCAAATGTCGCAAAGAGTGAAGGTGCCACGGTGGTTGCACCAAGACACTGAAGGACAGAAAACAGTCCTCCGGTCGCACCTCCGTATAATACCGATTGCAAACCCGCTGCAATACTTCCTGTAAGGTGGCGTTAGTCTGTGACCGGGAGAAAATCTTGAGAGAAGAGAAAATACCGGCTACCACTCCACCTGGAGTAAACCCAATCACCCCTAGTACACCAACCGCCACTGCGGGTAGAACTACCACTGAGCCTACCCCAATCAGGGTGACAGCCAGGGCTGCTGCCGCGTACGGGTGTTGAGAGCGGAAGTCTCCATCCTTGGCATCCCGCGGAGCATCTATAATGTGACGTAGGCACAACATCCTCAGGTGGTTGATACCGGACACTAACCCTTCATGTTCTGCCTGTAATTATCTGTCGTGGGCAGTCAGTACAACCCTGAACCGTAGCTGGCGTGCCAGCTAACTGTGCTCGGGTGCTCACCCTCGATTCGAATTACGCATTCCTTGAAGTCTGCCCACTCCCACACTCCCGCCTCTGCGAACTTGGCCTCAAACATGGCGGTCAGAACTGGGTTTGCTTGCCCGGCCGTGCACTTGACAGCCATCTCTGTCATTTGGACCGGCGGAATGCCATATATCCGGCAGAGCTCCTCGATCGCTCTCAGCCACGGACGCACGTCTTGCGACCCGTCGTATTTCGGCGCGTCCCAGTTGTTGAGAATGGCCGTGAGGGTATCTGGGTGAAGGGGCATCGTGGCGGGGGTGGGGTGGATGTCCTGGGGTCCTACGCGACGTCACGCCGACCGTACCCGTATCCGGATGAACTCGCACGGTTGTTGCGGAGTTTGAACGCGACATTGTGGAGTCCACCTCGAAGATAACAGGCTCGGGTGAATAACCAGAAACCACAAGGGATGAGTCTGAAAGATGTCGTGTTCAACTACCCCGCAATCGACAACCATGCTCACCCGCTGCTCAAGGAAGAGCACCGCCGGAGCCTCCCTTTCGAAGAGGTGATATCTGAGGCCCAACCAAACGCGGTCAAGGACGTGGTTCACTCCCTCCCGGGATATCGCGCAGCTCGACAGCTCGCCGAGCTCTATGGATTAGGTCCCGATGCGGATTGGGAGGAGGTGAAAGCCCACAGGGACGCTCGCGAATACGACCAGCTATGTGAGATGAACATGCAAAGGTCGGGGATCCAGTGCTTGCTCCTGGATGACGGGTTGCAGGGAGTGCAAGAGATGGCGAACGATCTGAGTTGGCACGGAAGGTTTGCAAACGGCTCCGTGTATCGGCTCGTCCGAATCGAGCCAGTCGCAGAGGTAAGAGTCTGGCATCCCCGAACATATTGGTGCAGTATTGATAGATGGCTAAAGGATATCCTGAGATCCCTCTCTCTAACAGGTCCAAACGTATTCGACAATTTCTACTCTGCGCTCTACACAGTGTTGCGGGATCTTGCGCGGGACCCAGTCGTTGTGGGCTTCAAATCTGTGGTTGGTTATCGGACTGGGCTCAACATCAATGTCAACTCCGATGACATTCCCGGCGTTGTGAAGAGTATTTTCGCCACGGTTTCTTCGTGGAAGAAGCAAACCGGGGGATCGGGCGTATTGCGTTTGGCAGACAAGGCACTGAACGACTTTGTGGTCTGCACGGCGTTATCCATAGCCACAGAATTCAAAAAGCCAGGCGAGTGTTCACTTACGCTTCCCCACGGCCGCACACCATCTGAACCGAAATGGACTCTCGTTCAGTCCAATTCCACACTGGTCTCGGTGACGCGGACATCACCCTCACACTGTCCTCCCCAGCCCACATGCAACCGGCCATCGAGGCGTACCCCGATGCAACGTTTATCCTCCTCCATGGCAGTTATCCCTACAGCCGTGACGCTGGCTATCTTGCATCCGTTTACCGGAATGTCTACGTCGATTTCGGAGAGGTGTTCCCGGTCGTGAGTCGACACGGCCAGTGCGCTGTTGTGAGGCAGTTGCTGGAAATGACGCCAACTAACAAGATTATGTGGTCGAGTAAGTCACAGTGCATTCCCATGGGCGTTCCATCCCTGACAACTCCTAGCCGACGGACATTGGTGGCCGGAAACTTTCTACCTGGCCGCCGTTCAAACCCGTGAAGTCCTATACGAGGTAGGCGGTGTCTAGTGCCAAAGAGTCGGGTTGTAACTGTTTCGCGTATCAGGTGTTGTCAGAGCTCGTCCAGAAAGGCGACCTGACCGAAAGACAAGCAATCGGTCTGACGAAGCGGGCTCTGTTTGAGAACACTAACAAGGTCTACAACCTGGGTCTGGAACCAGCTTGGGACAAGTAGTGCGGGTTGAGACAGGTGGGTGCGAGCGAAGAAACCATCTAAACTGTGTTCTTCGGAAATGGACGTGTCTGTAATGTATGTGATTTGTGATGGAGGGGTTTGAGGTCATGGAGAGCCACCCTTGACCGTCTCTGGCATGTCTAGGCCAACCCTCCTGGCAGTCGCCTCTATCCGTTCCTCTGCCGTGAGATCTATGAGAGGGTTGTAGCGATCGAGCAATTCCTGCATTGACCCTTCAACACAATACACCGGGTAACGCATTAGAAACACCCACCTTGTACTTCCGTTGGTGCCTCAGAAACGTCACAGCGTTCTCAACCTCGCGACCCAGGGTGGTCACGTTAGGTCCGTCCCGGGGTTGTTCAAATAGGGCCCTGTAGTGACCAGCAAGCGCTTTGTTTCTTTGCGGACGAGGCACGAGCGACTGTGGGCCATGGATCAACATATCTACCCGAGGGAGCCCCTAACGATTCGAGCACTCACGGACTTGCCAATCTCGCGGAGGAAATGTCTGTAGAGTCTCCCGGCCATGGTTTAGGTCAAGTTGGGTGTTGGTAACCGAGGTGGCGCTCCAACGCGGCGATGTCCCCGGCCGGCCCGCTTCTTTCATGACCTCGGTCACCTCTCAACCTCGCACGGCTGCCGACCGATTCTGGCGGGTGTCCATGGTCAAAACGCGCGAGTTGGCCATGGGTACGAATCAATCGGACAATGGGTGACTCGGCGAGATCCGCCGCCATATCCGTCTGACCATGGATGAAACACAAGGCCCACCACGGCGAAATCAATCCATGGTGGGCCTTGCATTTCATCCGAGGTACCCCTCTGGCCTGTCGATAAAAGCCAGAGGGCGGGTTTTGTCTCCCACAGTCTCTCCTTACTCACTCCTCTCGCTCCTCAAGACAACAATTTCGAAATCTCTCCAAGATCCTCAGTATGGGACGTTATCGTGCACCTTCCCCTACTCCCAGTGTCGGTTCGGATGCTCCGATTCCAGAGACTCTGCAGGAAGAAGATCCTGTTGAGCCACAGGTACCGAAACCAGCTTCCGTCGACTCTCCGCGGCACTCATGGTTTACCCGCAGACTCCACCGGACGTTATGACCAAGCGGTTGGCTCAGATCCTTTCTGAGGCAGAGCAGACAGATGTGGGAGAACCCGAGGCGGAGCCGTCTGGCACAACCCATGCAGATGATGATGGTACATGGTTGTTCTTCGTCGGCAATGTGAGTGTCGTACTTTTCCACACACAAGACACTGGACGCTGATTGGCCGTTAAAGCTTCACCCTCGCACCACCAATGACGACCTGTATAACCTCTTCAAAGCCGAAGGCTGCGACACCATCCGGAACATTGTCATCCGTAGCGCCCGTGGTTGCGGTGTGACCGTAATTCCCGACAGTGCCATGACGTCGAGAGATCGCTGCTATGCTTCGGTCAAGGTCAAGGGATTCGGAACAATCTGGAGGGCTTTGCGTAACTATAATCCGAAAAACCCTCCGGTGCTTCACGGTCTTCCCCTCAAGATCGCGCTCAGCGCCGCGGATATGCCCGAGGTTTCTGAGATCATGGAAAGGACTATGAAATACCTGCTGGAAACTAAACCCAAGTATGCCGTCACTGTTCGCTTGTTCGCTTGACTGTTCGCTGACAATAGGCCTCAGGCGCACTAGACGGCGAGCTCCCAAGCGACTCGCTTTGCGGAAACCGGAATTGGTTAATGAGGATCAACAGAGGCCGCTGGCCGGACCTTCCAGGAGGGTTCCTAAGCCGAAATCGAGGCGGAACCCCACCGGTGGTGCTCGCTGAACCGTTCCCCTGGCGTCGTTTGAAGCTTAACTCTATTCGCTTGTAACTGAAACCCCCGTTCGTTTTTGATTCTGTCTCTTTTCTCCCCCACCGGCCGTGCCGTATCGATGTCTGTTGATAGTCAGTGTCGTCTCTACGCTCCTTTTGTTGTGATACACGAATGGTTTCCTATGCTCCCTCGTGGCAGGCGTGGTTTTTGGTTCGTGGGCGCGGATAGCCCAGTTGATGGCCTGATGGCGCCTAATACCAGACCCAGCGTTGGTTGTTCGCTCTCTCCCTCTCTCCCACCCCATCGTCCTCCGGACAGCAAGGCCCGTCCTCAACACACCTGTGCGGCTTCTCCTGTATGGGAGGAGAGAGGTGATACACAAGACTTGCGGCTTCCTCGGTAAGTATGACACAAGAAGTTGTCACCCACTTGCTGTAAGTCAATGAGGCTGATGCCGCTCTTTTTAGTCTCTTTATTCCCCCCCTCTTGTTCTTAAACTATGATGAGAAGCCCTGGTCTGAATCCCTCTTCGACCCCGTTCTTCCCTGGTGGGACAGCAACTGGGAAGGACGAAGGAGGATCTGGCTTTCTCAGACAGCCTACTAATCGCATGGATCCAGATCGTGCCTCCATATCATCATCGTCACTGTCCATCTCTCCTTCCGACTTCCGTTCTGTTCGCTCTTCTCCAAGCCCACCTCAAGAGGACACCAACGGTGGCGACAAGGATTCACCGACCTTGTTCAGGCGCTCCCCCGCGTTACCCGTAGAAGGCTCTCGCGGATCTCCGTCCATTCGCGCGTTTGATGCCAGTCGAAACTACCCGAACGTCGAAACGAGGAACGGGCGAGAACAAAGCCTTGCCGTCAACCTAGAATTCGGAGGTTACCCGGAGGTCGAAACCCCCGGCGCAGCTACCGATAGCGGTACCGCAACCGGGAGTACACGTCAGGCACGCGAGTCGTTTTTTCCCGCTGGCATTCTTGCCTCCGCCCGCGAGAGGTTGGCCACCCCGCCTGTCTCTGGGGATTCGGATGCATTCAGGTCGGCCATCATCACCACCAACGTTTACCCACCCAGGGCATCTTCCTCTCCTTCATCCTCCCTAGATTCGGCTGGATTCTCCAACGCGGTCATGGACCAGCTCAGCTTCGACGCGCAGCTCAAGGCTTCTCCCTTGATCAACGACATTGTTAAGCGGTTGATCCGGTATGAGAACAACGTCGCCGAAATCAAACGTAACCTCGACGAGGTGAACCGCAAGGTCGACTCTCTCCTGGACCAGTCCACCGCGAGCCATGCGCCAGAATTCAACGACCCCTTCGCCCCCGGAAACGTTGCGACTTTGACCGGGTCACGGCCTTCTCTCGCTCTCGCTCCCCACCAACTCCAGTCCAACCCTGTTGCTCCCAACCAGACCCTGGTACAGAACGGTTCGGCACCCGACGAAGTTGGACATATTTCCCAGCGCTTGAATGCGCTCACCTCATCAGTCGGCCAACTCCTCGCTCTGCAAACCCAGCAAATCCAAGCTACGAGCGCAAACTTGCCAACACTGTCAAGCTTGTCCGGGATATCTCCCGATGTCATTACCACCCAGCCAATTGGCCCCTCTTTGAGCCAACATATGCTCGGAAACGGCCTACCGTCCACTCGTTCAGATCTGCGTAATTCGCCTCGTCACCCCCCTCAACCAATGAGGACCTGGTCTGCTGGGAGTCTTGACATCCCTCCCCGAGGGAGTATGGATTCTTCCGTCGCCACCACCACAAGACAGGAAACTTTACTTCGTGACAAGCGCCGTTCTACGGTTGCCTTGCTTCGTCGGGACTCTGCTGGGGTTTGCCAGTCATCTTTCCCACTTAAGCCAGACTAACTTCAACTGTCAATAGGCTGACGGCTTGGGCGGAGCGAACGGTCGCGATAACGGACCTTCAGTGACTAAGTGGGATCAGTTGGCGGTCCACCCGGAACTCTTGCGATCCTTGGTTAGATTCGGGTATGCAGATTCCCCGACCCGCCAAGCATACAGCGTTTAACCGTCTGATGATTCAGTGTTGGACCCCCGAACAAGATCCAACAACGCGCTCTTCCGTTCTTGCTGCGCGGGGCGGACATCATCGCCCAGGCACCACCAACCCAGGAGCGCATCGCCGCATATGTTATCCCTGCTATCCACATTGCCCTGACGATTCCTATGGGTCACATCCCACGAGGCCCCTTGGTTATCATGATCTCAACGACAGTCGATCAAGCTACGCAAGCGCAACGCATGATCCGTGACTTGGGCGGACCTATCGGGGTCAGGTCCGCTCTTGGCGTCGGTTCTGCCTCCAATGCCAGTGACATCGCTCAGGAGCTCAGCAATCTCCGTCAGAATATGCCACACATAATTTGTGGCACTCCTCAGAAATTGCACGCGCTGTTCACATCGAATGGTGGCATCGCCGGATCTGAGGTGCGGTTCTTGGTGCTGGACGAGGTCGATCAGTTGATTGCGCGCAACCTTCACGAGTTCGTGTTCAATATCGTCAAGCTTCTCCCTCCACCCCGCTCCCGGCCCCTCAGCAACGGTCCTTCGAACGGCAGCAATCCCTCCTTGGTACCACCGTTCGACTCCACCCCTTCACTGCCTCGCAGATTCTCGAGTATCGGTGAAGCCCCCGAGTCCAGCACATCGGCTTCCAACGTGATCGAGAGACAGAGCGCACTGTTTTCCAATACTGTCCCACAGGACGTGCTGAACCTCGCGACTGCGATTCAGTTGAGGGAGCCGGTTCGTGTCCTGGTTAGACGGGACGGGAATGTCCAACCTGACTCTGGGCAAAGCGCTAGAGGGTTACGCCAGTACTATTTGTACCTCGCCTTCACCGCTGGGGGAAGATCTGATGCTCCTTCGCCCACCTCCGGGTTGGGAATAATCGGTTCTGGCCGGGGTGCTTCCAGCGCCGAGACCGCTCAGGCGCGGGAGTGGAAGCTGGATGCGTTGGCTGATGTGTTTGGCGACATCGAGGTTCCCCAGGCTATCGTTCATGTTGGTGGAGTGACCGCGCTAGATGCTGTTGTGTATAAGCTCGCCAGCAGAGGATTGGAGGCAATACCCTTGGTTGGTTCCCTGGTCCCTCTGACCGTAGCGACTAACTGACCCTTTGATGTAGCATGGGGACATGAGTTCGAGCAGCAAGCTCACCGCCCTGAACAAGTTCAGAAGCGCAGGTACGAGCTCCATGCGGCCCACGCCGACAAAAGTCCTTGTGGTATACGATGTACAAGTTAAGACCCCAGAAGTGTCCCAAGTACCATTGGTACTGAACTACGGTAAGGGCCTCACCCGGTTCTCGCATGCGCGTATTTAGCTCACCTTACCTTACCTTACCTTAGATCTCCCAAAAGCCGTCGAGGAGTACGCGCATCGGTTGGTTTCCTGGTCTTCATTAAAGATTGATCGGGGCTGATCATTCCATACAGCGTGGCACCAGCGATCGCCTCGAGCTACACTCGCGCAGGCGTCGTCATCAATTTCGTCACTGCTACGGGCGGCGATGTCGAGATGCTGCGATCCATAGAATGCTTCTACAAGTGAGTGTTTGCCTTTTTGTTCCCGATGGGATTGATGGCTGATATACACTTCCTAGAATCAAATGCGTACGTCAACCTGCGGTTCCCTTGCTTTCACCTCACTTATCCACTGATGGAACTTTCCCCCACACAGCCTGAAGTCCCCATGAGCCTCCGTGACATCATTTAATTCTGCATTCAACCCCCCTTTTCTGTATCCCTACGTGCACATCTATCCCGGCCTCTCGGCCCCCTTTGTCTCCTTGTTTTCTGACGTTTCGTTCCCCTTTGTTTCGATTGGCCAGATCCCTCTCCTTCATCCCACCCATCCTGTGTCATATTTTCCCCGGTCCCTCTCAGCTCGCAAGTTTACTGTTTCGATACCCACCCCTCAACGGTCGATGAATCATTCCGTACGCATACGAGTATCACATAAAATTGTTTCCCTATAGTTTGGCAGCCCTCCCTTCTCACCGCACTGTATAGTACCCGAATCTCTTCCCCCTAGGTGTTTTATTTCCCCCCCCGTCCTCCGGAGATTTCTTCATTCTTCATCCACGCATTCGGAGACTCCCAGATTTTAGCCATTACACCTTTAGTAGGACATTTAGTATCCTCAATGTATGATCTTCACTACAACTCGCGAGCTGCTTCTCGATCATGCCTCCGGCTTCCTCCTTTGTGGTGAGTGGCCTCCAGGTTAGGCGATGGATTTGGTCAACATGGGCGTTCCTGGGATCCCGTCAGTGGGGCGTATGGATGTTTTACGGCGTGGGACATACGATGAGTCGATGGTCAATTCGAGTTCCCACTCTGAAGGGTTCCCGCTCATTGAGGAGTAGATTAAAACGTGTCCATTCTCTAGTCCGATGGCGACCCTCCGTCTGTCGACGACGGACATTAACATACACGCCCTGACGTGGCGAGCATCCTGTGGAATCATGCGTACCTTTGATCAGAATCGGTGGGGGAGAAGGCAACGGTGGTAGCGGCCTCTGCCGTTTTGATGATTATGACCGAAGTCCATTTCCCCTCTTGGTCTTTCCAGATCTTCACCTGCTCATTTGCATTAGACTCACCAACCACCGCTTGAGATCGCCAGGGCCACGTACTGTCTTATCACGCGAAGCCGTGGCGAAAACGTCCCCTTCGGCAGACCAGGCACAATCCCAGATGATCCTCGCGTGAGACTTATCCGCCGCGACGGGTGTGTATTGTGGATCTGCGGAATTGTGGGGGTGGGATCAGATCCTCGTGCCTTCGATATGATAAGAGACTGTCTTATTCACCGGTTGCATCCCCCTGCCTCTCGTACAATCTCCACGACCGGTCCCTCGAAACGCTCAAGATGTATTTGTCGTCTGGCGGACTGAAAGCCACCCTTGTTATCGTCAACGAGTGCCCATCCAGCGGAATGCCCACAAGTCGGTGGTTGTCCTGCACAGAATTGATACGAACGACGGCGTGGGTCGGAGATGTCGATTTACAAGTGGAAGCGAACATAGTTCTCGAGGTTGACGCAGCGAGGGAAATGGACTGGAGCCGAAAGTGGGGTTGGTGGCGGTTTGGATGGAGAGTTGTGGATGAAGGAGCCATACCTCGTAGCCGTGTCCGAAAACCTTCTCCACCTCTGGCCAGAGGGTCATAGAAGCTAATTCTGCTTCGTATGGCGGGCGGGTGGTAATCGCCGCGTGTGACTCTGTGGTTTGTGCGACGACTTCACTCACGGCTTTGTTGGATAAACCCAACGGCGGGACCGTCGCCCCAACCGGTCTCGTGTCCTGCAGATCTGGATCAGTGATAGACGATAGGGGAGGGGAGAGGCGAACGGTTCACCTCGTCAACATCAATTCCCGCCACGTGAAGGTGCTTCACAAGCCGGACAAACGCCTTGGGGGCCTCAAAAACCCGAGCCACCTTCTCGTCCGCTATGCTGACGAACTTTAAAGCGTCCAAGAACTGCACGCCCACGAGGTCGTAGCCGTGAACCTGGGGACGCGCGACCTCGCGCCATATATTTGTAGGCAGAAGCCCGTGAATCCTCATGGTTTGGTCCAGGCTGGGGAAAGTGCGGGGTCAGATTTTCTGTCCCCTCTCCTCAGACCGCTTGGGGCGGTTGAGACGAACCTGGTTGATGCTAAGAATTCGCCTTGCGGACTCCAACAGATGTCCTTCACGACGTTATTATGTCCAGTGACCGCGTTTGCTTCTGTCCAAGCTTGAACTGAGTCCTCCTCGACGTTCGCGTCGTGTTTCCACCGTCGCCATCCACCATTCCATCCCCATGCAAGAATCTCTTCCCCGTTCATGTTCCATAAACCACCGACGAACCCTCCAAGCCTTTGTCCACCTATATCACCGAAACGATTCCGGTTGACCCACAGAGAACTAAAAGGAGACCACAGAATCAAAGATGAATCCGTAGACGTGGACAGGAGGACTGGGGGACCAGCGGTCGGGCCGTCCGGCTTCCAGGACAGAGAAGTTACTCCTGATTCGTGACCAACAAGGAGAGCGTCGAACGTGACCGAGTATTTCTGGATAGTTTCGCCGAGTGACGTTGGAACCTTTACGGACACGAGGTGGCGCTTCAATGAAATCTGCCTTCCCCCTTCTTCTCCTTCGCCCACATCTCCTAGCGATGCCTCGAACGCATCGAGGAGCTCGTCACCTCCTTCTGTTGCTGAGTCGAGCTTAAGGGGTTCGATATTCCATAACCGAACTGTAGCATCTTGGGAACCAGACGCAAGTATGAGAGGATCACCATCCCCGCGTAGAGGTTGGAATGCAAGGGATTTGACCCAGTCTTCGTGTCCAGGCAAAGACGCCGCGGGGAGGAACTGAGGACGTAGGATTTCAGTCTCACTCTCTGTTTACCGGAGAGAATGACCCTACCGATTCTTCCGAGCAGGTATAGATTTTAACTTCTGTAAAAGTTCCACTGACAGCAAGCACGAGAACTGGACGAAAACTTAGAGACCGATTGTGACACGCGGCATTGAAACCCGAAACGAACCACTAGATTGTGGAAGGCGCGCCACCTGCACAGCGAGTGGGTACCTCGAGTTCAGCGTTATCGTCTGCTTCTCGCGTATCCTACCTTGTAATCTGCTCAGCAAACGGGGGTTGCGACAAAGATACGATTAGCATGCCTGCGCCATCTTTGGGATCCGCAACCCAGACCTTTATAGTTGAGTCCGACGAGCCCGTGATGAGGTGGCCGTCGAAGTAGGCCACGCAAGACATCGGTTTCGTGTGTGCTTGTATTGCTCGTTTTTCAGACCACTAGGAAGGGCGAGGTAAGTAAATAAATGGTATGGCGGTTTGACGTTATATCGATTGGCGTTACCTGAGATCCAGACTTCTCCCAGCAGTGGAGGATGCCGTTATCATCACCAGAAACGAAAAGACTTTCGCTCAGGAAGCGAATGCAGGTGACGACACTCTCGTGCCCAGGGAGGGTAGCGTGGATGTTTCCGTCCGGGAGGTTCCATAGTGAGACGAATTTATGGGATCCAAAGGCAACAAGTGACTCGGGGGAGATGTCTGCGGCGTGCGGGAACCTGTTTGCCGCGGCAGCAACGTATGCCACCGTCGCGGTTGCCTGTACCATCTTGGCTCAGAATTTCTTAGACGGTAGACGGAAAAGAGATCGAGGTGTGGCGGACGATCATCTTGACTCGCTGAAGTCATCGTCTCCCTTCTGCTCAAGTTCAATCGTCCCCACATCTGGTCAAACGAATCGCACAATCGCAAAGGTTGGTTGTCTTCTGGAGATCATGATTTAATCGTCGTGGCTAAAAAGTGACACCCAGCGCTACATAGCGACTTCGACGCCGCTCTCGTCTTTGGCAGCTTGAAGTTCATTGAACCTGAACCGGACTGGAAGGTACAAATTTTCAGCTTTTCGAGAATCGCCCACACGATGACACAAACAACCCACCTTCATCTACGAGCCTCATGAGGACATCGCAGTTGGTCGCCTTCTCCATCCCGAAGTGATTCCTGATTGCCTTCAGCGCTGCCGCCCTCCTCGCGGTTTCTACCCTCCCGCTCTCGTTCTTGTTCATCCGCCTGGTTTGTGGATCTTTCCCTCCCACCACCCTCCTCCTGGCGGGATACTTCTTCTGGGGAATCCGGATCCCGAGCATATTCCCAGCTGATCAGACGGCGGATCAGATTCCTGCCAAAGACGAACGGATGGGAGATAACTCGCCTTCGTACAACCGGTCGTATTTGGTAGTTTCTCTTCCGAGGACGTCAGCCAGCGCCTCCCAATACTTATCTTCAATCTCCCTTCGCTTCCGCTGGCGATCGCGGTCCTGCAAAAGAACATTAGGAACCACCCAGGGCAAGGAAACTGTGTCTGCGCGCTGCGGTACCTTTATAACTTTAAATTCTGGGTTTTGTGTGGACTGTTCGTGTCAAGATATTTTGATTGCAAGGTGAGGCCGTGTTCTTACCGTTTCTGAGGAGAACGCCTGTTCCCATAAAATGGGGTGGTGTTTCTTGAAAATTTTCTACTTCTTCCTTAGGTTCAAGGTGTTCCCCAGTTGGGGATCCGGTCTGGGGGAAGGGTGGGGAGAAAATCGGGGGTGGATCCGCCGACACAAATGTCGGCGGTTTTTCGATCGAATGAAATGACTTGAAAATAAAAAAATCGGACTGAATGTGCGTATTGACTTGGAAGTTTGTTCTGGGACTCATCAGGTCAATACCAGTGTGCCTTCCAGACTGAATAGTGACAAACCTCCTGAGAGAGGTACCTGGAACTCACCTGGGACAAAGCCGCGCTGATATTTGTTGTTAGATGGATGTGACCCCCCGGACTCATGTTATACCTTGGGAAACTGCCAGGGTCTTCGTATCCCGGTACGGTGTTGTGGGTGGAAGTCCTGTTGTCGCCGACCGCGGTGGGTGGGTTAACGTTTCCTACAACACCGAAGATGAATCCACCATACCCTTCGGGTGGCACGCGCGGGGGGTACATGGCGGCTTGCAACGGGTATGTCGCCGGCGGCGATCCATGGAGGTAACCGCGCGATCCAGGATACTCTGGTTGTAGCCACAATGGGGTCACCCCTCCCTGGTAAACCGGGGGGTACGTTGGCCATGCGGGCTGGTGAGCCTCGTGCTGAGGCCCGATGTCCCATTGACGGTCGCGGATGAAAAATGGGTCGAAGATACCCCCTGCGGGCATCGTCAGTCCAATGTCTTCGGTAGGACGGTCACTGCAACACATACATTGATCCTGGTGGATCTCGTTCGGATTATCTTGCGAGTGCATAGCGTGGGTGAGGTTTATTAGGAGTCCTGGGGGGAGCTGATCTTTTCTTCGCTGCACAGTGGACCTTTTATGTCTTTTGCAGTGCGGCTGCGTCCCTGACTCCTCCCGGGCGTTGGAACGTGTTGTACGATGATAAAACTCACATATTCCCCCAGGTTTCGGCGGCGCCTTCTGATGAGGGCGTGTCCTCGCACAGGTACAGCCATGTCCATGCGTTGGATACGGGACGAGACACGCTCTAGGTCCCTCGTTTATCCCTTATACGGGTCGCTCTAATTGCTTTCACTGTGGCGGGTGAGGTAATGAAGACAGTTTCACAGCTGGCGGCCAGGCTATGGTTACGTGACTGAAATGCCTCAAGAACTTCACATCGGTAGAACCCGGGTCACTACCAGCGGTTCTCCAGACAGATGCCCATACAATCGACAACTGCGGAGCCATTACCAGCCACAGTCTGCCAAATCTGGCGAGTGCACCGGTGATCGACCCTCGTTGACCCATCCTACGCTCATTCGGTCTACGCGTCTCCTCTGGACGCCCAAGGTTTTGTCGAAATCTCTCCAGCACAGCAAGCGGTTGCAATCCATGAAACGGGGCCAACCCAACCCATGGCGTCCAGGCCTGTAGCTTCGCACCGTTGGTTGGGGCCTTTCGAGCATCTCCGCCGATGCTGTATCTGGATCGGCCCCGACGCAATGCATCTCTACAATGTGTGTTATCGATATCAGGATTGCCGGCGAGTCAGGTTCGAAATTATGAAACACTCGGTTGGTCCCCGAAGGACGCGCACACCCGTGCCGATTGGTTGGCGTTGACCGGTTTTTGCCTCTGACGCGTGTGTATACCCCAACGAGGAAGCGAAGACTTGTCCGTTCAAAGCGTTTATCTGTATTCGAGGGTAGGGAGGGGGAACCGGACCTGTGTACGTATACGAGTATGGGGGTGTTATCTTCGTAAGCTGCGCATGCCGTGTGCGAAAGCATCGGAAACAAAAATCCAATTTGAATTTCGCTCACTCCGCGAGTCACCGGGCCGTCAAATTTCAAACCCAAAGGCCGAAGCTGAAGTTGAATTCGAACCTCAAGCTCAAGGTCTGGCGTTGTCAACCCTTGCTCAAAACTCCTCGTTGGACTTGCTAAACGCTGAGCGGAGGGAATGGGGATCATAGGCGTAGGGATTGACGTCGTCCACATCCCGAGAATTGTCTCTCTGGTCACCCGCCGAACCCCCACGAAACTCGCTTCCCGGATACTTAGCCCGAGCGAGTTCAGCGATTGGAAAATCTTATCTCCCCCGACCACGTCCGCCGTGACCCCCAGAGACTCCAACCCGATCTGGGCGGAGAGCTTGGAATCGGTCAGGTTCCTCGCAGTTCGATGGGCAATCAAAGAGGCTGCGTACAAAGCGCTC
>Ga0307516_10000595_pt1 | contig 49018 bp, 38 predicted proteins | sample 19_EM_MG_FD_203310 | JGI IMG/M metagenome (GOLD analysis project Ga0307516, IMG submission 203310) | Populus trichocarpa ectomycorrhiza microbial communities from riparian zone in the Pacific Northwest, United States - 19_EM | ecosystem: Host-associated > Plants > Roots > Unclassified | place... | reverse complement strand
GCAACGACGACTTCAAGGCGGCGCCCACGCCGAGCAAGAAGTCCGGCGCGAGCACGGCCGACGTCAAGGTCGAGCATGCCGGTCCGATTGGCCTGGGTTGCCACATCCATGGGTCCATGCGCGGCCAGGTCTATGTCAGCGCCAGCCCCTTTTTCGCCAAAACCGACGCCAAGGGCATCGCCCACATCGAAGGCGTGCCCGACGGTGCAGCCGAACTCGTGGTCTGGCACCCCGACCAACTGCAGGAACAGGCGTCGGTGAAAGTGCTGGTCGGCGCGGCGACCACCAAGGTCGACGCCACGCTGAACTTCGCGCCCCGGCGCCGCCGCAGCTGACGCGGGCGAGCCCGCGGCACCCGCGGGCGTGACGCAAGTCGCGCAATCGGCGGGCGCGCAGCGGCGGGCACGCGCCTTGCACGTCTTGTGCCTCATCACCAGCTTGGTGCGGCCGAAACACCGAGGTGACCCGGTCTTGCCGACCGGGCTTGCCTCTTGTTGCCCGGCCCCATGCACTCCTCTCCCCGCGACCTGTCGATCGGCTACCGCCTCGGTCTGTGTTTCTCGTTGATCCTGCTGCTGATGATCGGCGTGGCCGGCGTCGCGCTGGGCAGCGCGCGCAATTCGCGGGACCAGCTGGTGCACATGGTGGTGGCCTCGAACGGCCGCCTGGCCGACCTGGAAGCGATGCGCCAGCACCTGGTGCGCCAGGGCATGTACGCGCAACAGCTGGCCGTGGTGACGACACAGGACGCGTCGCTGGCCCGGATGCAGGACATCGAAGACGAAGCGCGCCGCTACCGCGACGTGGCCGCGCGCTTCGCCGCCACACCGGCCAGCCCGGAAGAGCATCTGTACCTGGTTTCGATGGCCGGCTACGCCGCGGCGGTCGTCGAGCCGATGCAAGAGGCCCGCGAAAGCGTGAAGGGCTTCAACCCCGGCCGCGCCGCACGCATCCTGAATGCCGACGTGCTGCCGGTGCACAACCGGTGGCTGCAGGACCTGGACGCCCTGCTGCAATGGCAGTACCGCAAGATCGAATCCGGCCTGCTCGCGTTCGACGACAACGCCAACCGCTCGGATGTCGCGATCCTGGCGATCTCGGGCATCGCGCTGCTGCTGGCGGCCGTCGTGGCCTGGTGGTTGACGCGCAGCATCACGGTGCCCTTGCGCCAAGCCGTCTGGTTTGCCAACGCCGTGGCGAGCGGCAACCTCGCGGTCACCGCACCAGCGGCCGGCGAAGACGAGCCTGGCCAGTTGCTGCGCGCGCTGGACAACATGGCGCTGCGATTGAAAGAAGCGCGCGAGTCGATGCAACGCCTGGCCAACGAAGACGGCCTGACGGGCGCCGCCAACCGCCGGCACTTCGACGACCTGCTGCGCCAGGAACATGCCCGCTCGCTGCGCCTGCGCCAGCGGGGCGAGACCGTGCCGCAGCAATCGCATGTGTCGCTGCTGCTGCTCGATGTCGACCACTTCAAACACTACAACGACCACTTCGGCCACCAACAGGGCGATCGTTGCCTGCAGATGATCGTCGACGCCACCCGCGGCGCCGGCCTGCGGCCCGATGATGTGGTGGCCCGCTACGGCGGCGAAGAATTCGCGCTGGTCCTGCCCAACTGCTCGCTCGACGGCGCCAGGGTCGTGGCCGAGCGCGTGCGCGCTGCCGTGAAGGCCTTGAAGCTGCCCACCGACGTGCCTGAGCGTCCGCATGTCAGCATCAGCATCGGCGTCGCCACCTTGACCGATGCCGCGCACCAGAGCCCGGCCGACCTGGTGCTCTGGGCCGATGAAGCGCTGTACGCCGCCAAGCACGGCGGACGAGACAGGGTGCACTGCAAGCAGCCCACGGCTTCGACCAAGGCACCCTCGGCAAAGGGCCAGACCGAAGGTCAGCCGGCCTGAGCCGACACGCTCAACGCCGCGTCGGCAGGCGCCACAGCCAGATGCCGGTGGCCGTGCAGCACAGCGCCGGCATGAAGCGCCAGAGCGACGGGATCGTCCAGGCCGCCCAGACGCAGCTGGCGGTCATCATCACCGTGGCCAGTTGCTTGGCGCGCAGCGGCACGGCCCGGGTGGCCCGCCAATCACGCACCATCGGGCCCCACAGCCGGTGCGCCAGCAGCCAACGCTCCCAGCGCTCGCTGCCACGGGCAAAGCAGAACGCGGCCAGCAGCACGAACGGCGTCGTGGGCAGCAACGGCAGGAAGATGCCGATGAAGCCGACGAACAGCGCCAACGCGCCCGCCGCCAGCCACAAAGGCCGCGCCCATGCGGCGCCCGGCACCCGGGTCACCACCAGTTCAGTGTCGTCTGCCATGCCGGCGATGGTAGCGAGCCGAGCCCCTCGCATGCGAACACCTCATCACCAAGACGGTGGATATCGGCCAGGCTTGCCCTAAAGTGCCCGCGTGAATCATTTGCCGCCTGCCGCCGATCTGCGCCTGCCTTCACTCGACGGCCTGCGCGCCTTCGAAGCGGCGGCACGGCTGGGCACCTTCGAACGTGCCGGCGAAGAATTGGCCGTGACCGCCAGCGCGGTCGGCAAACGCATCGGTGCACTCGAAGAGCTGCTCGGCGTGGCGCTGTTCCAGCGTGGCGCCAAGGCCCTGTCCCTGTCGGCCATCGGCAAGGAATACCTCGCCCAGGTGCGCAGTGCACTCGCGCTGCTGGCCGCGATGCCGCTGCACCAGCGCGCTGCGCAACGCAAAGAGCGTCTGCGCCTGAGCGCCCCGCCAACCTTCGCACGCCAGGTGCTGGTGCCGGCGCTGCCCGAGTTCTGCGAACAGCACCCGGCGATCGAGCTGGAGGTCGTGCTGTCGGTGCCCTTCCTCGACGTGGCCGGCGCCGACGCCGAACTGGCGGTGCGCCACGGCCCTGTCGACGCCAGCGGCCCCGCCCCGTTGTGGCGCGACCACCTGCTGCCGCTCGCCAGCCCTGCCCTGCTCGCCACCGAAGCGTTGCGTGGCCCGGCCGACCTGGCCCGCGTGCCGCTGCTGCGCACGCCCGTCGACCCATGGCTGCCATGGCTTCGGGCCCAGGGGCTGGACTGGCCGGAGCCCGACCAGGGCCCACGCCTGGTCGATTTGGGGCTGACGCTGGAAGCCGCCCGCTGCAGCCAGGGCGTGGCGCTGGCCCGCCCGGCGCTGGCGCGCCACTGGCTGCGCAGCGGCGAGTTGCGGCCCGCCTTTGGCGCCGGCCAGACGCCGCTGCTGCTGGCCGACACCGCCTATCACCTGCTGCCCGTCGCCAACCCGACACCGGCCACTGTGGCGCTGGCCGCCTGGCTGCACGAAGTCGGCGAGCGCGCGGCGGCCGAAGGGTTGGCGCTGGTTTCCGCTCTCACCTGAATTTCTTTCCGGCCGCTGGAAGGCCTGCCCCGCTAGCATCCAGGCGCCCTCGAACCATCGCCCGGAGACAGCGGATGAGCGTGATCACCAGCATCGAAGACCTGCGCCTGCTGGCCAAGGCCCGCGTGCCGCGCATGTTCTACGACTACGCGGATTCGGGGTCGTGGACGGAAGGCACCTACCGCGCCAACGAAGCCGACTTCGCCAAGATCAAGCTGCGCCAGCGGGTGGCCGTGAACATGGAAAACCGCTCGACCGCGACGACGATGGTCGGCCAGCAGGTGGCAATGCCAGTGGCGATTGCGCCGACCGGGCTGACCGGCATGCAGCACGCCGACGGCGAGATCCTCGCGGCGCGCGCGGCAGAGAAGTTCGGTGTGCCGTTCACCTTGTCGACGATGAGCATCTGCTCGATCGAAGATGTGGCCGCGGCCACGTCGGCGCCGTTCTGGTTCCAGCTCTATGTGATGCGTGACCGCGACTTCATCGAGCGGCTGATCGACCGCGCCAAGGCCGCGAAGTGCTCCGCCCTGATGCTGACGCTGGACCTGCAGATCCTCGGCCAACGCCACAAGGATTTGAAGAACGGCCTGTCTGCACCGCCCAAGCCGACGCTTGCCAACCTCATCAACCTGGCCACCAAGCCGCGCTGGTGCCTCGGCATGCTGGGCACCAAACGGCGCAGCTTCGGCAACATCGTCGGCCATGCCAAGGGCGTGGGCGATCTGTCGTCGCTGTCGGTCTGGACGGCCGAGCAATTCGACCCCGCCTTGAGCTGGGCCGATGTCGAGTGGATCAAGAAGCGCTGGGGCGGCAAGCTGATCCTCAAAGGCATCATGGACGCCGAAGATGCGCGACTCGCCGCCGACTCCGGCGCCGATGCGCTGATCGTCAGCAACCATGGCGGCCGCCAGCTCGATGGTGCGCCCTCGTCGATCGAGGCCTTGCCGGCGATCGCCGACGCGGTCGGCTCACAGATCGAGGTCTGGATGGACGGCGGCATCCGCTCAGGGCAAGACGTGCTGAAGGCGCGCGCCCTCGGTGCCCGCGGCACCTTGATCGGCCGCGCCTTCCTCTATGGCCTGGGCGCGATGGGCGAGGCCGGCGTGACCAAGGCGCTGGAGATCATCCACAAGGAACTCGACCTGACGATGGCGTTTTGTGGCCATACGAAAATCAGTACCGTCGACAAAGGGATTCTCCTGCCCGGCACGATGCCCGGCTAACAAGGCGGCTGCGTATACTTTCGCCGCCCCGCGGGAGCGGGGAGATTGCGCCTCCAAGGAACCCCATGAAAACCCGCATCGCCTGCCTGTTCGCCGCCCCCTTGCTGACCCTGGCCGTGGCTGCCCACGCCGCTGACCCGGTCTACATCACGCTCGACCATTCGACCGACACGGTGATGGACAAGACCTCCGCCCAGGCCATCTGGGCCGAAGGCTTGGCCGGCAAGGCCCTGAAGCTGAACAAGCTCTACCCGACCAAGCGCTGGGGCTTCGTCAGCGAAGTCGAAGGCGGCTTCAACCAGGCCAAGACCTGCGTCGTCACCGCCCGCGTGATGATGATGCCGGTCAGCGGCAAGTCGCTGGTGTTCAAGCCCAGCAAGACCGCCACCGCCTTCGACGCACTGCCCAACGCCACCCGCGAGCAATGCCAAGAGGCCGCCAAGGCCAAGCTGAAGGAAGCCGTGCAGGGCGTCCTGTCCAGCCTGAGCAACTGATCCCCACGCCAGCGCAGTAAGCCTGTACGCGGCGCGCGAAGCGCCGCTGCCTCCAAGTGGCGTGCGCGGAGCTGGCTCTGCCAGTCCGCTGCGCGAGCCCCCTTTGGGGGGCAGCGACCGGAAGGGAGCGTGGGGGCACCGTACTAAGCGATAAATGACCAGACGGCAACGATGGCCATGAGCGTCGTCAGCGCGATGAAGTAGCAAAGGCCCAGGGTCATCACGCGCAGCGTGGTGGCCCACCAACGGCCGCCGTAGACGACCTGTAGCGCGATCACCGAGTAGACGGGGATGGCGGCCAGCGCCACCGCGCCGAGCACCGGGACGCCGGTCAGCTTGACCAGCACCATCGCGAAGACGAAGGCATGCAGGTGCAGCGCGAACACCAGGTGCTCTGACCAGCGCATGCGCCGGTTCAGGTAGATCAGCTTCAGGAAGAACGCATAGAGCGGCAGCAACGCGAACATCGCGCTGCCCCAATGGGAAACGAAGCGCTCCGGCACCTTGCGCACTTCACGCTCCATGCCCTTGGCGTCGAGCGAGAAGCGTTCCTTCAGCCGTTCGCACCACGACGCCGGCAGCCCGCGGCAGACGAACTTGCCGTCTTCCATGCCGGCCTTGATGGTTTCGAAGGCCTCGAGCCGGGTGTCGTTCATCTCGTCCGACTTGTCGAACCTCAACAGCTCGGCACCATCGGCCGGGCGCATCGCGCCTGACCACTGCAGCGCCAGCAGCGTGATGACACTGATCGTCAGGTACAGCCGCAGTGGCAGCACATAGCGGCGCTTGCGGCCCGTGAGGTATTCACGCGTCAGCCGGCCGGGCCGGAACAGCAGCAGCAGCAAGGTGCGCCACAGCGCGCCTTCCATCGAGATATAGCTGCCGCCGAACTGCTGCGCGAACTCCAGCAGCGTCGGCGGCTTGAGGTTGGTTTCCTGCCCGCAATGGCCGCAGTAGTTGGGCAGCGGCGACGGCAACGGCGCATGGCAGTTGCGGCAGGCCTCGGGGGTGTCGACGGGAGGGGTGACGGTGATGGCGCTCACGGCGGGGGATTATTGCCGGGCCTGGGTGTGGGTGGCGCGCACCGGGAGGGGCGAGTGACCGGTTCCGCTCATGTCCCCCGCCCCCGGCCACAGGCCGCGGGCTCCTCCTAATACTTCGCTGCACCGGTCACCCGCCCCTCCCGGTTCCCGATGTGTCTTGACTTGCGTTGAACAGCCACGACGGCGCCTGATCAGGGAGGCGGGGTGCGTCACGCAGCGAAGTAAAGGGGGAGCCGGCGGCCGCAGGCTGGCGGCGGAGGACATGACCGGAGGGATGCGTTCCGCCTCCCTGATCCCACCGGACACATCGGAAATGGACCGAATCCCCCCGGCTTTTCCGGCTCAAGTTTTCGGCCCGGCCCGGCACCATCGCGGTCAACATGGCCGATTCCGCCCAAGACCGCAACTTACCCGCCTCAGAGCGAAAAAGAGGCAAAGCCCGCGAGGACGGGCAGATACCGCGTTCCCGCGACCTGGCGCACTTCGGCGCGCTGGCGATGGGTGGTGCGCTGCTGATGGGCGCCGCGCGACCGTTGTCCGGCTGGCTGCAGCAGTTGCTGATGTCGGGCCTTCGCTTCGACCACGACACGATTGCCGACCCCGCCGCGATGGGCGAACAGTTCTGGGCGTTGGGGCTGAAGGGCCTGATGGTCATCGTGCCGATGGGGCTGATGATGATCGCGGTGGCCATCCTCGCCGCGGTGCTGGGCGGCGGCTGGAATGTCAGCTTCAAGGCGCTGAAGCCCGATCTCGGCCGCTTCAACCCGATCTCCGGCATCGGCCGGATGTTTTCCAAACGCCACCTGGTCGACCTGGCGAAGATGATTCTTCTCGCCTCGATCGTCGGTGCCGTCGGCGTGTTCTACCTGAAGGCGCAGTGGCAGGGCCTGACACAGCTGCTGGCCATGCCGCTGCCCGAGGGCATTGCGACGCTGAGCCAGACCATCGCCGGCGGCTTCGGGATGATGCTGCTGGTGGTGGGCGGCTGGGCCCTGATCGACGTGCCGCTGCAGAAGCACCTGTGGCTCGAAAAACTCAAGATGACCCGCGAGGAAGTCAAGCAGGAGCACAAGGACGCCGAGGGTAACGTCGAGGTCAAGGGCAAGATCAAGGCGCGGATGCGCGAGATGGTGCGCAAACGCATGCTCGCCAACGTGCCGCAGGCCGACCTGGTGGTGATGAACCCGACCCACTACGCCGTCGCGCTGAAGTACGACGACGCCAAGATGGGCGCCCCGCGCGTGATCGCCAAGGGCACCGACCTGCTCGCACTGAAGATCCGCGACATTGCCCGCGAGTCGAAGGTGCCGGTGCTGCAAGCCCCGCCGCTGGCGCGTGCGCTGTACGCCCACTGCGAGATCGACCAGGAAGTGCCGGCCACGTTGTTCGCCGCCGTCGCGCAGGTGCTGGCCTGGGTGTATGCGTTGCGCCGCACGCCGAACGCCCGCATCGACCAGCCGGATGTCGACATCCCGGACGAACTCGACCCGCACTCTCCGGCGTTCCACCAGCGCAAGGGTCGACCGGCCGCCTGATCACGCGGCAACCATGCCGAATTCGGGGCGCCGGTCTGGCGCCCCGTCGGCGTTTTGAGGCGCCAACGGCGCTTCTCCAGCCACCGTCCCAAGACGCCGCGGCCGACGAGCCCAGCTGCCCGATCGGTTGCCCTTCGCGGTCAGCCGTGACATTCCGCACGCCGGCGTCGGCAGACGCAGCAAGCCACGCCAAGCTCACCGCAGATGACAGCTGGTTTCCTGCCCCTTTTCCGGCTCAAGTTTTCGGCCCGGCCGGGCAACATTCCGTTTCACAGATGCCCCGCCCGCATTCCTTTTTCCAAACCCTCCGATGAACGCGTTCCAACAGCAATTGCAAGCCTTGTTCGGCCAACACGCCGCCATGGTCAAGGCATTGATGGCGCCGATCTTCATCGTGATGGTGCTGGCGATGATGGTGCTGCCGCTGCCGCCCTTCGCGCTGGACCTGCTGTTCACCTTCAACATCGCGATGTCGCTGATGGTCATGCTGGTTGCGGCCAACATGATCAAGCCGCTGGACTTCGCGGCCTTCCCGACCGTGCTGCTGGTCACCACGCTGCTGCGCCTGTCGCTGAACGTGGCCTCGACCCGCGTGGTGCTGGTCGAAGGCCACACCGGCCCCGGCGCTGCGGGCAAGGTGATCGAGGCGTTCGGCCACTTCCTGATCGGCGGCAACTTCGCCGTCGGCCTGATCGTTTTCGCGATCCTGGTCGTCATCAACTTCATCGTGGTGACCAAGGGTGCCGAGCGGATCGCCGAAGTCGGCGCGCGCTTCACTTTGGATGCGATGCCCGGCAAGCAGATGGCGATCGACGCCGACCTGAACGCCGGCCTGATCGACGAGAACGAGGCCAAGAAGCGCCGCGCCGAAGTGGGCGAAGAAGCCGACTTCTTCGGCTCCATGGACGGTGCGTCGAAGTTCGTCCGCGGCGACGCGGTCGCCGGCATGCTGATCCTGCTGATCAACGTGGTCGGCGGCTTCATCATCGGCGTCGCCCAGCACGGCCTGTCGGCCAGCGACGCGGCCAACAGCTACATCCTGCTGGCCGTCGGTGACGCGCTGGTCGCCCAGATCCCCGGCCTGCTGATCTCGGTCGCCGCGGCGATGGTGGTCTCGCGCGTCGGCTCCGAAACCGACATCGGCACCCAGATCCGCGCCCAGGTCTTCAGCTCACCCCGCTCGCTGGGCCTGACCGCCGGCATCATCGGCATGCTGGGCCTGATCCCGGGCATGCCGCACCTGGTCTTCCTGCTGATGTCGGGTGTGATCGGCTACTACGCCTACTGGCTGACCCAGCGCGCCAAGCGCGAAGCCAGCCAGCCCAAGGTCGACACGACCCAGGCCGCACCGGCCGCCAACGCCGAAGCCAGCTGGGACGACCTGCAGCCTGTCGACACCCTCGGCCTCGAAGTGGGCTACCGCCTGATCGCGCTGGTCGACAAGGACCGCAAGGGTGACCTGCTGGCCCGCATCAAGGGCATCCGCAAGAAGTTTGCCCAGGAGGTCGGCTTCCTGCCGCCTTCGGTGCACATCCGCGACAACCTGGACCTCAAGCCCAGCATGTACCGCGTCACCTTGCGCGGTGCCGTGGTCGGCGAGGGCGAGGCTTTCCCGGGCATGTACATGGCCATCAACCCGGGCGGCAAGGTGCCTGCGCTGCCGGGTACCAAGACCATCGATCCCGCCTTCGGCCTGCCCGCCGTGTGGATCGAAGAACGCCACCGCGAGCAAGCCCAAATGAGCGGGTTTACGGTCGTTGATTGCTCGACTGTGGTGGCCACCCACCTTTCACACTTGATGCAAGTGAATGCCGCCAAGTTGTTGGGTCGTCTGGAGACCCAGGCCCTGGTCGAGCATGTGACGAAACTGGCTCCCAAACTGATCGAAGACGTGGTTCCAAAAATGGTCGGCATCGCAACCCTTCAGAAAGTCCTGCAGCTGCTGCTGGACGAAGGCGTGCATGTCCGCGACTACCGCTCGATCATCGAATGCCTGGCCGAGCACGCCTCCATGGTTACCGACCCGGCCGAGCTGGCCCGCCGCATCCGCATCCACCTGGCCCCGGCCATCGTCCAGCAGATCTACGGCCCGGCCAAGGAGCTCGACGTGATCGCGCTGGAGCCCGACCTGGAGCGCATGGTCAACCAGGCCCTGAATTCCCCGCACGGCGCCGTGCTGGACCCCGGCGTCGCCGAAGCCCTGACCAAGCAGGCCGCCGACAGCGTGCGCAAGCAAGAGAACCTCGGCGTGCCGGCCTGCCTGCTGGTGCCCGACCCCCTGCGCGCCCCGCTGGCCCGTCTGTTGAAGCGTGCAGCACCCCGTCTCAAGGTGCTGGCGCACAGCGAGATTCCTGAGACCCACTCGATCCGGATCGGCTCGATCATCGGAGCAACGCAATGAACGTCAAGCGCTTTACGGCCCGCACCTCCCGCGAAGCCTTTGCCATGGTTCGCCAGGCCTTCGGCGAGGACGCCGTCGTGTTGTCGACCAAGCCGGCTGGCGATGGCGTCGAAGTGCTGGCGATGGCGCCGGACTCGGTGGAACAGATCGAACGCGCGGCCGATACGGCCCCGCTGGTCAGCGCCCCGCGCGGCAACGCCCGCCCGGCACCCCGCGGCGAAAGCCTGGCGGCCCGTGTCGAGCGCCAGAACGCGCAACCGGCTGCCGCCCCCGGCCGCCGTGCCGCCGCCCCGGCCGCCGAAGTGCAAGAAGACGTCGAACAGATGGCCATGAGCACGCTGTCGTTCCAGGACTATGTGCGTGAGCGCATGCTCAAGCGCCGCCAGGCCGCGATGGGCCAGGACGACATCGGCAGCGCCGGCGTCCACGCCGACCACCACGTGCCTGCCCAACCCGCCCCGCGTGCCCCGGCCCGCGCTGCCGCGCCGGAAGCCCCGGCCCGCCGCCCGCTGCCGCGCCAAGAAGACGTGCGCGACACCCGCCCCGAGCCGCGCGATTTCGCGATGCCTTCGCTGTCGACAGTGGCCGCCACCCCGGTGCTGGAAGACGCCCCGGCCCGCCGCGACCAGCAAGACATGATGAACGAGCTGCGCTCGATGAAGGGCCTGATCGAAGAGCGCTTCGGCGCCCTGGCCTTCATGGAAAAGCTGCAGCGCCAGCCGCGCCAGGCCCTGCTGGCGCAAAAGCTGCTCGACGCCGGCTTCTCGCCCGGCCTGATCCGCAAGCTGGTCGACGCCCTGCCCGGCAACGCCGCTGACGAAGCCGTCTGGGCCGCGGGTGTGCTGGAGCGCAACCTGCACGCTGGCGATGTCGAGCCCGCACTCGAAGAGCAAGGCGGCGTGTTCGCGCTGATCGGCTCCACCGGCGTCGGCAAGACCACCACCACCGCCAAGCTGGCCGCCGCGTTTGCCACCCAATACGGCGCTGCCAACCTGGGCCTGATCACGCTCGACGCCTACCGCGTTGGCGCCCACGAACAACTGCGCGCCTACGGCCGCATCCTCGGCGTGCCGGTCCACACCGCCCACGACCGCGCCTCGCTCGAAGACCTGCTCGAACTGCTGTCGGGCAAGAAGATGGTCCTGATCGACACCGCCGGCATGGCCCAGCGCGACAGCCGCACCCGCGAGCTACTGGACATGCTGAGCCACCGCTCGATCCAGCGCCTGCTGGTGGTCGACGCGTCGGCCCAGGGCGAGACGATCGACGAGGTGATCACCAACTGGCGCGCCGCCCAATGCAAGGGCGTGGTGCTGAGCAAGATCGACGAGGCCGTCAAGCTGGCCCCGGCGCTGGACTCGCTGATCCGCCACAAGCTGAAGGTGCTGGGCGTGGCCAACGGCCAGCGCGTGCCCGAAGACTGGCACCGCCTGTCACCCAACGCGCTGGTGCAACGCGCGCTGCGCGCCCCGACCAGCCCGACCTGGAAGCTCGAAGCCGACGACGTGCAGCTGGTGTTCGCCACCGCCACCCGCGGCGGCCGTCCGGCCAGCGGCTCTTCGCTGCACATCTGAACGCAACGGACGACACCACCATGCGCCCGCTGACCCACCCCACCGAAGACGAAGCCTTCGGCTCGGTCGACCAGGCCGAAGGCCTGCGCCGGCTGTTCGCTTCCGGCCGCCGCCAGCGCCTGGTGCCGATCGCCTTCAACGCCCATGTGGACTGCACGCCGATCCTGCTGGAGCGGCTGGCCGGTGCCTTCACCGAACTCGGCGCGCATGCGCTGGTGGTCGACGCTGCCGACAGCGCCCCGCGCGCCAATGCGATGGCCGAGATCGACCTGAGCGCAGCCATCGAGGCGCTGGGCCCGAACATGTCGTACCTGGCGGCCCGCGGCCTGCCGCTGCGCCACGTCAACAGCCGCGGTTCGTGCGAAGCCTGGCTCAACGCCGTCGAGCAAGCCGCGCCGCAGGCCGATGTGGTGCTGCTGCACGCCAACCCGCGTGACCTGGTCCGCCTGCTCGGCCGGCGCGAAGTTCGCACCGTGCTGACCACCACGCTCGACCCGGCCAGCCTGACCGACGCCTACACCTCGATGAAGCTGCTGTCGCAGCGCAGCGGGCTGATGACCTTTGACCTGCTGACCGGCATGGCCGGCGCGCCCAAGGCCGCACAACGCATTGCCGAGCGCCTGGCCGAGACGGCCGACAGCTTCCTCGGCACCGTCGTGCGCGAAGCCGTGTGGCTCGACAAGCGCGACCCGCTGACCTCGCTGGCCACGCCGGCCCTGGCCCGCCTGGCCGCGAACCAATTGCTCGACCCCGAAGCGCCGGACACCGGCTTCGGTGTGGCCCCGCTCGGCGCGGGCCACGACTTGCACGCTTACTGACCCGAACACGTTCCTCTCGGAGACCGCCCATGTACACCGCCACCGGCCGACTCGATGCCAAAGCGATGCCCGGCATCGACGCCAACGCGATGCTCAAGCAGTACAGCCCGCTGGTGCGCCGCCTCGCGCACCAGATGATCGCCAAGCTGCCGGCCAACGTGGAGATCGACGACCTGATCCAGGTTGGCATGATCGGCCTGCACGACGCGATGGGCCGCTTCGACGCCGACCAGGGCGTGCAGTTCGAAACCTTCGCCACCCAGCGTATCCGCGGCGCCATGCTCGACGAGCTGCGCGGCAGCGACTGGATGAGCCGCGGCAACCGCCGCCAGCAGCGCGAAATCGAAGCCGCCGTCCACAAGCTGGAGCAGACCTTCGGCCGCGCCCCGGCGGAAAGCGAAATCGCCAAGGAAATGGGCGTCACGCTGACCGAGTACCAGGACACGCTGACCAAGGTGCGCGGCACCCAGTTGGTCTACCTGGAAGACATGTCCGGCGACGAAGGCGGCGACGAGTTCCTCGACCGCCACGTCACCAACGACGACACCAACCCGCTGGCGCAGCTGCAAGACCACCGCATGCGCGAAGCGCTGGTCGAAGCGATCAAGAAGCTGCCCGAGCGTGAGCAGTACGTGATGAGCATGTACTACGAGCACGACATGAACCTGAAGGAAATCGCCGCCGTGCTGGGCGTGACCGAATCGCGCGTGTGCCAGCTGCACAGTCAGTCGATCGCCCGCCTGCGGGTGAAGCTGCGCGAGTGGTGAGATAGTGCACCGGGTCTCGAGTCGGTTCAGTCAGCAGCGCCTCCTTCGGGAGGCGTTGTCGTTTGTGGCGCTTACGCGATTGCGTAGGCGCCTGATGTCGTCTTGGCGGGTCGAAATCCGTCCGATGAAGGCAGGCCTCCCGTCCGCGGGACGCCTGGCGTTGGGATCACGACATCAACCCATCAAGGACTCAGCATGGCATTTCATCGGACCTCCCTCAGTGGCCTGACCCTGGCCTTCGCCGCATGGTTGGCCGGCCCCGCGCAAGCCGCCCCGACCTACGAACTGATCGACCTGGGCCCCAACACCTCGGCCGTCGGCATCAACCACAACGGCCACGTCGTCGGCAAGCACGACCGCATCGGCGGCAAGGTGGGCATCTGGCGGCAGGGCGCGTGGCACAAGGTCAAGGACGACCAGTGGATGAGCGCCGAGGGCATCGGCGGACAGGACACCGTCGCGCTGGAGCTGCACAGGTTCAACGGGCACGACGGCGCGGGTGCCCTGCTGCCGGGCGACCAGGTCGTCGACATCGAGCCCCTGCTCCCAGAGGCCTACGACAGCAGCAGCACGGCCGTCACCTCTGACGGCACGGTCGTCGGCATCTACTACACGATCGGCGGCGCCTACTCGTTCACCTGGCGCGACAACGCCGCGGCCACCCTGCCTTGCCCTGACACCTATGTCTCCTGCCTGGCCTACGCCGCCAGCCCCAGCAAGGGCTGGATCGCCGGCATCGGCCCACGCAAAGACGCCGAGCCCTGGTTCATCGCTGCGATGCTGTACGACGGCAGCGCATGGAAGGATCTCGGCACGCTCGGCGGATGGTCCGCGGACGTTTCGGGTGTCAACCGCAAGGGCCACGTCGTCGGCAGCTCCGAGCTGCGCCCGGACAACCACCGCACCCACGCCTTCGTCCACGCCGGCAAGTTCATGAAGGACTTGAAGACCCTGGGCGGACGCAACAGCTACGCCTACGCGATCAACTCCCAAGACGTGGTCGTCGGCCGCTCCGAGGTTTCGAAAGACGCCGAGGACGCGGCCTTCTACTGGGACGGCAGCGGCCCGATGGTCGACCTGAACACCCTCGTGTCCGGCCCGAAGCGCCTGCACCTGGTGGACGCCGTGGGCATCAACGAAGACGGCTGGATCGTCGGCAACGCCACCTACTGGGACACGTACCACGGCTACTTGCTCAAGCCGCGGTCTCGCTGACCACCGCGGGTCTTTACCCCCCATGGACGTGGGGGGCGCGATGTTCAACATGAATCAGCAAAGGGCCTGTTCGCACCCATGCCGAGCGCAGAATCGCTCGCTTGCATTGGCGCAAGGGTGCCGCCTTTCCAGCGCCCAACCATGAGGAGCATTTCAGGTCATGAGCACATCGAACTTCAGATTGCACCACCTGTCTCTGGCCGCCCTTGCCGTGGCCTGTGGCTCGGCGTGGGCTGGGCAGGTCAATGGCGATCTCGCCGCGGCGGCGCGCCGCGACGGGCGGGCCGAAGCACTGATCGTGCTCAAGGACCAGAAGACACCGGCCGTGGCGCCGCTCGCACAAGGTGCCGACTACAAGGCCAAGCGCCGCGCGCTGGTCAATGCGCTTGTCGACCGCGCCGATGCCCAGCAGGGCGGCCTGCGTGCCTGGCTGGATTCACGCGGCATCGAATACCAGGCTTTCTGGATCGCGAACGTCGTCTACGCCAAGCTCTCGCCGGCCGACATGGCGGCGCTGGCCGCACGCGATGAAGTCAGCCGCATCGAACCGAACCCGACCATCAAGGTGCAGCTGCCGCAGCGCGATGCCAGCCGGACGGAAGCCCCGACGGGCGTCGAGTCGATCGCCTGGGGTGTCGACAAGATCAAGGCGCCGCAGGTCTGGGCCGCCGGTGTCACGGGCGCAGGCGTGACCATCGCCGGCGAGGACACCGGCTACCGCTGGGACCACTCGGCTCTGAAGTCGCAATACCGCGGCTGGAACGGCAGCACCGCCGACCACAACTACAACTGGCACGACGCCATCCACACCGCCAACAGCAGCTGCCCGGCGAACTCGCCGCAGCCCTGTGACGACCATGGCCACGGCACCCACACCGCCGGCACCTTCGCCGGTGACGACCACGCCACCCACCAGGTTGGTGTGGCCCCCGGTGCGAAGTGGATCGGTTGCCGCAACATGAACGCCGGCAACGGCACGCCGGCCACCTACATCGAGTGCATGCAGTGGATGCTGGCACCGACCGACCTGCAGAACAAGAACCCCGATCCGGACAAGGCGCCGGACATCATCAGCAACTCCTGGGGTTGCACCGATGGTGAAGGCTGCACCGTCGGCACCGAGATCAAGGCTGCCGTCAACAACCTCGTCAAGGGCGGCATCCTGTTCGTCGCCGCGGCCGCCAACGACGGCCCGAACTGCAGCACGATCACCGACCCGCCGGCGATCTATCAACTGTCGTTCACGATCGGCGCGACCGACAGCGCAGACAAGCTGGCAGGCTTCTCGAGCCGCGGCCCGGTGAACAACGTGAAGGGCGTCAAGCCCGACGTGTCCGCTCCTGGCGTCAACGTCTTCTCGGCCTACCCGCCGAACACCTACACGACGATGAGCGGCACCAGCATGGCCACGCCCCACGTGGCCGGCGCCGCAGCGCTGCTGATGTCGGCCGTGCCCTCGCTGAAGGGCAACCCGGCGGCCGTCGAGAAGCTGTTCCGCAAGACGGCGCAGCAAAGCGGCGTGACCGACCCGGTCAACCAGACCTGCGGCGGTACCTCGCCCACGACCTGGCCGAACAACATGATCGGCTACGGCCGCATCGATGTCTTCGCGGCCTACCAGAAGGCGATCGCCAGCCCGCTGGATCTGTTGAACGACGACTGATCAGGCTCAGCCTCTGCGGCCCGCGATGCGGGCTGCGGATGCACCGGCAAATCACCAACGCCTCCTTCGGGAGGCGTTGGCGTTTGTGTGGCTCGAACCAGCCGCTTGACGTAACCATCTCGGAACCCATCGCGCACCGCGGCCCGCTATGCTGCGCCCGGCCATCAGAGGACTCTCATGCCCATGCCCCGCGTGTTTGCGATGTTGTTGACCGGTGTTGCCATCTCGCTCGGTGCCGTGTTCCCAGCGGCCGCCGTGGAAGACACGGCGCGCGAGTGGCTGCGCGCTCAGGCGCGACCGTTGCCGGCAGCGCACGCCGCTGCGATCGACGATGCGGCGCTCGAAGCCTTTGGCGCGGCGGTGGCCCATGCCCGCGTTGTGGCGCTCGGCGAGCAAACCCACGGCGGCCGCCAAGAGTTCGAGTTGAAGCTGAGGCTGCTGCGCTACCTGCATGAACGCAAGGGCTTCGACGTTCTGCTGATCGAGAGTGGCCTGTTCGACGTGGCGCAGGTGACGCGCGCGGTGGCCGAGGGCCAGGGCAGCCTGGATGCGCTGGCGCCCGGCAAGGTGTTCTACATGTATTCCAAGAGCGACGCCGGCCGCGAGCTTCTGCGCTACCTGGACCAGCGCCGCCAGGCGACGCACCCGCTGGCGCTCGCCGGCTTCGACAGTCAACTCACCGGCGAAGCCAGCCAGCAGGCCCTGTTGCCGGGGCTGCGCCGCCAGCTTGCCGCCCGCGACGCCCGGGCCGCCGATGCCCTCGATTGGCCGCTGCTGGAGCGGCTGGGCGCGCGGCTGTTCAAACTCGACCGAACTCCACCGCCGGCCGAAGAGCGCGGCCGCTTCGACACGGCGCTCGCGACCTTGCACGAAGAGCTGTGCGGCCGCGACGGTGCAGTGCCCCCTGCCGACGACGCGATGCTCTGGTGCCGCAGCGTGGCCGGCCTGCAGGCACAGGCCCGCACGGTGTGGGACGGCGACTACCAACGCGACCATGCGATGGCCGACAACCTGCTGTGGCTGACCGAGCACGTGTACGCCGGCCGCAAGATCGTGGTGTGGGGCCACATCGTGCACCTCGGCCGCGGCCTGCAGCGCGACCCGCAGCACCAACTCGCCGGCGCCATCGTCGGCGAGCGGCTGGGCCGCGCCTACTACGTGCTGAACCCCACGGCATTCGAAGGCCGATGGCTCGACGACGCGAGCGGTCAGCCGCGTGAAATGGCGGCGACCGCACCCAACAGCCTCGAAGCCGTGCTGGCATCCACCGACCCCGCCGGCTTCATCTTCGTGGACGGGCCGCACCAGCCGGTACCCGGACTCGAAGCCATGCCGGCGCGTTCAGTCGATTTCGGCCCGCCATGGCCAGGCATGGCCATCAATGGTCTAGGCCGCCACTGGGACGGCGTCTTCTACATCCGCACGATGACGCCGGTGACGATGGTGCGTTGATTGATGGTGAAGGCGAAATCGCCGCACGTGCCGGAATGGCGGCCCCTGCTGACGCTCAGCTGCAGGTAGACAGATGACTGCTTTAGACTGATCTGAGTCGTTGGCGCTTCACGGCCCGAGCGACCGCTCCTGCCGAGAGCAGCCGTTGAACTTGCCGGCCTTCGCGGCAACTTCATCCCGAAGCGGTTGCCCGCCCGAGATGCAAGTGCCCCCGGCGTGAACAACCGATACCTACTGCGGCAGAATCGACCGCAGGAGGGAACCATGGCAGACCAGGGAGAGAAGGTTAAGTGGCACTGCAACCTGTGCTTGCAAAAGACCAAGCACACAGTGCTTTATACGATCACTAAGCAGGACGTGACAGAAACTCACGAAGAGAACTTCGACGTTGAAGAAACCGTCTACATACTCGCTGAGTGCGACGGTTGCGAATACGTCACTATGAAAACGTCTTGGTCGATCAATGGCCAAGGGGACATGGTTGACCAGTACCCACCTGCCCTGGCTCGTCGCAGGCCGCCATGGATGCATGAACTGTTCCTCGAAGACTTTTTGGGCGAGCAGAGCAAGTACAAGCTCCTGCAAGAGCTTTACACAGGCATAGGAGCACAGAACTGGTGGCTAACAATGCTAGGCGTTCGCTCCCTGCTTGAGTTCGTCATGGTCGAGAAGGTCGGCGACAACGGCAGCTTCGTAAAGAATCTAGAGAAGTTCCTTGAAGGTGGCTTCATCAGCAAGATTCAATTGGATGCGCTGGGCCCGCTAATTGAGGCCGGGCACGCTACGACGCATCGGGGGTATCAGCCTACCGCAGCGGATGTCAACGTCGTTATGGACATTCTTGAGAACGTGCTGGAGTCCATCTATGTGACGACTGCGAAGGCGAAGAAGCTCAAAGTGCCGCCCAGAATCAAGCCGGCGGCAGCGGCAAAAAAGTCATAGGCACTTGTGACAGCGCAACGTTCGCAAGCGCTACCGCGCGGGCGGGGTCCAGTAGGGGAGCGTTGAGGCGCCTGGCTCGTCCAAGACGATCGCGACACTTTGCTCAGCGCGCGTTACTGCGACATAAAAGCTGGACGCGGCGAGCGGCTCCATGCGGGTTCCACGGCGAACGAACTCAGCTATGTTCGAAGTGGGTGCGATCAGCACGCGTTGAAACGTCGCCCCCTTGGCCACCCTGAAATTCATGAAATTCAGCTGCAGGGTCGTCGCCGATGCAGCCGAGTGACGCAGGCTCTGCGGCTTGAACGCGGCCACGTAGGCGTCAACGTTCTCTGCGCGAACAAGGAACACGCCATCGTGCCCGGTGCTCGTCTCGTTCTTCGATGTGGTGCGTGGAAAGGCCCATGAACTGTCGAATATCAGGTCCGAAAAGGCGGCTATCCGCGAATGGCACCGCCAGGTGACCGAACTCTCCTCGATGGCGACCAGACCGCGCCGCTCGCGGATGCGGAACCAGTTGATGGCGTCGGCATAGGCGTACTGCTTGTTCTTTGTGCTCCTGGCGTTGGTGGCGAGAACCGACTGCCGGATGTCTCCAACCATCCAGATGTTGAGTTTGGACGTCAAAAGCGCATCGACGATGTCCCAGTCGTAGGCGCTCAGATCTTGCACCTCGTCGATCAGGATCTCGTCGTAAATCCCTTCGAGCCTGCGCATGAGAGAGCCGCGGCTGTCGCCGATCAACTCGAATGCCAGGCGTCCGAGTTCGGACCGATAGGCAGCCCCTCCCATGTCGAGGAAGCGCGCCTTGCCCTTGGCCATCTGATACGGTCGGCCATCGAAGTTAAAGCCGAGCACGCGCGCTCCGGCGAACTTGAATGGAAGAAATGGCTTGGCAAAATGCCTCAGGAGGAAGGTGAACCAACCCAGTACCTCGACGTTCAAGTGGTCGCCCGCGAAACGTGCGAGTCGCTCTTCTAGCTCCTGCTGATTCTTCTGGGTGTAGGTCAATACGACGACGCGCCGATCCATCGGCATCGTCGAACAATGCTCGACGATGCTTTGGGTCTTGCGTGAACCCGCCACCGCCAGAGTGACCCGCTTAGCCATTGATGAATTTAGCCGCGTGGAGCATGTACGCCGGCGGCGTCAGCGCATGCGCCGACGTGGCAATGCGCAGTGCAGCCTCGGTCTTTTCGCGAGTCATCCAGGTCAAGACATCCGCATTGGCTGTTATATCAAGCATGGTGCGCAGATGGGCCTCGCCGCAGTGATGGATCAACTGAGGCTCCAGCGTTTCTCCATGCACCACATCTCCAATGAAGACCTCGCGCTGTCCCAGGGCAAGCCATTGGCTGAGCGGCTTTCGCAGTTCGGCTGGCTCAACGCCATCGTTATCGCGCACGGCCGCCACACGCTTTCCTAGCCTGTGGCACAGCTCAAGCCCGCGAGCCAGCGACAGTCCGCGCATGCTCACGACATCGATGCCGCATTCGATCGGGCGCTTGCCGTACAGGTCCTTGAACACCCTCTCGAAGATGATCTCATCGGAGGGGCCCTCGACCAGGACGATCCTGTCGGCCAGGACAAGGCGCAAGGTGTCGAAACCAGGTAGCTTCTTGAAGTAGTCCACGGTCTCATGACTCAGCTCATTGAGCTTGACCGATGCGGTGGGACCGAGGAACTGAAGCGCCTCCACGCCCAGCCGGTTCAGGACGCTTGAACTGTGCGTAGTGATGAAGAGCTGTTGATCGTCACTGGCCAGCGACGACATCCGTTGCAGCAGCGTCGCCAGACTCGTATGGCTCAGATGGTTTTCCGGCTCTTCGATAGTGACGTACTTGGATCGCCCGGCGTGCCGATTCATCGCCAGCACAATCTTGATGGCCGACTGTTGCCCCTGGCCAGCCATGGTGAACGGGACGCCAGCGACATGCGGCGACACGGACTCCTCCCAGGATGTCCTGGCGGTCTGATCCATCGCGAGCACGATGGGCTGCGCGTGAAGTGACGCGTGCATCTGGCTGATGCGGTCATTGACCGTTTTGAAGGCGGAATCTGAAAGGGCTGCCTTGGCTTCGCGGTACTGAAGGGAAATGCTGGCGCGCTCGTGAGGCTCTAGCTGGCTTCCCAAGATCTGACGCAGGTGGAAGTCGATCCCGCCGGAGCTTCGAACCGTTCGTGCGTCGATCACCGCGGTTGTCAACGCCCGTGGCCGCATGTTCAGTTTCTGGTCAGCGAAAGACGTCCACTCCACGCAGTAGTACTCGACAGGCAGAAGGTGTGTCGGCTTCGCTGCCCAAGCCTGCAGCTCTGACCAGTACTCCTTGTTGGGAACGCAGCGAAGTCGGACGCCCGGGGTGGCCTCGGTGGGAACGCTGGAGTTGTGAGCACCGCACAGCTCCTGAAGCTCGGGCACGTCAGCCAGGAAGATTTCGATGTCGATCTCCGGCAGCCTAGGCAGCTGGCCTTTCGCCTTCTCAGCGATGAAGTCGGCAACACCGAGGGCATTGAACCAGTGGGGATTCAACTCCTCGGCGGCACTGCGGCCGTTGATCCGACCGGTTAGCGCCAGGACAATGGCTTCGATGAGGGTGGACTTGCCTGATTCGTTGGCGCCGACGATGATGTTGAGCTTGTCGTTTGGAACGATAGTCAGATCTCGATGAATCCGATAGCCTCGAACGCGGATTTTCTTGATCACATTTCCTCCCTTGCACTCGACGTAGTGCATTGGGCAATTTTGCGGCATGCAGCTGTGCAGACGCTGGCGCCAATGGAGACACTGTTGAATTCCCCGCTCGCCATCTCTGCATGACCCGCCAAGCCAAGAAGGACCTCGAACGCCGATACCTCGACCAGGTCCGTGATCTCCTCACTGACTTTCCGCAAGGTGTCATCCACGAGCGCGAGCAGCCGGATTTCTTGGTCAACACCGCCGACCGTGTCATCGGGATCGAGATCACCGAACTGCACCGCGCCAATGACAGCCAGCCTGTTCCCATGCAAGGCCGGGAGGCCGTTCGCGAGCAGATCATGCAGCGCGCCAAGGCGCTGTACGAAAGCGATGGTGTCCCGTCCATCGACTGCTGCGTCCACCTAAAGGATCTGTCGTATCGCCGCACGGACATCGAGCCTCTGGCGGCCAAGATCGCCGAATTGGCCACGCGCAACATCCCGCCTGAAGGCACGTTCGCAAGTCGCGAGCAGTATGACTGGGTCAACCGCGAGTACTTCCCCGAGGAGGTTGACTACGTCCGGGTTGCGCGCTTCGAAGGCATGACCGAGAGCTTCTTCGGCACTGCAGGCTCGACGTGGGCCGAGCCGCTGGCGCCCGACACCGTTCGCTCGGTCATCGACACCAAGGATTGCAATATCGATGAATACATGCGTCAGTGCGACGAGCCGTGGCTGGTCATCGTCACCGACAGCCGATCCATGTCGACTTGGTTTAACAGCGCGGAACAGGTCAAGGCGGCGGCCTTCAAGACGCGCTTTGCCAGGGTATTCATCCTGCGCAATTTCGGCGGTGAACTCATCGAGCTGACCACGGCGCGCCCGTAGCGCTCGCGGTTCTACCTAGTTCTACAGTCGTCAACAGCACCATTCCGCCCGTCCGAGTAGCAGCCGCCACCTCGCCGATTCGCAACGTGCACGGCGGCAAGACGGCCTGAACGACTGCGTTGCCCCTCGACAGCGACGATGAGCGTATGGCCGCTTTGCGCAACGAACTGCGCTGTCGGCCACTTGCCACGGGAGACGGCACCCGCTGCAGTGCTGACCTTGGTTGAATGAACAGCCGCGTCACCTACCTCCGGAGTTAGATGCTGTTCTCTTCCACAGCGCGATCAGCTCGATCGGCCGGAATTCGAACGGCACCATCATCACCGCCTGCGTGGATGGATGGATGGATCAGGATGGGGAACAGGCCACTCGACAGCACGCCGTTCAGGACGTGCCCTCGAAAGACCATGAAGATGGCCGAGCGGACCGGCTTGCTGGAGAACACCTTCGGCAACTCAAACCCCATCGAGCGGCCATCAACGGTCCAGCCTGGACGAATGGGTATGTCTTGTGGACGCCATGGCTCACATCAAGCCGGCGCCGTCCAGACACTGTCGCTGTGCATCGATGCACCGAACTGCACTGCAACACCGCTCACAGGACAAGCCATGAAACCCACTGCCCTCCTCGCCACTGCATTCACAGCCCTGCTGCCGCTTGCGCTGCCCACAGCGGCGCTTGCGCAGAACGCGCCCCCCATTCCAGGCTATGCCTACGGCCAGGCCTCGCTGGCCAAGGCACCGTACACGCTGCAAGACCTGGAGTCGTTGAAGAAGACGCTGCTCTTCACCGATGAAGACCTGCGCTATCTGCGCATGAGCAAGACGATCCTGGCCGACCAGACCGACGCCATCCTCGACGTCTGGTACGGCTTCGTCGCCTCGACGCCCGAACTGGTGGTGTTCTTCAAGAACAACAAGACCGGTGCACCCGATGGGGCGTACCTGGACGCAGTTCGCAAGCGTTTCGGCCAGTGGATTCTCGACACGGCAGACGCGGACTACAACCAGGCGTGGCTCGACTACCAGTACGAGATCGGCCTTCGCCACACAGCACCGAAGAAGAACCAGACCGACAAGGCCGACAGCGTGCCGTCGGTGAACTTCCGCTACCTGTCGGCACTCACCATTCCGGTGACGACCACGCTCAAGCCCTTCCTGGCCAAGAAGGGCGCGTCGGCTGCCGATGTCGAGAAGATGCACGCCGCCTGGGTCAAGTCAGTGCTCATGCAGACCATTCTGTGGAGCTACCCGTACGTGCGTGACGGCCAGTTCTGAAGCTTCGCTCACCTTCTAGCTCACACGACACCAGGCCCGGCATGCCGCAGTGCGCCGGGCTTTCATTCAAGAGGACAAGCACCATGAACACGCTCGATCACACAGCTCCAGCATGGCAAGTCAGCGAATGGCTCAACGCGCCACACCCGGTCACGCTGGCCAGTTTGCGCGGGCGGGTGGTGGTGTTGCATACCTTTCAGATGCTGTGTCCGGGGTGCGTCTCGCACGGCATTCCGCAGGCCTTGCGCATTCACCAGCTGTTTGCGCAGGAACAGGTGGCCGTCATTGGCCTGCACACTGTGTTCGAGCACCACGATGTGATGGGGCCACAGGCACTGCGCGTGTTCCTCCACGAGTACCGCATTCCGTTTCCAGTCGGCATTGAGCAGTCCGATGTGGGCAGCCCGGTGCCTCTGACCATGCAGGCCTACGGGCTTCGCGGCACCCCGAGCATTGTCGTTTTTGACCAGCGAGGACAAGTTCGGCTGAGCCACTTCGGCCAGATCGATGACCTGCTCCTCGGTGCAGTGATCGGGCAATTGCTGGCCCAGTCGCCTCATTCAACAGGCCCTGGTCTGCAAGTCGGATAGCCAAGCCAGCTTCTGGCCGCGCTGATCACGACAATAGCGCGATGGCCTTGATCTCTTCCCATCGCCTCATTGCTGCCGACGTGCATCGGGTGCCCAAGCCTTTCCGCAGCTTCGCGGTTCGCAGCGACCAGCCGCGGCATGCTTTTGATGCACGCCAGCCGTACAGCAGGGTGCACATCGTTCACACGACCTTCCTTGACGCTGGCTCGCTCGCCAGCCTCATGGCCGAAGGTTATGCACGGGTGAACATCGAGGCCTTCTCGGACATCGACTACGCGAACACGACGCTGGAAGACCTGGCCACGGCCGCGCGCGGCGTGAGCGACGTGGTTGGCGAGATTGCCGCAGCCTTGCAGGTGACGGGCGTTCTGGGGGACGACCTCGCCGCGTACCGAAGCAGCGTGGCCACCCGCATCGACTACCTCGCGTCATGCGGCGCCGGCTTTCACAACGACGTCAGCCGCCACTGGTCGGGTTGCCTGTTCTGGCTTCTCGCGCTCGACGTTGCCGATGTGGAATTCGTGATGCCGCATGCCGGCGTTCGCGTCGCCTTGGCGCCGGGCGATCTGATGGTTTTCGACCAGACGATGGCGCACGGGCTGTGCAGGCCAGGCGACAACGGCGAGGCGGTGGCCGCGTCTTTCGAGGACGGGCATCGGCAACATCAACTCTTCCTGACCGGGGAGCTGATGCTCACCGACGCTCAATGGGCAGCGCTCGGCGCACCCTGGCTGGCTGTCGAAGAGCACGATCGCCGGGGAGCGCTCGATCTGATGGTCGCCGAGTTCGACGAGCGCAGTGGTGCCATCAAGCGCCTGGGGGCGCTGCGCGATGGCATGAAGCGCAGCACTTGCCACGTCGACGAACCCGGTGACTGATGGTGATCGCCTGACGGTGGGTCTTGTCGCGACGCACGAGCAACGGCCATGTGCCCGTCGGGGACTTACGCTCGACGTTTGGACACGGCCCGCCCCGGGCGGTGACAGTGCCCTCCTTCCACAACAACGAGGTGACATCCCGATGAGATTCGCTTCCCTGCGCAAGACCCTGCTCGTGTCCGCCGTCGCGCTCGCCTGTGCGGCCACCCACGCGGCGTCGCAAGCCCCCGTCGCGGCCGAGAACGGCATGGTGGTGACGGCCCAGCACCTGGCCACGCGCGTCGGCGTGGATGTGCTGAAAGACGGCGGCAATGCCGTCGACGCGGCCGTGGCGGTGGGCTACACGCTCGCCGTGGTCTACCCCGCCGCCGGCAACCTGGGCGGCGGTGGGTTCATGACCATCCAGCTCGCCGACGGCCGCAAGACCTTTCTCGACTTCCGCGAGAAGGCACCGCTGGCGGCCACCGCCAACATGTACCTCGACAAGGACGGCAACGTCGTCAAGGGGGCCAGCACGCTCGGGCACCTGGCCGTGGGCGTGCCCGGCACGGTGTCGGGCCTGGAGCTGGCACGCGAGAAGTACGGCACGATGAAGCGCGCGACGCTGATCGCCCCGGCGATCAAGTACGCGCACGACGGCTTCGTGCTCGACCAGGGCGACATCGACCTGCTCGCGACTTCGACGAATGATTTCAAGAAAGACCCGGCGACGGCCGCGATCTTCCTGAACAAGGGCGAGCCCTTCCAGCCCGGCCAGAGGCTGGTGCAGAAAGACCTTGCGAACACGCTGAAGCTGATCAGCGACAAGGGCGAGAGCGGCTTCTACAAAGGCCCTGTCGGGGCGGCGATCGTCGCGTCGAGCCAGGCCGGCAAAGGCATCATCGCGCAGGCCGATCTCGACCAGTACAAGACCCGCGAGATGGCGCCTGTCGAATGCGACTACCGCGGCTTCCACGTGGTCTCGGCGCCGCCGCCGAGCTCGGGCGGCGTCATCATCTGCGAGATCCTCAACGTGCTCGAAGGCTACCCGCTGAAGGAGCTGGGCTTTCGCTCGGCGCAATCGGTGCACTACCAGATCGAGGCGATGCGCCACGCGTACGTCGACCGCAATTCGTACCTCGGCGATCCCGACTTCGTGAAGAACCCGCTCGACCGGCTGCTGTCGAAGGACTACGCGGCCAAGCTGCGCGCGGCGATCGACCCGAACAAGGCCGGTGTCAGCCAGGACATCAAGCCCGGCGTGGCGCCGCATGAGGGCAGCAACACCACGCACTACTCGATCGTCGACAAATGGGGCAATGCGGTCTCGGTGACCTACACGCTGAACGACTGGTTCGGCGCCAAGGTCACCGCCGCGAAGACGGGGGTGCTGTTGAACGACGAGATGGACGACTTCACCGCCAAGATCGGCGTGCCCAACCTCTACGGCCTGGTGCAAGGCGAGGCCAACAAGATCGAACCCGGCAAGCGGCCGTTGTCGTCGATGAGCCCGACCATCGTCTCGAAGGACGGCAAGCCGGTGATGGTGGTCGGCACCCCGGGCGGCAGCCGCATCATCACCGCCGTGCTGCACACGGTGATCAACGTGATCGACTACGGCATGAACGTGCAGGAGGCGGTGGACGCACCGCGCTTCCACCAGCAGTGGCTGCCCGAGGCCACCAACGTCGAGAACTTTGCGCTCAGCCCCGACACGCGCAAGATCCTCGAAGGCATGGGCCACAAGCTGGGCGACCCGCAGCCGGCGAACCACCTCGCGGCGATCCTCGTCGGCGCGCCGTCACTCGGTGGCAAGCCGGTGGGCAGGAACCGCTTCTACGGCGCGAACGACCCGCGGCGCAACAGCGGGCTGGCGCTGGGCTACTGAGCGCGGCTGACCCGTCAGAGCGCGTGGGCGGCTTGCATTGGCGGGCCCCTGCCGCGCGCTGGCCGCGCATCGGTCGCGAGCTGGTGCGGATCTGCTCCGTGCGTGAAGCACCAGCCCAAAATGACGCGGGCGCTCCCACCAGAGGTGAGGAGCGCCCGCGGGTCTGGCAACAGAGCCAGCTACAGGAGCTAGGAATCGGCTCCAGACCGGGAGATTGAAGACATATCACCTCCTTTCGTAGTTGCTGCGACGCCCTCAGGTTACTCGTTTTGAGCCCCACGTCAATGTCCCCCTGAGCCGCGCTCCAGGCCAGACGTAAGCAGCCGTTAATTGGCGGGCTGGGGCTTGTGGTGGATCTACCACCGCGGCCCACAGGATTTACCACTGGTGCCTGCCATTCAGTCTCGGCATTCTCAGCGCCTCCTAACTTTCACTTCGAGGAGACGCACGATGAAGTTCCACGTTCAAGCCACTGTGCTGGCGTTGAGCATCGCCGCCCTTGCGGCGCCGGTGCAGGCGCTGGCCCAAAGCGACGTGCCCAACGGCATCCAGGCCCAGACGGCATCGAAGATCAAGGTGGTCTTCGTGATCGCGTTCGAGAACCACGATGCGAAGCAGATCTACGGCAACAAGTCCGACGCGCCGTACATCAACAACACCCTGATGCAGACCTACGCCTACGCGACGAATTTTCGCGACGAGCTTCCGAACGAGGAGAGCGAGGCGCACTACCTCTGGATGGAGGCTGGCACCAACAAGTTCTCTGACCACGCTTTCACCGGCGACGGCGACGCGACCAGGAACAACAGCACCAGCAGCAAGGCGCACCTGGCGACGCAGATCAAGAACGCCACCAACGGCGCCACCTGGATGTCCTACCAGGAAGGCATCACCGACAAGACCGGCAAGTGCCCGATCACGTCGTCGAAGTTCTACGCCGCCAAGCACAACCCGTTCGTCTTCTTCCGCGATGTGTCGGGCAACCCGCCGTCGAAGACCAACAGCTACTGCATCAGCCACCACAAGGACTCCAGCCTGCTGGCGGACGACCTCGCGAACCATCGGGTGGCGACCTACAACTTCATCACCCCTAACCTGTGCAACGACATGCACGGCGAGAGCGGTTGCCCCAGCAATAACGAGATCAGGATGGGCGACGACTGGCTGAAGAACAACCTGCCCGCGTTGATCAGCTACGTGAACGCCAACGAAGGGGTGATCTTCCTCACCTGGGACGAAGGCGACGGCACGAACCTGCTGCCCTTCATCGCCGTCGGCCCGGGCGTCAAGAAGGGCTACGCCAGCACGGTGAAGTGGACCCACAGCTCCCAACTGAAGTCGATCGAACAGATCCTGGAGCTGCCGGTGCTGTCGACAGTCAGCAGCGCCACCGACTTCGCCGACCTGTTCGAGGCCGGGCAATTCCCCTGATCCTGCGGCTTGCAGTTCGCAGCTATGGTGCTGCCTCCCGCCGCCGGCTGCTGCCGGCGGCGGCGGGATCCTCTCAACACGAGACATCGCATGAACAAGAACACCGAGACAGGCCCCGGCAGGGCCGCGAAACAATGGTTGGCCGTCACGCTGATCGCCACCTTGTGTGTCGAAGCCTGTGCCGCGATCACCTACGGCAAGTGGCCCACGACCACGGTGGTGACCAACGCCGACAAGGCCGACGCTTTCGGCGAGAACATGAGCGGCCTGTTCTACCAACCAGCGGCCGGCTCGCAGGCGCCCATCTTGTGGGCGGTGCAGAACTCGCCCTCCAAGCTCTATAACCTGACGGCGAAGGGCCAGTTGTTCGTCAAGAGCACGGCGAACGACTGGGGCTCCGGCAAGACGCTGCGTTATCCCAACGGAAGCGGCGCACCCGATGCCGAAGGCGTGACCCTGGCCGAGCTCGACTCCCCGGCCATCTATGTGTCGACCGAGCGAGACGGCAGCGGCGGCAACCGCTTCAGCGTGCTGCGCTACGACACCAGCGCCGCCGGCACCACGCTGAAGGCCACCAACGAATGGAACCTCACCGCCGACCTGCCCCGGGTCAACGACAGCAACCTCGGCCTCGAAGGGATCGCGTGGGTCCCTGATACCTACCTGGTGTCGCAAGGCTTCATCGACGACAACACCCACCTGCCCTACGACCCCGCCAACTACAGCGCCCACGGCAGCGGGCTGTTCCTGGTCGGCCTCGAATACAACGGCCAGGTCTACGCCTATGCGCTGAACCAGGGCGGTTCGAGCTACACGCGCATCGCCAGCTTCGCAAGCGGACACAAGGAGATCATGGATCTCTCGTTCGACCGCGACAACGGCATCCTGTGGGCCTACTGCGACGACGGTTGCGACAACCGATCCAACCTGTTGGCGATCGACACCAAGGCGGGCTCGCCGACCAGGGGCAAGTTCGTGGTTCGCAAGGGATACAACCGGCCGAAGTCGATGCCCGACACCAACAACGAAGGCATCGCGATCACGCCCGAGTCGGAGTGCGCCGACCAGCTGAAGAGTTTCTTCTGGGCCGATGACGCCAAGAAGGGTGGCCACGCGCTGCGCCGCGGCACGGTGCCGTGCGGCCCTTTGTTCTGATTCGCAGCAGCCTCAGAAGGCGGGCCGATGTACCAATTCCAACTGCCCGCACGGGCGAAGCCGCTCGAAGGTGCCGACGGGCAGGTGTTCGTCCTGCCTTCCATCGTCTACGGCATCGGCATGTCCAGCCTGCTGGCCGATGTCTCCGCCGAGATGGTCGTCAGCGTCTTGCCGATGTACCTGTTCGGCGTGCTGCAGTTGTCGCCGCTGCTGGTCGGTTTGCTCGATGGCTTCTACCAAGGCGGCGCCGCGCTGGTGCGGCTCGTGGCAGCCGTGCTGGCAGATGGCCGCTTCGGCGCGCGCCGCGTCGCGCTGTGGGGCTATGGGCTGTCGGCGCTGTCGCGGCTGCTGCTGGCTTCGTGCGCGATTCCAGGGCTGATGACGGGCCTGCTGGGCGCCATGGCCGCACTGCTGTCGGACCGCGTCGGCAAAGGCATTCGCACCGCGCCGCGTGATGCGCTGATCGCGCAAAGCGTGCCCCACCAACACCTGGGCCTGGCCTTCGGGGTGCACCGCCGTCTCGATGCGGCCGGCGCGCTGCTGGGGCCGCTGCTGGCGGGGGCGCTGCTGTGGCTCTTGCCGATGCGCTACGAGGTCGTTTTCCTGGTGTCGGCGGTGGTCGCCTTGCCGGGGATCGCGGTGTTCTGGCGCGCCACCGCCGCTTGCCGCCACCAGTTGGCGACCGCCGCGGCGCCTGAGCACGGCATGTTGTCGCTGTTGCGTTCGCCGTGGTTCGTCAAGGCGCTGATGCTGGTGGCCGCCACCTCGCTGTTTTCGATCAGCGACGGCCTGCTCTATGCGTCGATCCAGCGCGCGGTGGGGCTGTCGCCTGAGCTCTTCCCGCTGCTGTCGGTGGTCTCGGCGCTGGGTTTCCTGCTCGCCGCGGCGCCGCTCGGGCGACTGGCGGACCGGGTGGGCACCGTCAAGGTCTATCTGGCGGGCAATCTCTGCCTGGCGGCCACGTACTTGGCCTGGGCCTGCGGCGGGGTTGCGACGACGCCGATCGCGGTGGCTATGGTGTTCATGATCGGCGTCTACTACGCTGCCACCGATGGGGTGATCGTCGCGGCGGCGGCGGGGTCGCTGGCACCGCCGGTGCGGTCGCGGGGGCTGGCGCTGCTGGCCACGGTCATCGGCTGCGCCAAGTTCCTGTCGTCGTTGCTGTTCGGCGCGCTGTGGACGCACCTGGATGTCACCGTGGCCACGCTGCTTTTTGCAGCCGGTCTCCTGTTGTCCGTTCTGGTGGCCGCGCTGTGCATGCGGCACTTCAATCCCTTGAAAACCGTGCCATGCTGAAAGCCCCCATCGCCCCTTTCCTGTTCGCCGCGCTGCTGTCGGCCGCGGCATGGGTGCCGGCCTGGGCGCAATCCACCGCAAGCGCAGCAGCTCAGCGTGATGCCGGCCCGTCGGTCGCCTATGTGGTGCGCCCCAGCGACCCGAGCCGCTACAACCCGGTGGAGCGGCTCACGCTGGACAAGTCCCTTCGCCCCACCAGCCGCACGCCACTGAACCTGGGTTGCAACCGCATCCACGTGGCGCACAGCGGCGAGCTGATGTGCCTGACCCAGTCGAAGCCTGGCTCGCCGGGCCGGTTCACGCCCAACACGACGTATCTCTACTCACCGGCCATGCTGCCGCTGGCATCTTTCGAACGCCCGGTGGGCAACATGCCCAGCCGGGCCAGGATCTCGGCCGATGGCCAGTACCTGGCCACCACCACCTTCACGTCGGGCCACAGCTACCTGGGCGTCGGTGGGACGCAGTTCTCGACCGAGACCATCATTTCCAGGCGTGCCGACGGCGCCACCGCGCAGGACATCCAGAAGTGGTCTGTCTCGTGGAAGGGCCAGCCGGTGACAGCGCTGGACCTGAACCTCTGGGGTGTCACCTTCGACCCTCGCCGATCCGACCATTTCTACGTCACGGTGTATTTCAAGGGCACGCCGTACCTGGGCGAAGGCAGTGTGGCCGGCCGCTCGATCAAGGTGCTGCGCCCCAACGTCGAATGCCCGTCGTTGTCGCCCGATGGTCAGCGCATCGCCTTCAAGCGGCGGGTGAGTGCCAGCTCGTGGGCGCCCGCCGTCCTGGAGCTGGCGACGCTCGAGGAACGCGTGCTGCAGGTGCCCGATTCGGTCGACGACCAGATCGAGTGGCTGGACGACCACACGATCGTCTACGAGGTCAAGCATGTGCCCTTGATTGACACGCCGAAGTTCAATCTCTACACGCTCGATCTGTCGGCGCCTGCGCCCAAGCAGACCCTGTGGCTCGAAGACGCGCGCTCGCCCACCTTTGTCCGGGCGAACCCGTGACTTGGCTGTAGACGGTCTACCCTGCCCGGAAAGGCGTTGACGCTTTCCCGCCCGGCGTCATCCGTGTTCGCCATATGGTGCCGAAGCAAGGCCGGACGCAAACTACGCTTCACGGCAGCACGGTCGTCCTGCCGCCCAGGGGGTTGAACTCGTTTTTGCGCAGCAGGCAGTGGCGCAGGAGTGAACCATCGACACGCGCCGGGACAGTGTCTTTCTGAAGGGCGCTCAGGTTGCAGCTGGCACCGCGGTCGCCTATTTTTGTGTCGCGGCGCTGGCCATGTCGGTGGTCAAGCCGGGGACATTCGCGGCACCGGTCTTCCCGGCCGCCGGCATCGCGCTGGCCTGCGTGCTCAGGTTCGGCTGGTGCGCGGGCCTCGGCGTTTTTCTGGGCTCGCTGGCGGCCAATCTCGGCGCGTACTGGCTGGACGGCCAGCCCGTGCCGGGCCTCGCTTTCATGTTCGCTGTTGGCGCCAGCCTGCAGGCCCTGGCCGGGGCTCGCCTGCTCAAAGCCACGATCGGCAAGCACCCGCGCCTGACGCGCCCCAAGGAGATCGCGATCTTCTGCCTGGCCGGCTGCGTGGCCGGGTCGGTGGTCAGCGCCACTATCGCCAATGGCGCGATCGCCTACTTCCGCCCCATCGGTGAACTGGCCAGCGGCGCCGGGACCTTCCGGGCCCTGGCCCTCAACTGGTGGATCTGGTACAGCGGCGACACCTTCGGCGCCTTGGTCGGCGCGCCGATCACGCTGACAGCCATCGGCCTGCCACGGCGGATCTGGCACTCACGGCGCGCCACCGTGGCGGCGCCGCTGGTCTGCGCGACGCTGCTGCTGGGCTGGGCGACCGAGCAGGTCAACCGCTGGGAAGAACAGCGCGCTGCCGCGGCCTTCGATCGCGACGTGACGAACGCCGCCAGCTCGATCGAGGCCCATCTGCAGCGGCACCTGGATGCGTTGACGGCGGTACACGGGCTGTTCGAAAGCGACCACCCGGTGTCGCGGCAGGTGTTCGAGCGGGCGACCGAGCCGTGGCTGCGCAGCCTGCCATCGTTGCAGGCGCTGGGGTTTCTCGAACAGATCGATCGCAACGGACTGCCGGCCCGCGAGGCGGCCATTTCAGCGCAGGACGGCCGGCCATTCCATCCCTTCATGCGCGAGCCCGAGATCGCAGCGCAAGACACCTTCTTTCTGGCGGTGCGGTTCATCGAACCCATCAGCCGCAACGGCAAGGCCCTCGGCGTCAATTCGCTGTCGATCAGCGAGCCGCGCAAGGCCTTGCTGCAGACCCTGCAATCGGGCGCGCCGGTGGCCACCGGGCCGTTCCGGCTGACGCAGGAGTCCGGTGTGCAGATCGGGGTGGTCGTCTACCAGCGCGTGCGCGGCGCGCCCGGGCAACAGCAGGGCGTGGCCTTCGCCACCCTGCGCATGGGCGACGCGCTGGCAAACATGACGGCCAAGCTGCCGCAATCGCTGGAGTACTGCCTGCTGGACCAGGTCCGCACGGCCGACACGCTGGCAGGCAGCCCTCGCTGCGCCGCGCAAAGCCGCGGTGGGCCTCGCGTCTTCTCGACATCGATCGCGTTCGCCGCCAGGCAGTGGGAGCTGCGCATCGTGCCCACGGCCGATGCCGCCATTTACGGCGCGGGCCTGCAATCCGATGGTGGCACCGCATGGGTGTTTGCTGCCTCCGGCATGGTGGCCTGCGCCTTGCTGGGCGCGTTGCTGCTGCTGCTGACAGGACGTGCCCGCGAGGTCGAGTTGACAGTGCGCCAGCGCACGCGCCAGGTGCTGGAGCTGCGAAGCGAAAACGAGTTGTCGGAGTCGGCGCTGCGGTCCACCGAGCAACAGTTCAAGCTGCTGTTCGACAAGGTGCCGGTGGGCGTGGTGTTCGTCGACAAGGACGGCAAGATCCTGCAGCCCAACGCGTGGTACTGCAACTTGCTCGGCTACACCGAGCAAGAGCTGCGCAGCAAGAACGTGCTCGACATCACCCCGCCCGAAGACGCCCTGGAAGACCAGGCTCGGCGCACGGCGCTGACCCAGACCCGCGGCTCGCAGTACCGCTATGTCAAGCGCTACATCCGGGCCGACGGTCAGGAGCTGCAGGTGCGCGTCACCGCCACGGTGATGCGCGACCGCGAAGAAGGCCAGCCCGACGTCATCGTCTCGCTGGTCGAAGACCTGAGCGAGCAGCTGCGCCTGGAAGAAGCGCAGCAGGCGCGTGCCGTGGCCGAGGCCGCGAACAAGGCCAAGACCGAGTTCCTGTCGCGCATGAGCCATGAGCTGCGCACGCCGTTGAACGCTGTGCTGGGCTTTGCGCAGCTGATGCACCTCGACCGCAGCCTGCCTTACACCGAGAAGCACCTGGGCTGGCTGAAGCAGATGCAGGAGGCCGGCTGGCACCTGCTGCAGCTGATCGACGATGTGCTGGATCTGTCGCGCGTCGAAGCGGGCGCCGTCACGCTGACCAATGCACCGCTGCACCTGCCCGCCCTGCTTGGCAGTGCCATCGCGATGGTCGAGAGCGACGCCCAGAAGCGCGGCATCCGCATCGACAAGCACCTCAGCTGTGACACCCCGGTCACGGTGCTGGCCGACGTCACGCGGCTGCGCCAGGTGCTGATCAACCTGCTGTCCAACGCGATCAAGTACAACCGGCCTGGCGGGTCCGTGTCGATCCACGCCCACTGCGGCACACCGGACCGCGTGACGATCGACATCAGCGACACCGGCCTCGGCATGTCGGCCGCCCAGCTGCCACGCCTGTTCAAGCCGTTCGACCGGCTGGGCCGCGAGAACTCGAACGTGCCCGGTGCCGGCATCGGGCTGTACATCACCAAGCTGCTGGTCGAGCGCATGAACGGTGAAGTGCACGTGCGCAGCCAGGGTGGCCAGGGCACGACGTTTTCGATCACGCTGCCCACCACCGACGACTCGACGCAACAGCCGGAGGCCGCGGCCGACGACGACAGGCAGCCGCACGCCTATCAGGCCCGCAAGGTCTTGCTGATCGAGGACAACGGCAACAACGTCGACGTCATCAGCGCGATGGTGGCGCTGCGGCCGCAGATTTCGTTGGAGGTCAGCCGCAACGGCTTGTCCGGCCTGGCAGCCTCCAAGCTTCGCCAGCCCGATCTGGTGTTGCTGGACCTGCGGCTGCCGGACATCAGCGGCATCGCGGTGCTCGAAGGCATGCGCTCGGACCCGGCCACCCGCGACGTGCCGGTCATCGTGCTGTCCGCCTCGGCCGACCAGGACCAGATCAGCGAAGCGATGCGCCTGGGCGCCCAGGCGTTCCTGCCCAAGCCGATCGTCACGCGGCAGTTTCTGAACCTGCTCGACGACGTGCTGAGCAACGTCGCGACGGACCTGGGCGAGTTGAACTGAGCGCGCCGGCGCGCCTGTCGCGACTGCCGCGGCGGCCCGGTTCGGCTGGCAACCGGGCCGATTTCGTCCCTTTGACCTCTGTCAGAGAGTTACACGTCCTGCCAACGCGCTGAAATCGTCGCAAACGCGCGTCTTCGCGCAGCCTTTCCTCAAGTCACCGCCCCGCCAGACGATAGGGCTCGGATGACTCGAGTGACGCCCTTCGCCCTCCTGACGTCGTTGCGGCGTGGCCAGACCCTGCTCGGGGTGGCCGGCGCATGGGCCCTGGCGGCGCTTCTGCCGACCCTTGCCCACGGCCAGCAGCCCGACGCAGCGAACGAGCTGGAAGCCCTGCTGAACACCCAGGTCGAGGGCGCCTCGCGTTACGCGGAAAGCGCCCTCGACGCGCCCGCCGTCGTCAGCGTGATCGGCCGCGACACCGCCACCGGGCTGGGGCATGTGACGCTGGCCGACATGCTGGAGCGCCTGCCGGGCACCTACGTGACGACTTCACGCACCTACTCGGCCGTCGGCCTGCGGGGCTTCAACCGGCCCGGCGACTACAACGCCCGCATCCTGATGACGATCGACGGCTACCGGGTCAACGATGCGCTGTACGACCAGGCCCTGCCGGAGTTCGAATTCCCGATCATTGCCGACTGGGTCAAGCGGCTCGAGCTGATCAACGGCCCGGCGTCGTCGGTGTACGGCGGCAACGCCCTGCTCGGGGTGGCCAACGTGGTCACTGTCGACGGGGCCGACGAACCCGGCTTCGGCCTCAAGGCCGGGATGGAGCGTGCTGGCGGCACACGCCTGACGGGCCAGTACGGCTGGTCCCAGGGCGACACGGACGTCTTCATCGGGCTGACCCACCACCATCTCACCGGCGAGACGCTGCACCTGCCTGAACTGGCGAGCGACTCGCTGCCCGGCGGCGCGGTGTCCGGCCTCGATGGAACGCGCTACGGTTCGCTGCTGGCCAAGGTCCGGCACGGCGAGTGGCGGGGCACGTTCGTCGCGCAGGGGCGCGACAAGGACGTCGCGACCGCCGAGTACGGCACCGTGCCGGGCGCGGCAGGCACCCAGTACCGCGATCGATACGCCTATGGCGAGTTGGCCTATGACGGCGCGTGGCAGTCCGACTGGCGGCTCAAGGCCCGGATGAACGTCTCGCGCATGGGCTTTCACGGCGACTACGTCACCGAAGCCGACGACGGCAGCCACTACCTCAACCACGACATCGCCGACGCGCGCTGGGCCGGCTTCGACGCCCGTGCGCAATGGCGCGGCTGGATCAACCACAGCATTTCGGCCGGCGTCGAGTTGCGCCGGCTCTTTCACGGCTTCCAGCGCAACGAAGACGTCGACCCGGACGCCCTCTACCTCGACCGGAACGACTCGCTGACCCAGTGGGGCCTGTATGCGCAGGACCAGTTCCGCTTCTCCGAGCAGACGTCGCTGACGCTGGGGCTGCGCGCCGACAAGGTCGACACCTTCGACATCGAGCTCTCGCCCCGGCTCGCGCTGGTCCACCGCGCTGGCCCCTTCGAAGCGCTCAAGCTGATGCTGGGCCGCGCCTTCCGCGCACCCAACCTCAGCGAGCGCTACTACGAGGACGGCGGGGTCACCCAGGTCGCCAACCCGGCGCTGCGCCCGGAGCGCATCACGACCATCGAGCTGGCCTGGGAACGATCGATCGGCGAGGCCACCCGGCTGTCGCTCGGCGGCTATGTCTACCGGATGGACGACCTGATCGACTTCGTGCCGCTGGACGAAGACATCTCTCACTACGAGAACGTCTCCAGCGCCCTGCTGCGCGGCGTCGACCTGGATCTGGAGCACCACCGACCCGGCGGCTGGCAATGGCGGGCGAGCCTGAGCCTGGCCGACATGTCGAGCAGGCGCGCCGCTGCGTTCAACTCGCCGCGCTGGCTGTTCAAGGGCCACCTGCTCGGGCCGCTCGACGACAACTGGTCCGTCGGTGTGCAGTGGCTGGCGATGGCGCAGCGTGACGGCCTGCGTGCCGACGTGGCCTCTTTCGCGACCGCCGACGCCTTGCTGCGCCGCGTGCTCACGCCTGGCCAGTCGATCGCCTTGATCGTGCGCAACCTGGCCGACAGCAAGGCCTACGACCCGGCGTCGAGCAGCAACGACCTGCTGCGCGTGCCGCGCCAGGGGCGCTCGCTGACGCTCGAGTGGCGGTGGCGGTTCTGACGTGATGAAGCGGTTGGCCTGGATGCTCTTCCTGCACAGGTGGTGCTGGGTGGCTGCGCTTGGCGTCCTCGCCGGCGCGCACCTGGCTGCCCGTGCCGACGTGCCGGCGCAGGAGCTGAAGGCCAAGGTCATCGTCCGCGCCCTGCTGTTTGCCCAGTGGCCGGCGGCCGCGCTTCAACCAGGCCAGACCCTGGTCATGTGCCTGGCCGAAGACCACCCGCTGGCCGCCGCGATCACGCTTCAGGACGGCCAGATGATCAACGGCCATCGGCTGCAGCTTCGGCGTGGCGCGAACGACCCGACGAAGCAGTGCAACGTGGCGCTGGTCGGCGTGAACGAACGCGCCCCGATGGCCCAGCGCCGACAAGGCCTGCTTCGTGTCGGCGACGTGCCCGGCGGCCTGAAGGACGGCGTGATGGTCAACGTCGAGATCGAATCGGGCCGCGTCGTCTTCGACGTCAACCTCAAGACCGCCAGAGAGGACGGCCTGGACATCGACACGCGCCTGCTGCGTCTGGCGCGTTTCGTTCAGCAAGAATGACCATGGCACTTGAACGCACGACCCACCGCTCGCAGGGACCATGGCGCCGCTCGCGCTCGGGCTCCGAGGTGCGATCGCTGACCCTCGCGATGCTGCTGACCGCGGCGCTGCTGACGGTGGTGGAGTACATCTACCTCGACCACAGCCACGAGCGCGCGCTGCGCATCCACGCCGGCATCGTGGCCCATTCGGTGAGCGCGGCCGCGGTCTTCGACAGCACGCGAGACGCCACCGCGTCACTGCAAGGCTTTCGCGGCGTGGCCGATGTGTCGGTGGTCAGGATGCTGCGGCCGGACGGCACCGCGTTGGCCACCTACAAGCGAGAAGAAGCGCTGCGCAGCTGGGTGCAGCGCTACGGCGGGCAGATCCAGGTGACGGTTCCCGTCCACGCCAACGACGCCGAGGTCGCCCGGCTGCAGGTCTCGGCCGATCGCGGCGACCTGTGGTCGACGCTGGGCTCGCTGCTCGCCGCGCTGCTGGTGGTGATGCTGGGCGCGACCACCTTCACCCAACTCATCTCGCGTCGCATGCGGGCGGCCGTGCGCGACGCCGAGGAAAGAACCCGCTACCTGGCCCACCATGACCCGCTGACGGGGCTGGCGAACCGGGCCACCTTTTCGAACGCGCTCGAGCTGGCGGCCGAAGCGGCCCGCGACCATGGCCTGCCGGTCATGCTGCTGTGTCTGGATGTCGATGACTTCAAGCAGATCAACGACACCTGCGGCCACGCCACGGGAGACGACGCGCTGCGCACCGTGGCCACCCAGCTGCGTGCGTTGGTGCGCGAAGACGACATGGTCGCGCGCCTGGGCGGCGACGAGTTCGCGGTGCTGCTGACCGGCCCCCGCTCGGAAGAGATCGGCCGGCGCGTGGCGCGCGACATGGTCGCCAGGCTGCCCAGCGCCTGCATCGCCGGCACGCAGCTGGCGATCAAGGTCTCGATCGGCATGTCGCGCTTGCCGGCCGACGCGACCACCGCCGCCGAGGCGATGCAATGCAGCGACGTGGCCCTGTACGAGGCCAAGCGCAACGGCAAGAACGCCTTCGTCGACTACACGCCCACCTTGGGCGAAGGGCTGCGCGAACGAGCGCGCCTGCAGGTCGATCTGCGCGAGGCGATCGCGACACAAGGCTTGACGCTGGCTTACCAGCCGATCTTCGACAACGCCGGCGTGCTGCGCAGCGTCGAGGCGCTGGCCCGGTGGACCCACCCGGTTCGGGGCGCCATCGGCCCGGCGGAGTTCATTCCGATCGCCGAGGAATCGGGCCTGATCGTCGACCTGGGGCTGGCCTGCATGCGCCAGGCCCGGCTCGACATCGACATGTGGCGCGGCAAGGGCCTGCCTCCCGTGCCGGTGGCGCTGAACCTCTCGTCGCAGCAACTGCGGCGCGAGGCGGACCGCCGCCGGTTCCTGCAGCAGCTGGAGAGCCTGCAGCTGCGGCCTGACGAGGTGGAGTTCGAGCTGACCGAATCGGTGCTCTTCGACGACCTCAACAACCCGGACTCGATCCTCGTGCGTTTGCAGTCGATGGGCTATGCGCTGGCCATCGACGACTTCGGCACCGGCTACAGCTCGCTGGCGTACCTGCGCCGCATCCGCTGCCGCAAGCTGAAGATCGATCGCATGTTCGTCGCCGGGATCGAGGCCGACCGCGACAACGCGTTGATGGTCGAGGCGATGCTGCGCGTTGCGCACTCGCTGGACATGCTGGTGGTGGCCGAAGGCGTCGAGCGAGACGCCGAACACGACCGGCTGCAACAGCTGGGCTGTGACCTCTACCAGGGCTTCGGCCTGGCCCGCCCGCAGACGGCACTGGCCCTCGAGGGCTGGCTGCGCGAGCGGCAAGAACAAGCGGCCGCCGGCGATGCAGGCCAGCGGACCCACCGGTCACCGGTGTTCGGCGGCGCTGTCGATTCGTAGCACGCGTGGTGCAAGATGCACCGGGCAGCTTCAAGCTCCGGCGTGCTTCACCATGCTCCCCACCCTGCGTTTTTCGTTGCGAGAACTGGCCTGGGCCTGGCTCGCCGCCACGGCGCTCAGCGGCGCACCTTCGACGCTGTGGGCGCTGCTCACCGGCGGCGACATCGGCGAGGCCACCTGGGCCGCCGGCGCCATGCTGTTGCCGGCCGATTCGCCAAGGCCGTGGCTCTTTGCCGCCGCGGCGCTGGTGCATGGCAGCGTGTCGGCGTTCTGGACACTGGTGGGCGGCGCCCTGCTGCCGCGCCGGCACACGGCGCTCTGGGCCGTGGTGATGGCCGTGGCGATCGGCTTGCTCGACCTGCGTGTCATCGCACCGGCGTTGTTTCCCAGCGTGGCCGCGCTGACCTTCTGGCCCCAGATGGCCGACCACCTGATGTGGGGCGCCTGCCTGGGCCTGCCCTTGCAGCTGATGGCCCGATCGCGCCCGCCTTAAAGTCGACCTCTTTCGAATTCGATTCACGGAGGGATCATGGGGTTCAAGGTCGGCATCGTCGGCGCCACCGGTGTGGTGGGAGAGACCGTTCGCAACATCCTGGCGCAGCGGCGCTTCCCGGCGGACTCGCTGCGGCTGTTCGCCTCTGCCCGTTCGGCGGGCAAACAGCTGGCATGGAACGGGCACATGGTCGTGGTGGAAGACGCCGCCACGGCAGACCCGGCCGGGCTGGACATCGTGATCTTCTCCGCCGGCGGCGACACCTCGCGTGCGCTGGCGCCGAAGTTCGCCGCCGCCGGCGCGGTGGTGATCGACAACTCCTCGGCCTGGCGCATGGACCCTGACGTCCCATTGGTGGTGAGCGAGGTCAACCCGCACGCCATCCACCGGCGGCCCAAGGGCATCATCGCCAACCCGAACTGCACGACGATGGCGGCGATGCCGGTGCTGAAGCCGCTGGATGCCGAAGCCGGCCTGGTGCGCCTGATCGCCTCGACCTACCAGGCGGTGTCCGGCGGCGGCCAGGCCGGTGTCGACGCGCTGGCGGCCGAGGTCAAGGCCGTGGCCGAGCAGTCCGAAGCCTTGACCCTGGACGGCAGCGCGCTGGCCTTCCCGCCGCCCCGCAAGTTCGCCCGCACGGTCGCCTTCAACGTGCTGCCCTTTGCCGGTGCCTACGCAGGCGACGAGGGCTGGACCGACGAAGAGCTCAAGTTCACCAACGAGAGCCGCAAGATCCTCGAACTGCCGGACCTGAAAGTGGCCGGCACCTGCGTGCGGGTGCCCGTGTATGCCGGCCACTCGCTGTCGTTGAACGCCGAGTTCTCGCGGCCGCTGAGCGTGGAGCACGCCAAGCAGCTGCTGGCGTCTGCGCCCGGCGTCGCGCTGGTGGACATCCCGACGCCGCTGGAGGCTGCGGGCAGGGACCCGAGCTATGTTGGCCGCATCCGCCGCGACCCGACGGTGGAGCACGGCCTGGTGCTGTTCGTCTCGAACGACAACCTGCGCAAGGGCGCGGCGCTCAACGCCGTGCAGATCGCCGAATTGGTGGCGGCCAGCCTGGCGCGCTGAGACCACAGCTGTCCGCGAACCATGAACGCGCCAACCCACCTGGCCGACTGGCTGCCGCTGTGGCGCCAGACCTGGACGCTGCTCGGCACCGAGGCTTCGGTGGCCGAGCTGAGCGCCGTGCTTGCGGCCTGGAGCGAGCCGCAGCGCCACTACCACGACCTGCGTCACCTGCGCGAATGCCTGGGCCGGTGGACTGCCTGGCAGCACCTGGCCGAGCGCCCCGGCGAAGTAGCGCTGGCTGTCTGGTACCACGACGTGGTCTACCAGCCCAGGTCAGCTGACAACGAACTGCAGAGCGCGGTGTGGGCGGTGCGGGCGATGACCGAAGCCCGCCTCGACAGCGGGGCGGCCCAGCGAGTGCACGCGCTGATCATGGCCACCTGCCACGACGCGCCGGCGACAACGCCCGACGAGCGGCTGCTGATCGACATCGACCTGGCGGTGCTCGGCGCTTCACCGGAGCGCTTCGCCGCCTACGACGACGATGTGCGCCAGGAGTACGGCTGGGTGTCGAGCGAGTTGTACAGGGACAAGCGCCGTGAGGTGCTTGAGCGCTTTCTGCAACGCCCGCGCCTGTACGAAACCGAGCTGGCGTTCGACGAGCTCGAGGCGCAGGCCAGGCGCAACCTGGCTGCGGCGTTGTCGCGGCTGAGCGGGTGAGCTCGCGCGACCACGTCCGCAGTCTTCGCAGCGCCTCGCTTCGGCACGAGGTTTCGTAGTTGCCAGTGGCGTCGGCGCAGCCGGCGAATCTGCTGGTCAGCTGTGCTTTCCAGCGTGTCCTGAATTGGCCGATTCCGTTTCGCAGACGTCCGTCCTACGCTTCAGCACATCCCACCACCGCACCGCTGAACGCCATGACCACCACCTCACTTGGCCCCGTTTGCCAACTCAACGAACCACGCCCTTCAAGCTGGCTCCACCGCCTGAGCGAATACCTGTTTGCCCCATCGATCCGCGACCTCGACGCGGCCACGCTCAAGGACATCGGGGCCAGCGAAGAAGCACGCGCCCAGGCTGAACTGCGCAGCGCCTATCGCCAATGGTTTTCGCCGAGCCGTTTGCAGGGCTTCTAGGCCATCAAGCGCAAGATGTCGTGGTAATTCACCGGCTTGACCAGGTGCTCGTCGAAGCCTGCCTCGGCCGTCGCTTTGCGGTCGCTCTCCTGGCCGTAGCCGGTCGTGGCGATCAGGCGCAGATGCCGCGTCGCCGGCAAGGCACGCAGCCGGCGCGCCACTTCATAGCCGGACATGTCCGGCAACCCAATGTCCAGCAGCACCGTGCCGATCCGCTCGCGCGCGGCAATGCTCAGCGCTTCGGCGCCACTGCGCGCCTGCAAGACTTCCTGCCCTGACATCTGGAGCAGCAGCGCCAGGCTGTTGGCCGCGTCTTCGTTGTCGTCGACCAGCAGCACCTTGCCGCCCTTCGCCGGGTGCACCACCAGGCTGGTCCCGTCGACCGGTTGCGAGGCCTGCAGCGACAACGGCAGCGTGATCGTGAAGCGGGCGCCCTTGCCTTCGCCGGCGCTGGCCACCACCACCGTCCCGCCGTGCAGGTCGACGATGGTCTTGACCAGCGTCAGGCCGACGCCCAGGCCGCCGCCTGACCGGTCCAGCGAGCGCGGCCCTTGCACGAAGGGGTCGAACGCGCGCTGCATCAAGGACTCGGACATCCCGATGCCGTTGTCGCTGACCTCGATGCGGACAACCGCCCGCTCACGCGCCACACCGAGCTCGATATGGCCGTTTTGCGGCGTGTACTTCGCTGCGTTCGTCAGCAGATTGACGATCACCTGGGTCAGGCGCACCGAGTCGCCGTTGATGAAGGCGGGTTGCGGGGCCAGCTTCAGTTCGTGGGTGTGGCCATAGCCGTCCAGCGTGGCGCGCATCGAGTCGAAGGCGACCTGGACCAGCGTGTTCATCTCCAGCGGGGCGCGCTGCAGCTCGATCTTGCCGGTGGTGATCCGGCTGACGTCAAGCAGGTCGTCGACGAGCCGCGTCAGGTGCTTGACCTGGCGGCCGATCAGGTCGGCGCACTGGTCGGCCTGCTGATGGCCGAGCGGCGATTTGAGGATGCTGACGGCGTTCTGGATCGGCGCCAGCGGGTTGCGCAGCTCGTGCGACAGCATCGCGATGAATTCGAGCACCCGCTTGCCTTCGGATTCGAGTTCCTTGACGCGCTGCGGCTCGGTCATGTCGCGCAGGATGAGAACGAAGCCCTGCAGCTTTCCCACCGGATCGCGCAGCGCATTGATGGCCACGTCGGCCCACAGCCGGGTGCCGTCGGCCCGGCTCTTCCAGCCTTCGGATTGGTAGACGCCACCATGCGCGGCGGCGCTGCGCTCGGCCTCGGGCTTGCCGGCCTCGCGGTCTTCAGGCAGGTACAGCGTCGCCACGTCCTGGCCGATCGCTTCTTCCTGCGTGAAGCCTAGCACTTCCCGCGCGGCCGAATTCCAGGATCGGATGGTGCCGGCGTCGTCCAGCAGGATCATCGCGTGGTCCTTCACGCCTTCGACGATGAGCCGCAGCCGCTCTTCGCTTTCCTTCAACTGCTCCTCGTGGCGGCGGCGTTCGGTCAGGTCGCGCGTGACCTTCGAGAAACCGACCAGCTCGCCCTGCTCGTCCCGCACCGCGGTGATGACCACGTTGGCCCAGATCAACGAGCCGTCCTTGCGCACGCGCCAGCCTTCGTCTTCGAAGCGGCCCAGCTCCCGCGCGAGGCGCAGCTCCTCCTGCGGCCAACGCCTGTCGATCGCGGCCTGGGGGTAGAAGATGGTGAACGGGCGGCCGATCACCTCATGGGCCGAGTAGCCCTTGATGCGCTGCGCACCGGGGTTCCAGCTGGTGACGATGCCCTGCGGGTCGAGCATGAAGATCGCGTAGTCCTGGACACTCTCGAGCAGCAGCCGCAGGTGGCGCTCGCTCTCGGCCACGCGCTGCTCGTTCTTCCTGCGTTCGGTGAGGTCCCGGGTGACCTTGGAGAAACCGAGCAGCTCACCCGTGTCGTCGCGCAGCGGCGAAATGACGACGTTGGCCCAGAAACGCGTCCCGTCCTTGCGCAGCCTCCAGCCCTCGTCTTCGAACCGGCCTTGGGCGAGAGACCGTCGCAACTCCTCTTGCGGCCAACCGGCGTGGATGGCCGGCGCCTCGTAGAACATCGAGAAGTGACGGCCGATCGCCTCTTCCGCGGTGTAGCCCTTGATGCGCTGCGCACCCTGGTTCCACGAGGCGATGTGGCCATCGGGTGTCAGCATGAAGATCGCGTAATCGTGGACGCTGTCGACCAGGCGTCGGAACACCTCGCCGCTGGGTTCGACCTGGCGGCTTTGGGTAGAAATGCTCATGGGAAGCCTTGGTTGGAGCGCATGCGCCCTTTGCTGCAGCGCCACCACGGGTGCGGGCTGCGTGAGCCGACCAACGTGCCAGCACAACGCCGTGGGGTCCGCGCCGGCGGGCCGGTGTCCGTCCAGCTTTCAGGCTGCCCTCAGGAAAAACTTACCTGTCGCGAGAACGGCTTGCCGGCAGATTCGGGTTCTGCCCAGCCGTTCCGCCCGGGACAGAGTTGAAAAGCAAACCCTGTGCCGGAAACGGTTTCCTGACCGGCGGCCTGCTCGCGGTTCTCGGCCCGCGCGGCTGTCAAGCCCGGAACTGGGCCGGGAACCAAGCCCACTTCGCCTTATCCCGCCGGGCGCTGGGCGCCCAATATGGCTTATCTTTGCCAACCGTTTCCAAAAGCGACCGGAGTTGTCCGTGAACATCGAACTCAACCTGCCGGCCCATCCGCAGACGCTGCTGCAACTGAGCGAACTGCTGCGCAAGCCCGACCTCAACCTCAGCGACGTCAGCCAGCTGATCGAAGCCGACCTGTCGCTCGCCGCCGCGGTGATGAACACCGTCAGCTCGCCGCTGTACGGGCTGAAGGGCCGGGTACAGAGCGTGCAACAGGCGGTCACCTACCTGGGGGTGCGCGAGATTTCGGCCATCGCCTACGAAACCGGCTTGCGCTCGGCGTTTCCGCAAGTGCCGGAGCTGCACGCTGTCTGGGAACGGGCCCGCATGCGCGGCATGCTGATGGGTCGGATCGCGCAGGCCTTGTCGATGGAGGCCTGGAGCGCCCACACCGCCGGCCTGTTCGAAGAATGCGGCAAGGCCGTGCTTTACGCCCACTCGCCCGAGCAGTACCTGCCGCTGCTGAAGGCGGCACCCAACGACGGCGCGTTGGTCGAGATGGAGCAGAACGCCTTTGGCGTCGGCCACCCCGAAGTCGGCGCGCGCCTGTGCGAAAGCTGGGGCCTGCCGGCCGCCACGGTGAACTGCGTGCGCCACCACGTGACGGTCAACCTGACGCACCGCCTGCCGCCGGTCTCGCACCGCTATGTCTGCGTGCTCTCGACCCTGGCCGACACGCTGATGAACGCGCCGGACCAGCTGGAGCAAGTGGTCTCGAAGATCGCCCCGCAGGCGATGATGGACCAGACCTCGCTGATGCGCAGCCTGCACAAGGTCAAGGACAAGATCGACGACACGCTGGCCAACGGTTAGGGCCTGGCATTGGCGTAGAGCCGCTGCAGCCTGCGGTGGCGATGGCGGAACACGAAGCGATAGATCGGCATCATCAGCGGCGCCAGCCACGGCGCCCGCCCGACCACGGTCACTTGGTCGGTGACGATGCAGCCGCCCGCAGTGGCCTCGGTCGTTCGCTCGTGTTCCCACAGGCGATTCGCCCATGAGCTCGAACGCTCATGAAACCCGCGCGGCGGGTCTATCGATTCGAGCTGCAGCGCGTGCACGTCCACCGGCAACATGCCGAACAGCAGGATCACGCTGCGAAACAGCACCTGCCCGCTCTTCCATTGCGGCAGCGGGCAATCACGCCAGCTGGCCGGCGTGGTCATGCGCACAAAGGGCATCAGCTCGGCGTTGACCGCGTCCATCGACATGCCAGCCCAGAAGTCTTCGGGGCGGACGGGCAGTTCACTGCTGATGCGGAAGCTGGGCATGCCCGTGCCATGCTAGTGCAGTGTTCGACGCTATGCGGAACATAAAACCGCGCCTTTGGCCGCCTGGCGTCGTTGCAAATCCTCGCGATGCCACCGGGCATCGCTGTGGTTTGCGCCTAGCCAGACGACCAAATTCATCGGTTTTCTTAAGTTCCGCCTAGCATCAAACACTGCACTAGGTGCGCCGCATGCGTTACATGCGCTGCAGCGCGGCGGCCGGGCGGGTGCGGGCCTCGTCCCACAGGTCGCGGGCCTGCATCCACCAGTAGGCCGCCTGGGTTGCCACGCGCCCCATCGGGCCGCCGGCCCACCGCAGCGGAAAGGCCTGGTAGCGGCGCCACTCGTCGTCACCCTCGGTGATCGCATTGGCCAGCAGGATGGCGCCGGCCGCCGTCTGTCCCACGCCGTGGCCGCCGTAGGCCGACGACATCCACAGCCCCGGCTCCAGCTGGCCGATGAAGGGCATCTTGTGCACCGCGTAGCCCATGATGCCGGGCCAGGCAAAGGCGATCTTGACCGCACCAAGCTGGCGCAACTGCGGGAAGACGGCCAGGATGTGGCGCCGCATCAGGCTGCGCAGGCCGCGCGGCTCGCGCGTATCGGTGGTGATGCGGCCGCCCCACAGCAGGCGGTCGCCGTCGACGACGCGGAAGTAGTCGCACGCCCGCCGCGTGTCGGTCACCGCCCCGGCCCAGCGCAGGCAGTCGATCAGGCCCGGCCCCAGGGGCTCGGTCACCGCCACATAGGTGGCCACCGGCAGCACCGAGCGCGACAGCCGGCCGTGCAGCGGCCCCAGGTCGGCATTGCCGGCCAGCACCAGCTCGGGCGCCTCGACGCTGCCCTTGGCGGTGCGCGCCGTCCACAGGCCGCCCTGGCGCTGGATCGACTGCACCGCGCTGCCTTCGAAGACCTGCCCGCTGCGGCGGGCGATGTCGCTGGCCAGCGCCAGCGCGAAGTTCAGCGGGTGGATCTGGAATGAGTCGGGGTCGTGCACCGCCTCGTGGTACCGGTGGGTCTGCAGCACGGCATGGACCTGTTCATAAGTCCACGGTTCGAAACGGGCACCCAGGGCCTGCGCGAGCGAGTTCACCTGGTCCGCGAAAGCCGGGCCCTGCGCGGTGCGACAGCAGGTCAGCTGGCCGCGGCCCATCAGCAGATCCGGGCGCTGCAGCTCTTCGATCGTCTGCTCCACCAGGTGCACACCGGCCTGGCTGTGGGCGAACAGCCGGCGCGCCTGGTCGGGGCCCAGTTGCTTCAGCAGCACGGCCGAACTTTCGGCAAAGCCGGGGCTGACGAAGCCACCGTTGCGGCCCGAGGCGCCCCAACCCACGCGCTGGCGCTCGAGCACCGCGACGCGCCGCCCCTTGGCCACCAGCAACCGGGCCAAGTGCAAACCGGCAAAACCGCCGCCGACGATGGCCACGTCGGCCTGCTGGCGCCCCTTCAACACCGGCCAGGCCTCGCCATGCGTGCGCGTGGCGGCATACCAGCTGGTGGGGTACTGGGCGATCAGGGATGACGGCGGTGGCATGGCGCAATTCTCGTTCCCGCGGCGCCGAATTTCTCTCGGTGGCCCGGCGAACCAGGGGTCGGCGCCAGTGTCCGGAGGCCGCTGCAGGTAAAGAAAAGTGTCGCCGTCCGCCGGTGCCCGAAAGTACGGCGTTGGCACATGGTGTGCCTGGGCGCGGGCCGCTACCGCGGGGATAAAGGCGTCAGTTCCCCGCTGATCCGGCGACCAACGGTTGTCCGCTGCCTGCACACTGGCTGACATCCCGCCTTTCGCCCTGCCATCTTCATTTCTCGCCCCGCCCCCATGAGCACTTGGCAAAAATTCCTTCAGCGCGGCCGCGCGCATCCCCGCACCACCCTGGGCCTGATCGCAGGCCTGCTGTCGCTCGCCGCGTTGCTGTGGCTGTGGCAGCACGCCGCTGCCGAAGCCCAGTTGCGCAAGGACCCGGTCGCGCTGCAGTTCGAATCCGAGCCCGACGACTGGCTGAGCCACCCGCGCACGGTGTCCGATTTCGTGCAGGCGGCCAACAGCGGCCAGCTGACAGCGGTCGGCATTGCCGGCGGCAAGAGCGGCCTGGCGCTTTACACGTTGAAGAACGGCGACAAGGCCAGCATCCGCGTGCCCGGCTGCTCGTTGCTGGGCTGCTCGGGCACGGTGCTCGACCGCCTCGGCGAACGAAGCGCTGCTGACGGCTTTGCGCTGGTCGGCATCGAGATCGACGGCCGCACGCAAAGCCAGCGGGTGCTGGGCGCGATCGAGGGCGCGGTACCGCCCATCATGCTGGTGCTGCTGCTGGGCGGTGGCCTGCTGATGATGACGCGGCTGCAAACCAACGCCGGCAACAACGCCACGACCATCGCGACCCGCCCCGAGACCCGCTTTGCCGACGCGATCGGCAACGACGAAGCCAAGGCGGCGCTGAACCGTGTGAAGGCCTTCCTGCACAACCCGGCGCAGTACGCCAAGATGGGCGCCGCGGCGCCGCGCGGCGTGCTGCTGGTCGGCCCGCCCGGCACCGGCAAGACGCTGCTGGCCAAGGCGCTGGCCGGCGAGAGCAAGGCCCACTTCATCGCGGTCGACGGCTCGTATTTCACCGCCACCTACTACGGCGCCGGCGTCGCCAAGGTCAAGGCGCTGTTCAAGCTGGCGCGCAAGCAGGCACCGTGCGTGCTGTTCATCGACGAGGTCGACGGCATCGGCAAGCGGGCCCAGGGCGGCCCCGGCGGCGGCGCCGAATCGGAAATGAACCGCATCATCAACCGCGTGCTGGTCGAGATGGACGGCTTCGACGCGATGGACAACGTGGTGGTGGTCGCCGCGACCAACCACGAAGACAACATCGACGAGGCGCTGCGCC
>Ga0307516_10000594_pt1 | contig 49056 bp, 74 predicted proteins | sample 19_EM_MG_FD_203310 | JGI IMG/M metagenome (GOLD analysis project Ga0307516, IMG submission 203310) | Populus trichocarpa ectomycorrhiza microbial communities from riparian zone in the Pacific Northwest, United States - 19_EM | ecosystem: Host-associated > Plants > Roots > Unclassified | place... | reverse complement strand
TCGGGTATCGTAACCGTCTCTTCCTTCCAAAATTCTCTTCCATCGTTTGCCGCAAATCGTCGATCGAAAGACATCTCCTCAGTCGTATCTCCAGGACCAGAAATCCTTTTATTCCATTCATACTCCCCAAACAATAAAACTGGGGTCGGCGACTTCGATGTTGCACACTGAAATGCGTTCTCAACAGAGTCGTCGATCAGGAGTTTCGCACCGATGTCAGAGCAAACCTGTCCCAGAAGGTGTACTATTCAGCAGGGAACGCTCAGGCTGAAAAGTCACTAGCCACTGTTGACCTGCGCTTTGCTAAGCTTTGTCGCCGCATCGTGTCCTGCCTTGTGAGCATCTTTGAACTGCCCAGTGCAAATTATGCTGTCGAATACACCTGTATGAAGAGGTCTCTTCAGGAAAACTCCAAAGTCCAAGTGTAGTATACCTGGAAAATGTTTAGCGACGTATATCCAGCTCTGGTCTTTGCTATCTTGTGCCCTCGCCGTTACGATGACCAATTTATACCCTCTATTTCGCAAAAAGGTAACGCCCTCGCGTGCACCCGGCACGGGTTGCGCCGTAAAGATCTTGTCGGTCGAGTAGAATTCCTTCACCTTCTCAAAGGTTTCTTTCGCTGTGCCCCAAAAGGGATTCTTAATCCTTTCATCAGAAAAGGCAGATCTCATCAAGGACTCTGTACCTTCCAGTAGTAATAATCTATGCATCGACTCAGACTTGAGGTAAGGTAATAATTAAAGGTACTTACAATAGAAGAGGGAGATATCCATTCTAGTTCCATATCGTATGTTATGCCCTCCAAGAAACGCGTCAGAGAGGGCAGATCATTCTTCCAGCAGAATTACACTCAGCCACGGCTACGTTCGTTTGGCAGAGGACGTCGTCTAGATCAACTGCGATTATGGGTTGGAGAGACAGCGGGGATATAGAAATGAGCGTTTCCAATGCACAACGTTCTCGATTCTTCTCTTCTTCAGGCAAGCGTGCTTCCTCTGGAGATTTCAAGAGCGCGATGACTGAGTTATCTGGAGACATCATGATGACTCCGTCCACGTCACGTGCTGACACAGCTCTTCAACTCGTTCGATGCGTTCGCAGCAAGACTGGGCAGTGCTCAATGCACCTCCGAACATCGAAGAAGCTCGCCAAAGAACGGTCCACGCTCTAGAATCCCGTTTCTTAGTGTTCCATGGCGTCGAAATTGACGATCTTGAGTCCTTGGTCTCGGACGCACGGCAGCGCGATATTTCGCTTCAATCCAAGGTGCACCGATTCGCAACAATTTATTAGAAAAACGAATTCTCAGTGATATATGCTAGCTCAGCTTGCGTTGTCAAGACGCGAGATCAATACTTTTCTCGCAGACGCACGGCTTTCTGCTGAAACAAATATACACACTGCCTCAGAACTCTCGCTTCTACGACATTCCTTGACTGACGATCTTTCGGAGCTGATCCCGGAGCTTATATCCACCCTATCGAATGACGAGCCAAACGCTACGTTACTCGAATCCACTGAAACCCTTCATCGTGGCCTCATGGAACTGCAGAGCATGAAGGGATACATACAAGTCATTGGACAGGCCCTCAGACTTAGGTTGAACTCTCACCGTGCATTTCAAAAGCTGAACTGACCGGTTTCGTTAGCGAATCATCCATTGAGCGCATTCGTGGCCTTAAATCAGACATAAATGAGGCGTCGCTTAATGATTATCAGCTTCTCCGGCATTTTGTCAACCGCATCTCGGAAGCATGTTCTACGCTTGCCCATGCCTCTGAAGAGCAGAATCTTCATCTGGTCACGTTTCTTGAACAAGTCTGTGTCAGAACTTGGCGGGATCTCCAGAATACTCTTTCGGGGTAAGATCCTTCTTGAATATCCTGTTACACGTCCGTAACCGTTTCTCACAAGGTCACTCATCCAAGCCGCAGAAAATCTTGGCTGGCCCATGCCCGTTGACTATCTTTCATCTTCCCCCGATGCCCGGAACAATTTCGAACAAGCGTTTCGAAACCTGTTGAAACTTCAGAAACTGTGAAATAATTTGACAATATCCCTTATACACAGCCCGCTCACTGATATTTGTAAAGGGGAGAAAACAATCGACCTCAAGAGTTCGGCGCTACCGACGCCCTTTATGCTCTACAAGCACTTGTCCAACCAGTTTCATTGCGTTTCAAATACCATTTCGATGGAAAGCGCCCAACGAACAGGCTTGACAAGGTAGCAATTCTACTTAATATCAATTCAAAAACTCACTCCTTCTGAAGCCCGAATGGTACTTTACACACATTTTAAATGTTGTGCATGATCATCGACATTTCATGACATCTATTGTCCAAAGACTTCTCGCCTCCTCTGACTATGCGAAGCTTGATGCCTGGGTAAGAATTCTCCCGACCATTTTTTGATGATGATGTTCTGAATAGCTCCCCTCCAGCTTGAATTCACCAGCCTTCTTCTCTCGATACCCTCCCGCAAACTGAAGCAAACGATGCCATCTCTATTACGACATCCTCCTTTGCTAGCTCATACAATCCATCAAGCATTGTTATTTGACATTGCCCTCGCCGAAGAGGGGTTCAGGTCACAGAGGACTTCGGTGATGCTAGGGAGCCCTGGAGTGCAGTGGAGAGGTTTGAGTGATGTCATACTTGGGAACATTGAGTGGTTTGATACCTGGCTTCGTGGAGAACAAGAGTGTGAGTTCAGCATTCATGGCAGTCTTCTGAACACAGCTTATCTTCTGTTTGGTATCTAGTTGCGGAGGACCAATACCATGGCATCATCAATTCAGCTGATGCATGGTCTATTGAGGATCACGAAGACTCGGGGAGTAAAGAGTTGAAGTCAACGAACTCTGCCAGACGACTGTGTAGCTTGATAGAACAAGTCACTGGTAATTGCTCAAATCTGATCATCTATCGTGGCTGAATTATTGGCTTCAGACCGCTATTCTCCCCTCCCGGATTTTACTCAGCGAATTCGTTTCCTTCGCGTGGTACAATTGCCTCTCTTGGACCAATACCACGGGAGAATATTATCTTCACTTGATGCTTTCGAGGCATTTTCTTCAGCCTTCATCAAAGCTGTGCCTGGTGCCTTTGGGGTCACTGGGGGAGGAAGGGAAGAAGCTATGGTTCATTTGGAAACCCAGGGCCTTACGAGCGGTGTGAGTGGAGTTCAAAGGTTAGGCAAGGCGTTATTGAGCGCAAAGTACCTTGAAGTTTCACTGCACAAATGGGGCGACGAACTAGTAAGTTTTCCAAGCATGTTACTTGCCTCTCTTGATTCAGCGGTTGTCTAGTTTTTCGTGGAACTTTGGAATGCCATGAATCAAAACATAAACCTGCTTGACCATACGTCCACTCATCCCCCGTTGTCTCAAGGTTCTGAGTCTGATAAGGAAGACCTCTACTGTGGCACATTTTTTGACGCTTTGATCTCACGCTATGAAAAGCTTGCGAATCGTGCAGAGGATATGATAGTACAACAGGTATGCGGAGAGGTGGAAAGGGCCTTGAAAGTGCATTTTGCCGCGGATATATCGTATGTTCGTCCATGCATATGATAAACAACAGATCTCACAATCGATATTCTATTCAAGCTCTGGCGAAAACTTGGAGCAGACCAACGATGTGATACTGCCTCAATCTCTCTTTGAACCTGTCGCCCTTCTTTCCTCGCACCTGACATTCCTGGGCAGAACCCTCTCGTCCGCGACCCTTACGCCACTCTATCGACGCATAGTGTCCCGGTTAGCGGAACATCTCTTTCAACGGCAAATCATGCACCATCGTAGGCTCACTCTACAGGATGGGAAGCGATTCCATTCCGAATACCAGTTGTGGGTGGAAAGCTGTCAAGTAGCGCTTCATAGTGCTCTTGGGGATAGTAAAGCCCGGGTAGAAACTCCTTGGAGAAGACTACTCCAAGCAGGACGTTTACTTAGCGCTGAGGAAGATGTCTGGACTGCTATCCTGGACGCTACCTTCGGAAGGCAGTCCGACGATGAGTGGGAGCATGCGGTACATGGTCACCTTGGCTCTCTTCAATTAGACAGGGAGGATGTCGCAAAGATCTTGCAAATGCGAGAAGATTGCGATCGATAGTCTGCCCGACCTCGTAACATAGGACTAGTTTTTTCTTGTTGCTCAGCTGATCCACCATCTTTGTCATGCAGGGTCCAGTCATCATACACTGTTATCAAGCATCCTATGTATAAGAAGCACGGAATGATAAATATGAATTACGCCACAGCATTAAACCTTGTATACAATTCCACTGTTGAACATGAGTTCATCGTGGCTCTCCATCACCTGGCATGCCTCTGTGGCCTCTGCCGTTCCGAACAACTGGTCTGTCGCTAATCCTTCGTTTACAAACTCCAGAAGGTCCGCCAAGAAAATCTGGTCCTCATCTTGCAAACGTGTTGCGAAAATATTCGCCAATCGGGACCGGAACATTTTGAGCCTGGAAAAAAAAGTTAACTGGGCAACATTGGGAAAGATATTGTCGCCAACCTCTCTGGACGAACCCTCCCATCATCTGTCGGGCCAGCTGCTGTCGTAGATTGAGTGACTTCCATTTGACTGTCTTGACTATCGTCTCCCCAAATGGGATCATGAGGATGTACCGAGGGTGGAGAGGGTTTGGCAGGAGCAGGTGTGGGTATAGTCATTCTCTCTACCGAGGGGTTAATCTCGTCATCACTTCTTTCACTACCTTCATCGCTTTCTTCCTGATCTTCAGTTTTGCGGGCAGCACCTCCATCATTCAACTTGCGTTTCTTTCTGCGCTGCCGCTTGGGCACTTCTTTGAAAAGTGCGAACCGCATGATCTCTTCCGCCTGTTTGGCGTCCGCCTCTTCAACCTTATTTGAGAGGCGTGCCTTTGCATGGGCGGTAGCGAGACGGATGAGGGTCTCAAGTGTACGGGCTGTCAACGGCGACGTCTATCAACACCACTGAAATGAGCAGTAAAATTATTATCATCCTGAAAGTATCGCACCCTCTTGTGATTGCCTTCCATATCTGCATTTCGTAGTCCAGCGTAAACTTGTACGATATGATCGGCCGCTCCCTTTGTTAGAGTAGGAGGTGGTTTACTCTTCGCGTATTGAATATACTTTTTGACAAATGCGATGCTCAGAATTTCTTTCTTCTTCGCCTTGCTGCTGCGAGTCTGTCGACCGGGGGCATTCCCCACACCAATATGCAATAAGGGATTGAACTTTTCGAAAGGACTTGTTTCGACAGCATCGTTATCGGTGGCAACACCCGGGCCGTCCACAGACAAGGGTTGATCGAGGACATCATGGCAAGGGGTACCCTCCTCGACACCCGGTGGAATGTAGCGATGCATACGGAGGACATGATCAGCGATGCACCGATCGCGAGTTTCCTCGACGTCATCCGTGACAATGAACAACAAGTCGAAACGTGAAAGGAGCGAGTCTGGAAGTGCAATATTCTTATGGGGATCCTTGTGGATGTCATACTAAGTAGGCTGGTAAGGATAATTTTCATCAAGAATAGCAAGACCCTGACCTGCCCATATATAGGGTTCGCAGCGGCAACGACACTGCAACGAGCATTTAAGCTCGTATGAATACCAGCTTTAGCAATTGTGACGGTTTGTTGCTCCATGACTTCGTGTATGGCGACACGATCAATGTCCGACATTTTGTCAAACTCGTCGATGCAAACAACCCCCCTATCGGCAAGCACCATAGCACCTGCCTCCAGTCGCCGCTCCCCGGTTTCCTTATCGGTGGTAACCGCAGCTGTTAAACCGACGCCGGAGCTTCCACGACCGGTGGTAGCAATGGCCAAGGGCGCTGTGCCGAGCACAAACCGAAGTAGCTGTGATTTGGCGGTCGAGGGGTCGCCGACCATGAGAATGTTGATGTCACCACGAATATGTGTGCCGTTCGGCAGGTTCTTTTCTGCGCCTCCAAGTAGAAGAAGTAGAATCGCACGTTTGATATATTCATGTCCGTAGATGGACGGTGCGAGAGATTCATAAAGGAGATGATAGATATTTGACCGTTTCGATAATTGGTTGATCGTCCGAATATCAGTGTCAGTGAGAGGTGTTTGAGCCACACCTCCACCGATTTTGGACGACAAAAGATTGATATTGTTTGCCATGATTAACGACCTGGAGATGTTCCAGTAATCCTATCAAAATCTTCCAAAATATGACGCACTTGAAAGCACCGTTTGAACCCCCTCCTATACTGCGGTAGACGCCAACAAGCTGTATGCGATCACCAGGTTTACACCTATCAACGAGATCATCGTCCAAGATGATATCCGTACTACGTGGTAGCTGACCGGCAGGGGCACGTTCGGGCATCTCCTGGATACTGATTCGTTGGTGATCCCTGAAGACACAAAGACCGAATTCTGTTTGAAGCGGATGGCCGTCGTCGTCCGTCTGGGGTAGGATTGATGACGTTTGTGGAAGATTAGGGGTGGAGGTCGTAGCATCACGGTATTCTCGTGCGTGAAAGAGGTTAGTTTGCGGACAGTAGTGCACGGACTTGAGCATTTTCGGTCGAACGAGAGAACACCGTGTGATAATGCCCTCTAACGATATCATCCTGCCAAGGTGGGCAGCGTGAAGCGTCCGAGGACTAACTTGGTGGTCTCCAAACGAGCCGTTGAAGCCAACTTTATAACTCCTGGAAGAGATCTCGTGCTTTTCAGGATCATGTACCCGCTGAACGATGTTCGCAAGGGCATCGTCAAAGGCTGTCAAAAATTCAGTCGGTTTCTTGAGTAGTCCATCGGCATATTCGCGGTTGTAGTCGCGTAGGTCATCGATATTGACGATTAGACGCGTCGAATCGTCCCGAAGCATCCTAAGTATATCATCGTTGTAACTGAATATCGGAGAGTCTGACTCGAGAAATTCATCGAAAATGCGGGTGCGGTCACGTTGCTGGTCGTCCTGGGGAACAGACTCATTCAGGAAAGACATGGTCGATGTCAGAGAGAAAGGGAACGCGTCAACAGAGCATAACAATCGGGTTCACATGACGTTCTAATACAGTGATGTACTATAGTTACACTCGATGAATGTATGGATTCACCAAGAGATCAATCCTATTCACAAACACATCAGTACTGTTATGTAGTCCCTAAAATGATAAAATACATACCCAGAGCTTAATCAGGCCATCCCAAGACGCCGTTATCACTTTCGACTGTGGACAAAAGAGATTGAGCGTTTGAATCATTCACCGGGTTGGGACGCACCGTTTCATGAGGGAGCCATTCGTGGGCAATCACTACTTTCGAATGGGCCTTCAGCCGCGACTTGATACGCCCAGTCTTCCAATCCCAGAAAACAATGTTTCCCTCTCCATCCCCACTGCTGATCCACTTTCCATCAGGCGAAAACCCAACCTGGCATGCGTAGCCCGCAACCGAGTGGCCAGCAAATCGCTTCTTGCGGTTTTGTCGGAAGTTATCAGTGCTATAGATTAAAATCTGATTATCAAGGGATTGAGCAGCAAAGTACTTTTCTGATGGTTGACAGAATGTCATTTTGAGCTCAAAGGTCTATGGGATGCTGACGTACTTGAAGGATGAAGTGTTACTGAAGGCATCGAGTGCATGTGGGGTTCGGCAATGTATTTGATGACGACTGGGATATCGAAATCCCAAGCTCTGATCGTTTTGTCGTCCGATGTTGTCACAAATCTCCGATTTTCGTCGACAAATGTAATGGTATTCACAGGGCCAAGATGCTGATCATACTCTTGCGTAATCTCTCCCGAGTTCATATCATACTGTTATGGGAGGTTAGTGGAAATTCACCATTGGCCAACCAACACTGACCTGGATGATTTTCTTGTCTGACATACCAGCTAAAAAGACATGCTGCTTGTCTTCATCGGGATGGAATCGTACCACATAGGGAATTTTGCCGTTACTGAATCTTTTTAAGCACTGCCCCGTTTCAGTGTCCCAAAGCTTCATTTGACGGTCATAACCGCACGACAGGAACTTGCGGCCATCGTTGGAAAAACAAACGTCTTTAACAGCCTTGGTATGGCCATGAAACGTGCGCAGGCAATTTCCGTGGGTATAAATATCCCAAAGCTTATGGAGGATCAGTGACGCAGGATATAGAAAAAGAATTACCCATACCTTGATTTTAGTATCCATCGAGCCACTTAACAAGAGATGTCCAGTTTCCGGGAACGTACGGACGACCGATACACCTTGAGTATGACCTGTCCAAGTATGGACACAGACCTTGGGGATGAAACAGTCCTGTGAACCACCTTCAGACAGAAGATTGGGTGCCTCGGCAACGGGTGGCGACATGTAAGTGCGGCCTTGATAGTCGGTCATGCTCTTTCCATGGAATACCGAGGATTCCTGGCCAATAGCACCACGTTTGGGTTTTGCCTTCTTTATTGTAAAGGTTTGTTCTTCCTCTTCCTCCTCTTCCTGCCCTTCGTCGTCTTCGGCGACCTCAACACCAGCCAAGAAGCTGCTCTGGGGTTCTTCACCCTCCCATGTAGCCCAAGGACCAACATACGCTGTATCGCCTTCAACAGTCTCCAAATCACCCTTATTCCTGCGCTTCCGCTTCAGCTCATTACGTTGACTTTTCGTCGCCCTGAGCATGTCGATTGTGGCGAACGCATTGGCTTGTGCACTCTCTAGAGAACCCAGAACGGCAGGAGCATTCGGATCCACTGAGGGATTCGCAGAGTACCCAAGGATGGAATGTGTGAGATGCTGCGCGCGAAAGGCGTGCTCTGTCATCGCCTGCTCTTCCACATGGCCAGCGAGAGCATTTTGATTGAGAAAGCGAGTTCGGTCGCCGAAGGGGTTTTGGGGGCCTTGAACTGGAAGTATCATGTCATTGAATGGAATGTTCACATTCATTTGTGTGTCTGTCGGACGCGTCACCAAGGATGTTTGGTTCAATGGATCCTGTAAGGGATAGTTAGCAGCAGATGGATGGCGACAGCCCCGACGCACCTCGGCGAGAACATGAGGGGCGGCATTAGGAAGTGTCTGCGGGGCGTAGTCTTCAGTGCGGAGCTTCTTTAATGTGGGTATGGACGATAATGAAAAGGCATCCTTAGCGTGGATCGCTGGATCCTCGTCTTCGCCAGAGGAGTAACTGAGTGCGAGGGACATCGTTGCGGACTGTCACAGCCTGTGACTCGTTGTTCCCCGAACAAAACAAGGTGTCCGTGACGACAACCCGCCCTTTCTGAAGTCCTTGGACTTGACATGAATTCGTGACCTGACGCGACCATGGTTGAAAGGAAACCTAGTCGACCATGGACAGAAGAAGAAGGTCAACAAGCATCTCGTATACGTGGCTGCCATACTCACAATGTGTTCAGATGCTTTGCTGATCGACGCTGTCCACCTTCATGGCGAACACGACAAGTGGAAAGAAGTCGCCAGTCTGGTTCCTAGTAGGTCTAACAAGGCTTGCAGAAAGGTGCCAATGGATGCGCTTTCCCGATCTTGTGAATCTAATGTCGTCAATTTAAAGCGCTGGCTTCACTCCCTATCTCCTACCGTGAGGAAGACCTCTTGGACAGCAGCTGAGGACAGTCAGCTGCTGGCGTTGTATGAAGTTCATGGGCCAAAATGGTCGACGATAGCGCGTGAGATTCCTGGACGAACTGACGACGCGTGCTCCAAGCGATACAGGGAGGCACTGGACCCGACTCTCAAGAAAGATGAATGGACAACTGAGGAAGATGGAAAGCTTATGGAGATTTATGCGCAAATTGGAGGTAAGTGGGGACAACTGGGACAGGAACTCCAGCGAAGTGGGCTAGGGTGTCGGAACAGGTGATAACCTGAGCATTTGAAGAGAAACACTCGAGTTAAACCTTACAACGTTTAGGTATCGTCATCTCGTGAAAAAGGCGTCTAAAACCATTTTCGATCCTGTCCTGGATAATACTCGGGTCGCTGCAAGCACCCTACCATTCCCCATCTTAGGCGTCAGACTCCAGCAAGAGTATGGCTTTCCAATATCCCCACCGCCTCAATCTTACCTTTCGCCCTGCACGGCTCCTTTATTTAATACCGAAGGGCATTCAATTGGGCGTATTCCATCCAATGATGTTTCATCATCATCATCATCATCATCATCATCATCAACACCCTCCGAGGTACTTTCAAGTGTGCTTCCCATAATATCACTTCCCACAGTCTCTGAGTATGAACAATGGTCTCCTGCCTCCGGCGCCTCCGATTCAGGGAACCTAAGCAAAGTGCCTATCTCAGAAGACATGCCTCTTCTTTTTGAGCAAGACCATCATCTGACGCACATCTTTTCTGGTATTCATTTCGAGGATGGTATTTTCTACTATCACGAGGATCCCAGTCCGCTAACCGAGAATGAGCCATGGGAACTATTCGACTTTATCGCGACACCTTGCTCCACGCAAGTGTCTCTATATGGGTTGGAAGTAGATCCTGATAACCTCGGAAATGCATCATCAACACTCTCCAGTCCCTTCCATACCTCCCTGTCTCTATCCACCAGCCCCGACCCTTCAACTCCCATTGAACTCCCGATGAGCAGCCATGGCATCAACTCGTTTCGCCTCTCCTCCGAAACAGCTCTGTTACCAAGAACGACGTCTAGAAATATTGCTCGCAGAATTGTCAAACCATCAGGGCTCGGCCGACTTTCGTCTATGCTTGCTCTACTTCCAGAGTAAGTCTCACCCCTAATATTTTTTCATCGATGTGACAAGCAAATTTGCAGCCCAACAGTGAAGCCCTACGCTTGCGGTCGAGAGAGTTGCTGGCCTGCAGGCGCTACTTCTAGTTCTGCATGTTTCCAGACTTCTAAGGAGCTTCTGGATCACAGTAGGAATGACCACATTGACGATGCCGTTGGGAACAAGCCTTTTCGGTGTGCTTTGGCTGGCTGTGGAAAATCATGGAAGGCAAGCCGTTTACTGCCAGTCGAACGTCACAGTTGTCATACTTAATATAATAGAGTGTGAATGGTCTTCAATACCATCTACAGCTGTAAGGCGACACTGTCCTTTGTCTAGTTAATGTCCCTATTGACATGTGCATCCAGTTCGACAGCCCATTTCCGTACTGCCATGTCGTCTAGTTTTTCTTCTCAAAGGTCGTTCACCAACAGTTCGAGACGTCCTCCATCGGGGTCCAAAACAGAGGGAGAGGCGGTTGATGACGCACGACGAACCCATGTCTGTCACCACCCTCAATGCTTCAAAGCCTATAAGCAAGCAAGCGGTCTAAAATACCACCTGAAGCACGTAAGTCGCCGTCAGTGCATACTTCCGCTTCCACAACTCAATCTATACTCAGGGGCATCCATTAGAGATGCCTGTTCAGCTTCCTGTCGTCCCGCCTGCCCTTGCTCGCCAGCTACCCTCCAAAACAAGAAAAATGCGACGGAAAGTGTAACAAATGCTGGGGTCATTGGGTATTCCTCTAGGTGTCAGTCAGTGCAGGGGGTTGCAGTCATCTCTTATGGATAGAGGTATAGGACAGGGGCTCCATGTACAAATATTATCCCGGTAGAGAAAAATGGCGCATGCATAGGTGTATAATACGGATGCACCAAAATGTAGACATCTATCCTCGCATCTATCGAGTGCCGGCACCTCCGCCGAACTGATTAGCCCTGAAGATACAATACCCGTGCTTTAGTGCAGATACGTTGGTGGGGAAACGTTACGTACAGTTCTCGGAGACTAGGATCACTCATGAGTTCTGCCAGTGGAGGCATGTCTCCGCGCTGAACGCGTTCCATCTACATGCATCATCAATCAGAGACAACCCGACTAGAAACAGGGAAGAACACGCGCCATGTTGGCGACTGCAGGGTTCTGCATCAGGTTTGCAAGGCCACCATTAGCCATCATTTGCTGAGCCATGGCCATCATCTGCGGGTTGTTCATGATACTAGCTATATCCGGCATGCCGCCACCGCCGCCACCGCCCATTCCCCTTAACATATCTGCCATCCCTCCCAATCCAGCCCCCAAAGGAGGGGTTGTAGATTCCGTTGGCGCTACGTCAGTATCAGCAGTAAGGCGTTGGCGAGCATTGTCAAGCCCGGACTTGAGACCTGCACTGGTGGGGTCCAGTTCCAGTCCTCGTTCAAAAGCGTTTGCAGCTGCTGGGTAATCTCCGAGGGAATATTGAGCATGGCTAAGGCGTTTAAACCTTCATATCGGCCTCTAGCAGAGAATGTACAACCCCACGCACCCAAGTCTATGATATGCTTTGGCAAACTTGGGGTCAACGGTTATAGATTTTTCAGCGTCACCAACAGCCGATAAATGGTCTCCCTTGCTTGAATGAGCGGCAGCTCGATTGGAGTAGTAGATAGGATTGGCAGGATTCAGAGCGATGGCCTTGTCGTAAGATTCGATTGCATCATCATACTTCTTACTGGACATATGTTTGTTGCCGATTCCCTTGAATTTCTCAGCTTCAGCTATATCCTCAGGTGACGGGACGTTGGTGCTGGACGAGGGGGCAGATGTGGATGAAGAGCTGGCTTGTGCGCTGCTATTGACTTTATCACGCGTCTTGACAAAGACGTCGAATATTGATTGGAGTGTAGCAGGCTTAATGTTGAGCTGCTGAACTTGCTGCTGATTGGAGGGATCGACATTGAACGCTTCACCTATACATTGGACTGCAAGGATCGATTCAGTGTATAATCGGGTAAGGTCATGAGACGCACTGGCAACTTCGAGGCCCTCTTTATCATCGGCCTTGACGGTGCCATCGTCGATGGACTGATTGAGGAATTCGATTATGGCGTAAACGAGCCGCTGCGACATGCCTGGTGTATGGCTGTGGGAAAGAAGCAAGGTTGGGCTTTGGGTGCAAACATAGCCAAACATATACTCGAACCTCATCTCACCATGTTTTTCTGTGCAATTTCCGGCGAACCTCCCCAGGAGCCTGTCGTTTCAATAAAATCAAGAAAAGTATACGACCGTCGCTTGATTGTCAAATATATTAACGAGAATGGCACGGATCCCATCACGGGCGACAAGTTGGAGGAGGCAGACCTCATTGCCATCGAGGGAGGTGAGTATTTACCAAACGTCTAAAGAGAACATGGCCCACACACTCGCCCAGATCCCGCAGCGACCGCGCCGCGCCCACAAAATCAAACATCTATCCCCGCCCTTCTCCATACTTTACAAAATGAATGGGATGCACTCGTTCTTGAGACTTTTGCATTGAGACAACAATACAATTCCACCCGTCAAGAGTTGAGCTATGCTCTCTATGCTCAAGACGCGGCTAGTCGCGTTGTTGCACGTCTCATTCGTGAACGTGACGCAGCCAGAGAGTACGCCTTTTCACAGATTTGTCCTTTATCCCAATACCGATTCACGTTTTCTTAGGGCACTGTCGAATGTGCAAGCTACCATGGGCATCGCTCCGTCGACCGGTGCCGAGGATGTAGAAATGGTTGGGGAGGCTGCTCCTGAGGAGGGTCTTCCGGCTGTTGTGCTTTCTCAAATCGACGAAACACATCAGACTCTTTCGGCCGCTCGCAAGAAGAGAAAGACTTCTCCAGGCTATTCCAGCCCTGCGGATGTGAAAACCTTCACCGCCACACACACCATTCCTTCGCTTCATTCGTCTTCCCCTTCCGGGATCACATCATTGGCCCTATCTCGCGCGAGTCCTTCTCAATTTTTAACCGGAGGAAACGACAAAATTGTTCAACTCTATGACCGGAGCAGCGACAAGGTTCTGGCTTCTCTCAAAGGCCATACAAAAAAGATAAATCACGTTACTTTCCGTGAACGTGAGGGTGATCCAACACTGTTGATTTCTGCCGGCGCAGATAAAATTGCCAAAATCTGGTCGTATGATGCTGCATCACAAGAGTGCATTCCCAAAAGTACGCTAAGAAACCACAAAGGAGAGCTCACCGGCCTGGCAACTCACCCCACTTCAACCATTCTCGCGCTGTCCTCCACTGACAAAACCTATTCTTTCCACGATTTGACCAATTTCACTCAAATATTCCGCTCGCAACCTTCGGAGGAATCTTTCACCTCGCTATCCATCCACCCAGATGGTACTCTGCTGGCCCTCGGCACGCCAACGTCTACGATCCAAATATATGATGTCCGGACAGGTGCCATTGCGGCCGCGCTCAGCCCCCCTGATGGCACACCCTTCACGGTCAATACCCTTTCCTTTTCCGAGAACGGATACCACCTGGCCAGTCCAGACTCTCTTTCGTCCATCTCAGTCTGGGATCTGCGCAAGCAGAAAATAACAAGCACCATCGCGTTGGGTGACGGGTTCAAGGTGAATAAGGTCGTTTACGATCTCAGCGCACAATTCCTCGGCGTGGCTGGGAACTTGGGCGCGCGCGTGTTTGCGCATAAGAGTTGGGACGAGTTGGTGAGATTGGAAGAGGGAGGGGAACTCGCTGATCTAGCGTTTGGTGATCAAGGGATGGAGATATGGGGTGTGACAGGCCGAGAGGTCAGAATCTGGGGACGCCCTACTTAGTTGTAGTTGAATAATTCTCATGTGAGCACTCGACATTCAGATTTCATCATGTCATTGCAATCATTGTAAGTATGGTACAGCAAAGGGTACATCAAAGTCTTTTGTGCTACATAGTCGTCATCATCAGGGATAGCCTCCCGCACGCGGGGAGGAATAAGTCAAAATAATAAAGAGTGTAAGTAGTTGAAATCATGCCGGGTGCACAATGTGTCTTGGATGTTCATTGAAAAGGCTCTGCCTAACGCAGGCCTGTCATGCAGTAAGGTTGGGTGATGGCTGAGGGAAACGCTTAGGACCAGGTTTGGGGTCCAATAGTCGAGTCGGTGGGGATAGGAAAAAACGAAATTCCATTCGCGTCTGCCGTGTTTTGCCACACACTAGGAAGAAACGTCGTCAATTATCCACGGCAGTCAGAACGATGATGCCAAAAACTCACGTATTTCCCCACCAGTTGACTTGAGCGTCGGTGGGATATTGTATGGCGAAGAAGATAACAATCAATGCGATGACCACGCCGGCATCGAGGGCGGCAGAGAGGATGTAGTTGTATCGCATCCACCATCGGAAATGGAATCGGCGGATGACATAGTTGAACACGAAGCCAGTCAGAGCCCATGACGCAAAGTTGATGCCGGTGGCAGGGGGCATCCCACTCAAGCCAGAGAAACAGACGGGGATGTTGATGTAGCGCCAGAAGGAAAGAGGGTAGCGGCGGGCGAGGAAGTAGAGTGGGATGGGAGCCAGGCCACCGATACCGATGAACCAGAGCACATTCGAGTACCTGTAAGTTGAAAGATGAGGACCGAACGGCAAAAGAGAGGCAAGCGGAAAGACATACGGAGCGCCGGGGCTGAACAACCGCTTCGGGCCAACGCCACCCCAGATGAGAGAGGCCGTAGCGAACGAGCGGCTGGAAGGGCAGGTGAAGCCATCTTGCTGTCCTTTGGTGCAGATATCCTGGATGTTGTCCAAGGCCCAAATCTGGACTCCTGTAACGACCAAAGTGCCAATGGTGGCCGCGACCAACTGGACGACAAACATCAAGCGCGGAGGAACCTTCATATAGTGACCGAGTTTGAAATTTCCAGCCATGTTGACAGCTTGAGAGGTGGCAACATGGCCAGTGGCCTTGAGGATCATGTTGGCGACGGGACGACCGGGTAGAATGTAGCCAGCCACGAACTCGTGGAATATTTGCGTCGGGACGAATTGGTTTGTGATGGCCTGCAACATAGCCACGGGAAGGGAGATAAGTATGGAGAGGGTGAGGGTGACGATGACAGCCCAGGCTGGTGTTTGGGTGGGGAAAACGGAGATCGCGATCATAAGGAAGATGAAGCATATCCCAAATACGACGGTATACCAAGACCAAGGGACTTGATGGTATTCCAGCATGAGACGGGAATGAACGTCGCGCTCATCTTTCAAGGTACCCCTGAATCGTCGGGCGATATCTCGACGGAACCACACTGGCAGCCGAATGAGCGTAATTCTTCTTTGGGGGAGGAAAAACGTACGAAGTGTGTGGACGACGACGGATATAAAGGCAGCAAAGCCAACACCATAGGCGAGGGCCAAAGTGGAAGAGAGGAAAAGCGGGGAATAGGCTTCATATCCTGCCTGATTGAAAAACCCGTCCACAGTCACAATGGCGGAAGCATTGTAAGAGTTGCCTAGGTTGTCGAAGGCAACAGGGGACGATATCGGGAAGAAGGCGGTATTCCAGGAGTTGGTGACTGTGGCGTGAAGTCAGTAGGGAATATGTGGAAAGGAAGGATTAAACCGACAGTAGATGATCGGAGCAATGATCCAGAAGACAAGGACGAAGGACAATATAGTGTTCAACTGAGACCACCACTAGTGGAAGAGGACGAGTGAGTTTTCGGTTATTGAAAGAGTGCAGCGCGATGGACTGACAGGGGTAACCAAGGGACTTTCGAGATAGGCGATCATGGACCAGTCGAAAGTGAAAATTCCCATACCAAGACCTGTGTTCGTTCCAAACAGGGTATTGACGACCACGTTGTTGGGAGCAATCCAGCAAGCCCAATTGAAGACACTGAGTGCGGTGAAGAGATATCCGGGAATCCAATACCAGACAAAACTGCAGGCGAGTGCGATGAGGAAAAAGCGTTGGCGAGACATGTGGGCCGAGTCACTCTTGCCGAAATTCTCATGAAGAGTATTGAAGAGGGCGCAGTTGACAAGTGCACTAGGCCAGATCATGCTTGCAGGCCAGACGACGTACTGGCTGAGGAAACCGCCGAAAGAGAAGCCGATGAGTTGGGTTGAGAGGCAGAGGAGGACTTGGTAAGCGACCGTGACAGTCTGGCGATAGAAGATGCGCTGGGTGAGGGTGACGTCGGTCGCGTAGGCGCCTTTGACGACAACGCTGGACATGACGGTGATGCAGACATGCTCCTTGATTGAAAAAGGGCCAGGATTGAAGGACCAGACATAGCCGAAGGTGTTGTATCGGGTGGTCGGGAGGACCTTCTCGAGGGCTTTGCCTAGAGGCAAGGAGAGCAACTGGACGACTACTGCAGTTATATAGACGGACGGGTCTAGAAGAGGAGGGAAGATCAGCGGGACGATATTGAGAGGACGAAAGGGTCTTACATCGGAAAGAGAAGAGCTGATTGGTGCCAGCCACGAGAATTACGAAGAGGAGCCCAACGAACCACCTTCAAGGCGAGTGAGGTCACGTGCGCGGGAAAGGTAAGGAGACAACGTACATCCGAAAAGTGTTCACAGGCATGAGCGGGTCGTCGACAGTGGAGACGGCGGCGCGGACCTCGGGGTAAGGGGACTCGCTAGATGGGGCTGAGGGTGAGATGAGGCGGGGAGAGAAACGGAGAGACGGACTCTTCAAAGTCGATGGCAGCAGAGGCCCTCGAGTCGGCCCTGGAGGGCGAATACCGGTCGGATTCGTAACGCGACTCGGTGTCGATCTCAGAGCGGTCGTAAAGGCTCTTGGAGGGTTTTTCCTTGAACGGTCTGACGGCATAGACCTGCTTTAGGTCAAGATTGGGATCATTGAGATGGTCGAGGAGGAAGTCGATGTCTTCCGGGACATCGGGCATATGGCGGGGGGCAGAGGGGGAGGAGGCGTCGTCCATGGGAGCGGATGGGAAGAGCGGTGGGGCATCGCAGAGGCTTTTATGGGGACGAGGGAAGACAATTAACAATAGTGGTGGGAGGAGGAGGAGGCCTTATTGTCTTCAAGCTGCACATCCCCTTCCGGAGTGGCCACATGTCTCCCGACCACCACCCATCTCCTTCCTGCACCTGATCCCTCCCTGCACTATCCCCCCTCACCCCCTTCCATCACGTCGACCCTGCCCACCGCGCTCTACTCCATCCCCATCCCCGATCCTTCCTCGATAACGCATCCCTCATCCTCCTCACACCCGCCTTTGGCTCCGGCCTCAATCTCGCCAATCTCGACGACAATGCCAGAGACCAGCTGGCCCTAGAGGTCCGCCTTCCCAGCTTCTTTCCCGTCATTCCATCTAACCTCACCGCAGGTCGCTCGCAGGGGTATTGTTGTCTTCAGGAACCAAAAGGACTTTCTCGATCATGGCCCCAATTTTTACAAACAATGGGCCGGTCAGCAGGTCTCTCAACCCATCAACGACCTCAATTCACCAGCTTTGAATATCCAGCTTGCACATTCACCCTTCCTCTGGCCATCCCGCCGGCTACCCCGAGTTACATCTTGTATACAAGCAAGTATTAGTTCCTGAACCTTGTCTTCAATACTCAGTCCCGATCCATCAAGAGACGCCAAGACGACTTTTAAATATGAACTCGACCGGAGTACCACCACCACAGTTTGACAATCCGGTGTCTCCTACGAACACCAACCCCCTGGTCTCACCACTTTCTCCCTCCTCGACCAGCCCACCACAGGCGGTGACACCCTTTTTTCCTCCCAAGTCTCCACCCTCAGCAAACTTTCACCCCTTTTCGTCGCCTTCTTGCGTACTTTAAAGGCCGTCCACTCTGGCTTGGAGCAGGCAGCTTACTCCAGATCCGGAAAACGGGGCGGCATCGTTCGTCGAGAGCCAGTCGAGAACGTTCACCCTGTCGTCAGAACACATCCCGTCACCGGCAAAGAGTCCCTCTACGTAAATAGCCAGTTTACCCGTCGCATCGCCGGTCTCAAACGGCAGGAATCAGGCAAGTCGCCCCCCCAACCTTCGAGCTTTTTTACAGATCCAATCCGGACCAGATTCCATCCTCGCTTTCTTGTTTGACCACATTGACAAGAGCGCTGACAATCAAGTCCGCGTCAAGTGGGAACCCAACACCGTCGTCGTTTGGGACAACAGAATTACTGCTCATGTATGTCCAAGTCGATCATTGAGATTTGGACTATTCATGCTTTCCGGTCCTAGTCCGCTATCGTCGAGTATAGCGAGTCGGGCGAACGCCGTCATGGGCTCCGTATCACTCCACAGGCTGAGCGTCCGGTGGGACCTTGTGGGCTTGATCTTACCGAGTAGCGTCAGTAGATATATATCGTGTAACTTGGGCTTGTATGATCAATTGAGAGAATTGCATATATTGTCAACGTGATTTGTGCAATCTTATCAAGAGTGCCAGCAAAGAGTTCCCGCCACTTTGATGGCGACGAATATCCATTACCTGGTATATTGCGCCATCTCGTTAAGTACTCTCAAGGAACTCAATGCCATCGTCATTGAACCCTATATGGTGAGTTTCGCGAAGGAACATGGCACATATTTACATCTAATTTTTGCCCAACAAGGATGAGCCGTTTCATGTCCCCCAAGCACAGGCGTACTGTCGAGGAGACTTTGCGACATGGGATCCCAAAATCACGACACCCCCTGGACTGTAAGGTTTACAGCAATAACCTCTAGAAGCTCATTCCATCCGACCTTTCCAGATATCTTATGAGTTTACTCATAAAGCGTATATTCATGTTGAAGTGTACCCTCCCAATGCTCCGGTTCACGACCGTATTGGTCTCGCTAGCACTTCCACTGGTGTTGACCCACTTACTCTGCTATCACAAAAGGATACGACCGCCACTTTCGTTTCTATCACCGACTTTCGAATCAATCGTCCTCAGTGCATTCCCAATAGCGTGGTTTTATGGCTTTTTATATTATACAGAAGTCCCCAGTCTTGTTCTTGTGGCGTCGACGGTGGTTGCAGCTTCCCATGACCGACACTGGCTGGCTGCTTTGGTGCGTTCTCTGTCGAAACCTCACTCACACGGGGAAAGTCAATTCATATCACAGCTTGGTCTCGCTAGCTGCACATTCCGCCAGACCAACGTGGTTTGGGTTCTTTACGCATATGCATCGAGCCAGCTTATGTACTTGCGGTTCAGGCATGCAGCCTCGAAAAACACGTCTTCACAAAACTTTCACGATCCACCTGCCCTTTCTGCGAGCCCTAGTAAGCATCTCTTCAACTTCTCGGTACACATGGTTGACTTGTGACGCGTTCAGGTGATGTTCTGCGATCGGTCTTGAGTACTCGCCATATTCTAGGGGACATTCTTCCTGCATTTTCCCCCTACACGCTGGTTCTGGCTGTCTTTGGAGCCTTTGTGATTTGGAACGGTGGCATCGTGTTGGGTGGGTCGTTGAAAGTTGACTCTACCTGACCTCGATTAATTGACGGTTCGATCGTCAGGGGACAAAGCCAATCACATACCGTCCTTTCACATCCCACAGCTGTACTATTTTATTGGATTCTCGACCGCATTTGGGTGGCCTGTTCTGCTTAGTGCCAACGGGGGTCCCAGAAGTCTCGTCAGGGACGTGCAGTATCGCATGTTCGGCACTCGCAGGTGCTGCTTTTTTTGTTTCCTTTTTATCGTCTCCCCGGCTCATCCGCATTGATGGCAGGAACACTCTAATGACGGTACTGCTGTCGCTGTGCATGGCATTTACAGTGAAGCATTTCACGTCAGTAGCCAATGTCATTTCCGACAAATATGCTAATGGGTCCCGATTCAGCATTCACCACCCCTTCCTACTCTCTGATAATCGCCATTATACGTTTTATCTGTGGCGTCGTATATATATGTTCCACTCCTCCGTGCCTTACCTACTAATTCCAGCATACATCGTTTGCGGGTGGGCATGGTTCTTGCGCGTTGGTGAGTAGGGTGTCATGGCCGGATCGATCAGCTGAACGGAAGGTCCCCAGGCCGCGACCAAACCTTGCTTCAAACGTTGATTTTGCCCGTGTTCGTCCTCCCTACCCTTCTGCCAACGCCTTTGCTCGAACCTCGCTATTTTCTGATACCATACATCTTGTTGAGATCACAAGTGGCAGATGTTCCTACATGGTCTCTGGTCTTGGAAGGGGTATGGTACGCGATGATCGATGGAGTGACGATGGGTGTGTTTCTGTACCTGTCCCGGGAGGGTGTTGGTCGTTTTATGTGGTAAATAGGGACAAACAGAGAGAGTTCTTGATTTGGTGAATGGAAACGCGACTCTTGACACGAACCAACACGACACGACGACGCCGGCATCATCGACGACACCCGTATACTCGACACCCCACACGATCGTACACCCCCCCTTCGTGTTTCATGACCAAGCCACCTCCAGAAACCGGCCCCAGACTCCGCCCAACCGCTTCGAGGTCCATCCGACAGTCGCTGAACCTTGCAGGCAAGGCTTTGGTGGACGTCATAAACAAAGACCCCAAAGACCCCGATAAGAACGCGCAGAAGGGAAAGGACACCTCGTCTCGCCGCCTCAGTGCCATCATGCCTGCAGCTCCCCGGACCTCCATGGGTGATGTCAAGTCACCTCCCCAGTCTTCCAGGGCTTGCACCCCAGACTCCAAGACCATCTCGCGTAGACGGATATCTGCTGGGCTGCAATCAGCATCTGCCGACGGGCAGACTGCTAAACACCTCGATTCTGGTGGCGCTCGGGGGTCTACGCTGCGCCCGAAGAGCAATGCAACAGCCTCTGCTCTCCCTAAATACCGTCCAAAATCTGTCCTCGTTGAAAAGCCTCCTTCACCCAAGACAGGCGCACGAAGGCCGTTGAGCAGTTCCGAGGACGAAAAAGAATATCGAACCAGGTATTCGAATAGAGGAGGGAATACTTCGGAGAAAACCTCCCGCGCTATCAGCCCTCTTCCACACCGTGCAGCCCTGAAAAACCTTTCTAGCGCCGTCAATGCCACCCCTTCTCCGACGCCTACCACATCATCCAAACCCTCCGGGAGCACGTCATCCCCTCAGCGCCCGACCAAACTCGTGAAAACCGCAACTCCTTCGGTTATACCTCGACCGTCTTCTTCCACATCTTCGTCAGGCTCTTTCACCCCCCGCACGCCTAGAACACCACAACTAAAAAATGCCACCGCCATACGCCGCCCAGCCCAAGCTAGTCCTTCTCCTCGACCTACGTCCGCCAACAATTCCCCTCTCGTTCACCCATCGCGGAGCAGTTTTAATAGCGGAAGTCCGTCTCCAAAGCCACCCACCGTGTTGGGAAACATGTCACACATATCCGAAGGTGATAGCGAAGACAGCGAAGCTGATGATGTCGCACTACTCCTTGCTCCCGTTGCAGCTCTTGGAGCTCCGACACCGGCAATGCCAAGGATAGGAGGAAATCGCAGCCGTCCACGATTCGCCCCTCAGACCCCGACACGCACTCATTTCCTGCCGTCCCGGGAGAATATGTCGTACCTTTCTCCTCTTCCTCCTGACCCAGAATCATCAGGGAGAGCATCATTGCGGCCCCCTCAACAACATAGTGGGAAGCAAGCCCGGGGGTCTATCCTTTCCTGGGAGCAGCTCGCAGATGAAGCATCAAAGGTCTTGGGCGAGGATGAAATCGAGAGCATGCTCTCCGATATGCCTGCACCTTTTAACCCGGGTGCTGTCTCTCCGGCGTTGAGCACGATACAGTTGGATATCCCGGAAAGCCCCTGTCTTAGCACGCTGAGCTCACCAGGGGGATATGGTTCTATCTCACAGGTCTTATTGCCTGACGTCACACCCTCTCCTGCTGTCCATCATTATACGCCTCGGTACGAGGCGACCTCTGGAGTTGATGCTGCCACTGTGACCCTCCTGCGGTTACAATTGGCTGCCGCCGAGAATATAGCAAAGGAACGGTTGTATCAATTGCAAAAAATGGAAGAGGAGCTGCATAACATGAAGACGATGCAGGGACGTGAGGCGCAGGATCTTATGAAGGAGGTCGTGCATATGGAGGAGCAGCTACAAGGGAGCTTGAAGCTCCGGGAGCGGATGGAGGAGGAGCGGATGTCATATGTTTCCGAGTTGAAGATTCAGCTGCGACAGGCGCATGACATGCGGGATCAGGCCGTCGCAGAGGCGATCTTCTGCAGTCAAGAGGCTGCTTTAGCAGCACGAGACGCTGCCTTGAAGTTTCAACGTGATGCATGCGAAGTTGATTGCATTGCCTGTGTTGCATTCTCGGAATGGGGGACTGTTCGTTTGGTTTCTGATATGGAGTTGGATCTTATCCAGGGCGACAGGCAGGTTCTGTCGGTCCTGCTGGCTGAGCTGGATGAAATGTTCCAGTGCTTGTAACCAGTCAATCAGCCGTGGCGACGTTCTGCAACACGAAGTTTCAGTGTTCCATGGCCATTGAGTCTATTTTCCCCCATCTGTCTATGCTCTTACATCCTAGTGTATTACCACTCGTTTTGGTTGATCTTGTACTATTGCAGGAAGGAATGTCATGACTATTCATATACAACATTAAAAAAATCAAGACCGAGCTCCAGATATATAGCAAGTAAGTTAATGGTCGGTGGAGATATTACTCGGCGATCTCATTGTAGATGTCCTGAGCTACAGTGCATGCATCTAGCAAGCAAGCATAGTTATCTGCGGGGTTAGCTGCTTGAAGTCTAGTTGTGACGGCGCCGAGGATTTTTTGACGGCTGACGGACGATCTTTCAGGATTGGGTTTGGATGGAACCGGGTGAGGAAACGTACTCGACATTTCCATAGGCAACTTGGACATCGCAGCGTAGGGAGTCTAGAGACATGGGCCAATACGAGAACGTCCGTGCATCAAAAACAAATGCCACGAAGGCTTTCGCTTTCACTTTGGGGAACAAAAGCATTACGGTCGCTTTGAAAGTATTGTGTTCATGTAAGATTTCGATTTCGAGAGGATATCTGACGGTCATGAGCTTCAATTGCGATCGGAGCTGCGCGCACGAAGACCAGTAGTCGCTCAAACGCTGGACAATCTAGAAAGTCGTTTCAGAATGACGCAGTAAAGGGGAGGATATTCGGAAGGCATCTCACTTGGCGCGTTGTCTGGATATTCCCGTGTACGATCTGCTCTTTTGCCATGTCTAAAAGGAAGTCACTGAGACGAGGAAACATGTCTTTCGACTTGCTCCTTGTTTTATCTAGCCTCGTCACTTCTGCTCGTTTGACGATGGGGACAAAATTTGTGCAAGGAAGAGAGACTTGGAACCTCGAGGCGAACACATACTCGAACACCTCGGCTCCCACTTTGGTGACGCGGAACATGTGCAGATCTTCTAGAACTTCGAGTTCCTCTAACAAAGCAGACTCATTTAGACACATTCCTTGTTCGGATACCAGGGTTCTATACCTTTCAGACGGAAGACCTCAGAGCGGGTACTGTTCTGCTGAACCTGCAGAAGACGACTCGCATCCTCAATAAATGACACAGCCGCCCTCTTTTGTGCGTCATCTTCGCTCCGTCGTTCTTGTAGCCATACGACTTGGGCTTTTCCTTCGGCCGCCTCTGCTCGGAGGGTCTCGACCTCGATACTGGCAGGGAGAAAGGGAAAAAAAGCCAATCAATAATTCGGGAGAAAGGACTAGCCCGCGAACTTACTGTTGGTCGGCGATAGAGCTCTTGAGTTCGTCGAGGTAGGTCTGGTCACTGGCATCTATTTCGGCAACCTCTTCCTCTTCCTTTTCAAGTTCTTTCTTTATAACCTCGTATTGTTCCTTCAAGACGGGAATGATCTCATCCCCCATTTGTCTGAGGGAATCGAGGATCATGGCATCCTAGCAGAAAGGTCACGAAAAATTTCACTAGGCGAAACGGAATTCCCATAGACATACCGTCTCAAGTGATTTGAACGTCTTCTCCGCCGTTACCCGAAGCCCATCCAACCATTGTAACTTCCAATCATACCAGTCAGACTTGGCCAGAGCCCTGGTGTTAGTTCGAATTAACTGAAGCTGGTGCTGTAGAACAAACCACGTTAAAGAAGAAGTTTTCCTGAGATGGTATTTATCAACTCACGAGGAGCTCAGCTTGGCCTTCCTCATCGGCCCTCGAAAACTCTGTAAACAACTCCGGAGTAATACTAGAAGCCTCGTCTTCCGCTTGGAGGAAATCCGCCTTGCTATTTTCTATCCACGCCTGTAAATCCTTTGATACGCGGGAATACAAAACTAGTTGAGGTAAATCAATCCCTATGGCAGGCGCATATTCTCCCAAGGAAATTTCTTCGATACTACGTGCTTGAGGTTTGCCTTGGTGTGAAGGATGTGTGGAACGCCTCGGTGCAGTGATTTCGTCCATGAATTTGATCCCTGTCATCGCAAAGAATTGTTGGATGGATATCCCAGGCTGTTTACAATGTTTCAGCGTCACTCACCACCAAGATAACGAGAAAGAAACCTACTTCGTCTGATTCTGTAAATTCAACTCCCTTCCTCCATTGTTCCATAATGTCCTCGTCCTCGTCCTCTGCATCCTGAGGCGCCTGCAATGCAGATATGTCAGCGATTGCAACGGGGGGTGGCTGGGCGGGCGCCGTGGATGTCGATGGTGGAGAGCTCGGCCCTTGAGGAGCAGGTGAAGGCGGTCTTCTCGTCCTCGTTGGAGATGCTAGTCCTTGGTGTATAGTTTCCCGCTCGCATGGTGGGGGTTCCTTCTCTGTGCCCTTAAAACCCCTGGTATGATCGAATCGAGTCCAAGCATCAGAAGAGCCGGAACCCAGGCTGGCACGCCCGAGACCGAGACCGGTTTTTTTTTTGGGAGATGAACGTGCAGGAAGGTGGGTCTCCTCATGCGAACTTAGTCCGACACCTAAACTTTTCCTTCGTGCAAGGTAACCCGAAGGACGCCTCAATGCTAAAGGCCGCGACACTGTGTTGCGGGTACCCGGGACCTGGAAGGGTGCCTTTTTGCTAGGAGACAGTCGCTTAGGTGATGGCTGGGCGGATGTTCCATTGTCAACGGAAGCCGGTCGATGCATAGCTGCCGCGACTTGCTTGAAAGGACTAGGCCTACTCACTGTATCATCGTTGGGAAGAGGTCTCTTGTGAGAACTTGCTACAGGTGGTTTGGAGGAGATGGGGAACTGGGGCTGTAAAATAGGCTTTGTCTTGGATGGCGAAGATGGTCTCAATCGCGACGTCGGCACCTGGGGTAGAGCCGGCTCTTTGGGGGGAAAGGAAATTTGCTTAGGAGTCGCAATCTGATGTGGTTGAGATGGAGCTGAAAATACCGGCGGTCGATCAGATGGTAGTGGTTTAAATACTGTTGGGGCTGAGTTCTCCAATGCCTCAGTCGCTTCGTTCGAAGGTGTTGGTGGCAGTGTTGAGTTCGCGACTCTAGCGATTGCACCATAGGCTTCAGTTTCCTCCATCGTCGATTCCATGCCTATCCGTAGCCCATCTGTGCTTGGCCGCCCAAAGACTTTGCTGACGTTGATAGTTCGATTCCCGTCATCCTCAAAGCCCCCTTCCATGCTGGAGAATGTCTCGTCCTGCGGCTGACCGTATATTGTGCCCCCAGGCTCATTAGCAGGGATAGAGGGGATGGAAGGCAGAGACTTTCTAGCGCGCATCAATCTTTGCACGGCGTCGTCAAGGTCCATTCCGTCCCCTGCGTGTACTATATTGCTCGATTCAAAATCATCGGAGGACAGTTCTGGTTCGATTGGAGTATCTCCAGAGTGCGTGGCCTGTCTCAATGCCAGCCACGTTTCGTCATGTTGAGCGGGGGTGCGGAACGATGCATTCAATGGTATTGTATATTCCATCAGTTGAGACTGGTCAGAAGTAGCTTCTGAGTCTGCTTGTGAATCATCTTCTTCGAACGACTGCTGTAATGGTTCTTGGTACGTGGTGTATGAGATCTGGGATAACGGCAGGCGAGTGCCCATCGACAACGACCGTTTACGGATGAGGTCTCCGTGGATGACCTCCGTCATATCCATGCCACTGTTGTCGTCATAATCAAATTCTTCATCTGCGATAGCCGAATGGTCCATAGGAGGAAAGGCAGAAGGCGCAACCGATGTCAGATCCATGTCTTCGCTGTGGGCTATAGAATATCGAGCCGAGCTGCGGCGACGGTTGTTAGATGGGCCAAGGTAGATATTTTCGTTTGTAGGGGCCTGATGGGGGGCTCCTGAGACGGGTAGCGAGTCATGGGGAATCGGGTTACCAGACTCGCCCTTGTTGCTCCTCCTGCCGGGGATGACAAGGACATCCACATTGTAAGCAAAGCTCACGCGTCGTGCACCGAGTGATTTACGCGTAGCATTTGGTTGGGACGGACGTAAATCCTGAGTCGTGTCCATTGACTTTGTGCCATTGGCGTCCTGGGAGGATTGAGATTGCTGTGAAGAGGTCGGAGCATCGTCAGCATTGTTCGCGAAGGGTTTAAGGATGCTTTTGCGTGGAGCCTGGAGTGAAAGACGTTCTGTAGAAGTTGAGGACTGATGTTAGACGAGGACGTACTAGGGATCGGCGAGCCTTTGCCAGTGGACTCAAACGGTCGCCGGGAACGATGCTATGAGGGCGCCGCTTGGCCCTAGAGACAGCGAGGGGCTTGTTCTGATTAGGGACTGCGATGGACTTGCGCCTCTTCTTTGGCGAATCCTTGACGGCCATTGCTGTACAAAGTCAATCAACCAAGACGCGATAGTATACGCCATCACGTGGCCGTTCCGAATCCAAGTCATTACACGCGTCTCGATCTGACCCTAACCTTACATGGCTGCCAAATTGACGCGCGCATCGTCCAGGACGAAAATTGCGTCGGTCCCCGCCCCACCGACGACGAGATCCACAAGGGCTCGAGCGACCACAACAAAGGCGGCAGCAGAACCTGCTCCCTCAACAAAAAAGACGGCCACGAACAAACCTTTGGTGAACAAGAATGTTGTCGATCCTCCTACCGCCTCCAAGACCGCTACGATGCGAAAGGCGACTAAGACCGCAAATCTAACGGTCGCGGACACCGAGCGCGAACCGATCATGGTACATATACTTGGGCTTTCTATTTCTCAGTGGCTCACGCTTGCCAGGCCTACCTTCGAATACGCCCTCACTCAGGAGACGATGGACCTACTCGACAACCCTACCTCACACCTCTATCCGACACAGCCGTACGGATGTCAGATCCTCAAGATCACCAGGGCAAATCGTCGTACTTTCGCTCGTCCACCGTTCTCCCCGCCTCTACATATACCTTCTCCCATGTGTTTCCACCAGAGACACCCCAACAAGATTTCTTCACCAAGACAACGCTTCCTTTGGTACATGATCTGCTTCAAGGCCAGAATGGCCTTCTCTTCACCTATGGCGTCACCAATTCTGGAAAGACCTACACAGTTCACGGGGGTAGCAAAGAAGGCAGTGCTGGTTTACTGCCTCGAACCCTCGATGTGATATTCAATAGCATTGATGGATTACATGGTGACGGAAGGGTAAGCATCCTTTTACGAACCCCAATCAATCTTACCTCTTCTCCAGTTTCGGCCAGCTAGACTCCACGGCATCGAACCAGCTGATGCCCAGGATGCAAAGCCACCCAAGATGACCCCAGAGCTCGCCCTTGCGGAAGTCTTTGGTCCGCAAATGGAGGTCATTGCACCAGACTCTGACATCGACCCTACCGTCCTCAAAGTCGACCGAAATTATGAATACACGATCTGGATTTCTTATGCAGAAGTTTACAACGAGAAGGTGTTTGATCTCCTTGCTTCCGTCAGGGACGACTCCCATGTCGACGGCGGTCTTCCTCGAACGACCACCGCTAAGCCACTCGTGTTGACGCGAGCCGCTTTGCCTTTGAAATCATCTCCTGCATCTGATAATCCAGATTCAGCGATGCAGGGAAAGTACATCTCGGGACTCCGTCAATTTCGCGTCCATAGTGCATCGCAAGCCAAAGCGCTCGTCAAACTCGGGCAACTTCACAGACGCGTCTTCGGTACCTTGGCGAATAGAGAGAGTAGCCGTAGTCATGGTATGGTGATCATCAAGGTTGTCAAAGGCCATAGAGGAGAGAGAGATGTAGGTACTTTCAAATTCCATGGTTTCTACCCACCTCTAATAAATGCCAGGATCCTGCATCTCTTCAAATTTCACGCTTGACGCTGGTCGACCTCGCCGGATCCGAACGTACTAAGCATACCCAGACTACGGGTGATCGGCTCAAGGAGGCAGGTAACATCAATAAGTCGCTCATGGTCCTTGGACAATGCATGGAGGTGATGCGAGCCAATCAGCGCAAGCTCGCAATGAGTTTGTCGCAGGGCATTTGCCACAACGATCAGCTCGATACCAGGGACGTCAAGAAGTCACTCGCCGTGGTGCCATTCAGGCATAGCAAACTCACCGAGGCTCTTATGGACTACTTCATTGGAGATGGCAGGGTGGTCAGTTCTGTTTAATCTATGTCTCCGTCCTATCATTCAGTCCATTCAAACCCCTCTACAGGTAATGATTGTGAACGTGAACCCTTACGATACGGGTTATGATGAAAACTCTCATGTTATGAGATTTGCTGCTCTTGCTAGAGAAGTCTATGTTAGTCCCGCGCCGGCGCCCGTTCATCGCCTCCCCAATGGATTGAAAGCACCCGGCAAAGCGACCGGTACCACGATCAAGGAGCTGGGGCCGTTGACGCTAAATGACCCCGAGATCATCCCTAAACCACACCGAAGAAAAGTGACCATTTCTGTAGGAGATTCAGGACACGGGAGGAATACCCGGGAGGCCGTTTTGGAAGTCCTTGAAGGTGGGCATTTTTGAAGAAAATGTGCGATGTGAGGTGCTGACCTGCTGAACGCAGAGGATGAACCCAGTGATGGGCAAAATGGAGACGAAGATGATGGGCTTATCAACCCTCTTGTAGATGCCCTGTTCGATGAGGTTGAGTTGTTACGCGTGCAGGTATGTCATGATAGTCGTGAACCGAGGAAAGTTGTCCTTAACCGACCATCGACCTCCAGTTGTTTGAATCGGAAATGAGGTGTGCGATCATTGAAGCTGAAACGAGGGAAGAAGTCATGCGCGAGATGGAAACCCGCATGAAGAAGATGGAGGAAATTTACACAAGACGATCAATGAAGGAGGTTCGTTGGATCGCTCTCGTTTCGAGAACAATCTTGGAAACCGTGATCGGATCCCTAGTTGGAGCAGAACGAACTGAAGACAGATGCAAAGATCGATATGCTCCATCAATCTGGGCTGTTCGGGAGCCCCGTGAAAACACAAGCCCTCAGACCTCCAGCCCATCTTTCTGAAGAAGAGGAGGACGTGCAGATAAGCCTGGTAAGTCTCCCTTCAGCAGCATAAGTGGATTCAAAAATGACGGATAAATAATCAGCGCAAGGAAGGCCCTGCGTTAGAAAACCGCAATAGATCGTTGTCTCCGCTCTCTAAAACGAACAAGGCAAAGGCAAAAGGAGGGCAAAGCACAGTGGCGAATGCGAAAGCCCCTAGGGACGTGGCGAAAGCGCTGTTCGCTGATTCAGAGCCTGAAAGCGAGGGCAATGGATCCATAGATGGTATTGAGGATGATGAAGACGAATGGAATCCTCGCGAACGGTCATCACCGAAAATGAAAGGCAAATTGAAAGGAAAAGGACGTCAAGTTCAAGTGTCGCATCTAGAAAATGAGATGAATGAACTGTCGATTGGACGCCATCCTGGAGTTATGCTCCCAGCGACAAAGACCAAAGCTGGAGAGCAACTTCAGAATGCTCAAGAGGACGAGGACGAGGATGACGTTGTTCCCATTCTCAAGAAAAAGAAACGGTTGGTTCTCATCATCGCCCGGCCCAAGAATGCTGAACTTTATGCGATACAGGCAACTAGGTAAACAGCAGATTATGACAGAGGAACAGATCGAAAAGGCCACGTATGCCCTGGAGAAAATGACCGCCAAATCTAACGGCACAACAAAGATACGGAGGCTCACTGGAAGATAGGTAATTTCCTTTTGGTAGTGAAAGCTGAAGGCAGAAGGCACTTCGAGCATAGTAGTCATGAAGTCTGTTCAAAATACATGCCATTATCTGTGTCGCAATTGTAGAATTCCTTGCTTGATAAGTATGTGTAAAGCTAGAGCTCAGCCCACCCCCCATCACTCTCATCTCCGGGACTGAAAAGTGCCAGTACAAACACAATGGCACTTGCACCCAACCTCATCCCCATGCCACGATAGAGCTGTCCGATACCTGTGTTCCTGAACCAGCTGCCCTCATCCGACTCTTCCTCCTCGGCATCTTCAGCGTCATCGGCCCGATGTTTCCCTTTCTGGCTGGACAAACTCTCCCGACGTCTCCGGATAGGAAGATCGGAGCGCTCTTCGGTGAGAATGTGCCAAGCAGTGTCCACAATTCCATTGTAGGGAGCAGGCCGCAGCTCTACGCATCCTCTCATTGGCTTCGCTGTACCGCGAACTTGTACCTGAAGCCTTCTGCGGATTGTCTCGAAAGGGAGAGTGACGATAAGCCCCAAGAAACTGGCGCCAAGCTCAACAAAGCCCCATGCCATTGGGTTGACTTCTTCTGAGATCTGGATGCCGAGACGAGACGCAAGGATGGTAGGCAGCGCGAGCGAGACGAGGGGACGGAGTGTATTATCAATGATGGTCGGGATTAAAAGCTGAGGGTGGAGATAGATGCCTTTGAAGCCTCCTTCATCCCGGAGGATTTGCGAGAGGGCATCAAGAGGGCCAGAATAGACTCTGTGACGAGGTGACAAAGGTTGGACGATCAAACGTGTCCGAACGAGATCGAGAGGGGAGAGTAAAAACCCAGTGATCAGATGTGACGCAATGGGAAGTATGATGGGAGGTTGGTGGAAGGGCGACAACGAAGGGAGAAAAAGGGATTGGAGGAAGTTGTGGATGAGTGGTTGAACAGATAATGAGAGAACTTCCGTGATACATGATGTCAACAAGCCTGGAGCTGATGAGTGGATTTGACGAGGGGTGGGATAGAGTGACATACCCTTCCATAGAGCAAGCCATCCTTCCCCACGAAAGCGGGCTATTCGCTTGATCATGCCCCACACTCCGTCGGCACTTCCTACTGGAATGATATACTCGGGACGCGTGCCCTCTTCAAGGACGGAACGACGAATGACATAACCTTGATCATCTGTTGGCCTCGGAGCATGGAGACGAGTGGGGAGGGTCTGGGGGTCTGCAAAGTATGAATCGTCGTTGGACGAGTCACTTAGCTATGACGCATGTAGTTAGGAAGGTGGGAGAGCGCATGTGCACGGAGACGCACTGCATCGTCGTTCTCTTGTGCAATCTCGGGCTCCTCGGGTTCGCCGGCGTCTCGAGGGACCCATTGGACCTGAAGCAAAAGTTTGGCGACTTCCCATGGCATGGCTATAGCAGTGCTTGAGTACTGCAGAAACGCTGAAGCGACAAGGGATTTGAGAAGAAGGGAGAGGTTGATGGTGGAGGGTCCATCGAGGTCGAGTGAGGGAGAAAGGTCGAATATAGAGTTGTGGGGGGGTCGGTTGGACCACTGGTAGGACGGAGGGATTGTATCGGGGGGATGGGTGGGGGACGGCGGGGGAAGGAATGACCAGGCGGACGAGGGATCGATGTAGAGGTCGCGCACTGACGCTGGTTTGCTGCTCATTGCCGTCAGTGCGTACGCTCAGCACGTGAGAAAGCACTCCAATGTACGCGTGACCAGTCCCGGCCATGTCCGACGGAACCAATGACATCCCTTTGACGCCACCAGTCCACAGCTCGACCCTTTTCATTGAGACTGTCATGGCTGCGCAACCCCCCTCCAGCGTTGAACCCAACCTCACCGACCGTCTCGGCCCCGACTTCAACGACCACCGCGCCCCACTTCACTCCTTTGACCCTGCAGCATCCCCAGCAGAGAAAGCGGCTACTTTCCAGAACGCGACCGACAAGCTCAAGAGCGTCATACCGGAGGACCACGCCCCCCACCCACGAGGTTTGCTCTCTGCCACGCATCCCTACCGCCTCCTGACATCCTCGCAGAGATCCAAATGCAAGATGCAACGTCTACCGCCGTCCCTACAATTACAATTGACGATGCAGATACAGCAGACAAGGGACCGGCAGGTACAGCACTCCCAAAGACCGACATTCCCACCATTCCCGGTGCCATGCCTGACCAGCCTCTTCCCACCATTCCCGATTGGTTTCGTGTCGGCTGGCGCCAGGTTTCTGGGGTCGACGACGAGTTGTCAGAAGAGCTCAAAGAACGGGCTGTCCTTGATTCCTTTCTTTCCGACCAGTTTTACGGCTCCTGGTATCATAATGCTGCTGTCATTGTTTTTGTGAGCTTCCCCTACTTTGCGATGTTTCAGACCTGACGTCGTGTCTCAAGGCCGTATTTGCATCTCATTTCTTGACTCGCTTCCATTTTGGATGGGGCTGGCTATTCATCATTCTCGCGTTTTGCAATACTTACTACACCACATCCCTCCAACGCGTCCGACGACGAGCACGTGACGATATCCAAAGAGAACTTGTCAAGAGCCGTCTAGCCTCCGAACATGAATCCGCCGACTGGTTAAACAACTTTCTTGATCGCTTTTGGTTGATCTACGAACCCGTTCTTTCTGCCTCTATCGTCTCATCTGTGGATCAAGTTCTCAGCACCAACACTCCCGCTTTCCTTGATTCACTTCGTTTAACCCATTTTACCCTTGGCACAAAAGCTCCGCGCATCGACAAGGTCCGGACTTTCCCGACAACCCCTGATGACGTTGTCATGATGGATTGGGCCTTCTCTTTCACCCCGAATGACGTGTCTGAAATGACCCCCAGAAAGGTAGCCGTCAAACAGAACCCCAAAATCATCCTAGAAGTCCACGTAGGCAAGGCCTTCGCTACTGCAGCTTTACCCATTCTCGTCGAAGACATCACTTTTTCCGGCCTCATGCGCATTCGCATGAAACTCATGTCGAACTTTCCTCACGTTCAGGTCCTCGACTTTACCTTTCTGGAGAAACCAGTCATCGACTACGTACTAAAGCCCATCGGTGGTGAGGCATTCGGGTTTGATATAGCCAATGTCAGTGCCTCGCTGCCATTTTACACCACTCATCACCACTCATTGACTGCACCTTAGGTTCCTGGGTTGGCGTCCTTCATGGACGACATGACACACGCTACCCTGGGACCAATGATGTATGATCCAAACGTCTTCACGCTGAACCTAGAACAGATGCTTTCCGGCAAACCCCTGGATTCCGCAGTCGGCGTCATCCGAATCACCATCCGTTCCGCCCGCGGAATCAAAGGCACAAAAATCGGAGGCGGGACACCTGACCCATACATCACTTTAGCCTTGAACGATCGTGCAGAGCTGGCGCGTACTCAATACAAAAATAACACGTATGAATATTTTCTAGCCAAGTAGCCTCGGCATTGACTGAGTTTCATCTGTTAGATATAACCCTACGTGGATGGAAACCAAGTATCTACTTGTTAATTCACTCGAAGAGACACTCTTTCTCCAGTTGTGGGATTACAACGATCACAGGAAGGATAACTTGATGGGTTTCACCACCTTTGAACTGTCAAAATTACGAGACGACGCTTCTCAAGAGGACATCCGGTCCAATCTCCTTAGCGATGGAAAGGAGAAGGGCGAGGTCAGATACGATGTGAGCTATTACCCTGTTCTGGATCTCAATGAAAAGCCCGAAGCATTGGACAGCTGTAAGTGATGCCCTATCCTTCAACATCCGAAACTCAATCTCGAGAGATCAGCGGTGGGAATAGTTCGATTGGTCGTCCACCAAGCCAAGGACTTGGACCACACTAAATCCATGTCTGGTGAACTGAACCCTCTCGCTAAAGTCTACACTGGGAATCAAAAGACTGTTGCACATACAACTCGCCGACTCAAACGTACTCTCAATCCCGTCTGGGAATCGTCTTATGAATTCATCTGTCCCGACAAAACTTCGTCTATCATCAGAATTGATGTCATCGACGATCGAGACTTCTTGAAGGACCCCGTCGTTGGATACATGTCTATCCGGCTTACCGACTTGCTGGATTCTCGAGGCGAAGCGAGCCAGGATTGGTTCCCCTTGAGTAGCTGTAAAAGCGGCAAAATCAGGCTTTCGGCTGAGTGGAAACCTCTGAACATACCCGGTAGCATACAAGGTGCGGGAAGATATGTCCCACCTATTGGCGTTGTTAGGCTAGTTTTGAATCGGGCCACCGATATCAAGTGCGTTGACAATTCTGTAAGCCTAGATTTCCTGTTCTAATCCACCATACCTAGAAACGTGGAAGCCGCCTTGGGAGGCAAGGTAAGATCCCAGGTAGTGCGATTCAGCTGGAAGTTTATGTAGGTTGCAGAGCGACCCTTATATGCGTGTGCAAATAAACAACGTCACGAAGGCTCGAACGGAAGTCATCAACAACAGTTCGTGACTTCTTTTCGGTAAAAACCAGCACTCATTCGATTTTCTAGACCTCAACCCTGTCTGGGACGAAATCGTTTACATCCCGGGTGCGTCTTGATCTATACGGAGACTTGTCTAGTTTCTGAGATGACTTGTCTTATTCATCTAGTACACTCACTAAAAGAGGTGAGTCATCTGTTTAAGCGGCTCTTAAGCTTGAACATAAACTGATGCGTCATCCAGACTCTCCTGTTAGAGTGTATGGACTATCAGCACCTGACAAAGGTTTAAACGTCCCAAAGCTCTTCTGTGAATATTGTAACTTTACCTCACTTATTAGGATCGGTCCCTAGGGTCGGTAGAGTTGCATGTTTCCGAACTGGCAAAGGAATCAGGCGAAAAGCGCTATCCATTCGAGTCAACAGGGTTGAAAGAAGCGGTTGAACGTATCCAGACTGACACGGGGAGCTTCAAAGGCGAACTTTATTTCAAGGCAACCTTTGTACCGGCCATGGCCCTACAAGGCATCAAGTTCGATACTAAGCAAGGCGAGGGCAAAGCCGGAGACGAAACAAGTTCAAGTTCGAGCCTCTCCAGCAGCGATGAAGACATGCCAATGGAGGTCACAATCAAGCGGCGGAGTACAGGTAGTCTCCATTCCCCCAAAGCAGAAGGCGCGCCTGTGGCCCTTCCCAGTTCAGATAACGATGAGCCTGCAAAACCTCGTAACGCCGAAGAAGGTATCGAGTTGAGCACTGAAAAACTCCTCGCACAACGTTTGTCTAACCTGTTATGTCCTATATTTGCATTCACGAGGTTTCTATATCTACAGAATCTGGCATTATCATATTCAATGTTATATCCGGAATCCTTGCTAAAAAGGCACGGCTTGAAGTCGCCCTTGACGATGGGTACTGGCCTTGCTTCAGCACAGTCAAATCAAGGAGCGGACATGCAGAATGGAAGTACGTTGGGGAAGGTTTTCTGAAAGAGATCGACTTCAGTAGAGTGTGGCTCCGCCTGAATGAGGCTGAAGAAGGAGACAAGGATGATATTATCGCGGAATGGAAGGGTGACACGAAATCATTCTTGCAGAACACACTGGTACTCTTTACTTCTGACGAGCATAATAGTCCTGTTCACTGCGACCTAGGATGGACCTTACACGTTTACTCTTACGGACGAGCAAGACAGGAGCCACTCGACAGTTCAGCTTGAAACACGCTACGTTCCGGTACCCGTCACACTCGAACCTCAGGAGACGGTCAACAGTACTTGCTCCGTTCTCATATGCTTCTTCTTCTAATATGGGGAATTAGACCAAGGGGTGCTTCGCGTTGATCTACTCAATGGCGAAAACATTCATGGCATTGACAGAGGAGGTGAGAAACACGGCTCTCGTCTCTCTTCCATACCTCTCTTCCTTCTCCGTCAGGAAAATCCGATCCTTTCGCCATTTTTTCCCTCAACGGAATCAAGGTTCACAAATCCCAAGTCAAGAAGAAGACTTTAACTCCCGAATGGAATGAGAATTTTTCAGTGACAGTGGTGCGTGTCAAAAAAGCAGCCTATTCAGGAATAACAAATGCTACTTGCAGCCCTCTCGCGCCGCTGGGGACTTTTCTGTGGAGATTTTTGACTGGAATCAAATTGAACAATCGAAGAGCTTGGGTAGCGCGAAGATCGATCTCAATCATATCGAGCCATTCGTGGCAGTTGAACGCTCGCTTCAGCTCCTTTCAGACAAACACGGGGAAAAGGGACAAATCCGAGTACGACTGCTATTCGAGCCCGCGATCATCGCCAAAGCCCGAAAGGGCACGTCGACATTCACTAGCGCAACGGCGACCTTCTCGACTGCGGGTAGGGCAATGACACAATTCGGAGTACTCCCCGTAACTGCTGGGAAAGGGGTTTTCCACGGCGTTACTGGGGTCTTCAAGAAGGAGCGCGAGGCTGACATAGTGCCTGATATACCGCCACCCTCTGTTGCCGAACCTCCTCAGCCTCCCGGACCCGAGCCTGATTCCAGGAGTGCCACATTCCCATCTCCGAAACCACCCGCACAAGGAGATCTTCAAGTTCAAGGGACACTCCGCGTCACCATCCTCGATGCCCGAAATTTAGCGATCGGTGATAGCAAGGCATATGCTAACGTTCGTGTAGGGGACAAAGAATACAAGACAAAACATTGCGGAAAGACGGCTACCCCTGAATGGTGAGTAGCAGCGTGTAAGGGTAGTCCCCTGTAACGATGCATAACTGCGTTCTCTCTCTTGACTGTAGGAAAGAATCGTTTTTTTGTCCAGCAGGACCCTTGACTCCGAAACTCTTCCTATGGTTATTCGATCATAAAACAATTGGTAAAGATAAGGAAATTGGTGATGGAGAGGTGGATGTACGTGCTGTTTCTCTTCTTTCGTTGTGTTTTTGTTACATCTATCTTAGCTGTGGCGCCATCTTGAAGTCGAGGGCACATCGTCTGCTGACGTATCTGTGGAATTGCGCCAAGGAGGCACTGTCCGCCTGCGTTTGGAATTCGACGCGCAGACGCAACCATTGCCAGCGAATGGCAGCAATGGGTCGATTGCATCTGGGGATCGAGCGCCAAGAGCCCCATCGATCATGTCTTCGCCTTCGCGCTTCAGCATCGGCAGACGACGTGCGGCAACAGATCATGACGACGATTAGCACAGTGCACCTCCTATCGCTAAGAGTTTTTAAATATCATGTCTCATTTCTTGCCCTTCGTTCGATTTTACTTCGATGAACCATCATGCACTACAGTGATCTTTCTTCTTTTCCCTCGCGCACCGACTTTCATCTCCCACTATACATCTTGGAGGACTTCGTGGGTTGCGTATATCTAAGTAATAGGAGATCCAGTCTTTGGAAAGGACTCGGATATTGAGACTTACAGTATCAACGATCGCGAACGAACCTCAACACGAAGAGGTGCTCGCAGCCTGCTCGACGGTCTAGGACAACCTGGTAACAGGTTTAAGTGATCGGATATCGAGGGGAACGAGAGAACAGACATCGCTTTTCAATTGGTACCTCTGGTACATCCTGGCTCGTATGCTGGGTATGTCGTTCTCCTCCACCGCGACGAGATAAAACCTTGCAAGAGGGGACATAAGACTCTTATGCATACTTCAATTCAGAGGTATACGAATGTAAAATGGGTGATTATCACATACCTCGACACGTTCCAGAAATAGGTCCGTGACGTTCATGCCGTGTAATCCACCCGCCCACGAGCTTTCAATACCGCGTGCAGTTTGCGCGTCAAGGATTTCCTCGGTATTAGTTGGGACATATGGAGGGTTAAAGAGAATGACATCGACAGAGTGCATCAAGCGTCTGTGAAGGGGCGAGGCGAAACTGGTGTTGATGCACTGTATCGTGACCTACGCTAGGCTGTGAGGACAGGGTATAATAATTAGAACGTTCGTCATGGAAGTACCTTGTTTTGTGTGCCAGTGGCACGGGTAGACCGGCAGGCATATGGATTTATGTCTGTGCAGAGGTACACTGTCAAAGCAAGAGTTTGATTGAGTCCTCGGGCTGGTCATGATAAATGACGCACGTACAGACGGCCCAAGAATTTTAGCTATGAAACTAGTCACGCAGCCGGATCCAGAGCTGTGGGGGGAAATGAATTGAGAACGAAACTGGGACCGGGGTGGATACGCTACCCGATCTCTAGGCATATGTTGGTTTTCGTGTCTCTTAGGGTATGCTCGTCTGCTTCCAACGCGTCGAGGAGCAGAAATGTGTCCTCTAAGTTTTATAAGCGGTAAGTGGAACCTGTAACAGGGGAGACAAACCAGCAGGCTCGTAGACGACACCATAGTCGGTGGCCGTGAGATGGGAGAGATCTGGAGTGGGGATCATGACGTTTATTTGTGCATGTTATGTTTCGAGGGAGGGCTGTGAGTCGACGACTTGGGGTCGTCGTCGTTCACGACGATGGTGGTTCAAAGTATGTCCCGCAACCTGTCCGCTTCCCGTCCCGCTCATCTTGTATTTCTTTGTAGACAAGTCTGTCCCTGTTATTCCACTCCTCTCTCGCGCTCTCCAGCGCATCCGGGCCACCCCTCCCCGCATTATCGCGTCGCCGCCCACCCGTCTGTATCCATTTTCTTGCTCCAACCAACCTCTTCGCTTACCCCTTACTCTTTCCAGAGCCCAGAAGAGCCGCTGTCGCCATTATAATTCGTGTTGTACCCTCCGCCTTTGCCTCAACACCACCACCTACCCCTGACCCACCGTCTCTTGCCGAATTCTTTGATCTTCCCTGGGTCAACGACCCCGATTCTCGTCCTGAAATTCTCTTTCTGCGGAGGGATCAACAGGGCACGGACGACGTTACCCTCCCCCAGCCAAAACTCAGCTCTAAAAACAACCACGAAGTTCATGTCGCCTTTCCCGGTGGTCGAACTGAGGCAGAGGACGAAGGAGGCCTCTATACGGGTTTGTCTTTCTCTATCTACCTACCCTAGCATGCTATAATTTCGTTCTCTCTCTACCTAGCGATGCGACAGACTTGGGAAGAAATAGGTATCGACCTCGCTGAACACCATTATACATGCGTAGGACAGCTCGACGACCGCGAAATAACAACATCCCTTGGCAAGCGCCTTTTGATGATCCTTTCCCCTTTCGTTTTCCTCCAAGTCACCCCTCAAGCCCCACCTCCCGACCCCATCCCCCGTACTTGTCTCCACTGGACTCCACTCGCCTCACTTGTCTCCCCAAACTCACCTTCAAAGTGGGCAACCGTCTCTGTTGATGCTGCCTCTCGTCTCGCCCCGAAAAATTCCACCGCTTTACGACTGTTGGTCCGACTTTTGATTGGGACCATGGAATATCCCGCCATTCTGCTTCCCCCTACTTCAGACTCTCTTTCTCCACCTCAAGCCGGCGATACTAAGCAACATGATTGTCCGGGAACCCCACCGACCCTGAAGTTGTGGGGACTTTCCCTCGGCATGGTGCTTGACCTCATGTCCTATATGATTTTTCCTCCTCCAAGCTCGAACCAAGATGACGCCAGCTCCGTACCTTCATCACCTCTATCTTCCATCATGCAACTCCCGTATCAACAAGAATTCGAAATTTTAAGAATGGACATCGTGGCACCGAGCCTAGCCAGTGTGTTTCCCAGATTCTCATATCCCGATGTCAACTTTTGGATATGGCGAGTTCAATTTCTTGGGGCCATTTTGTGCCTTTCTGACGTGTTTGTCTGAAATTTAGGGTTTTTGGAAAGCGATACCGGGAGGTCATTCGCGGCTGGGAAGCAAGTGTCAGGGCTGGGGGTACTAACGACAGGCGGTACGTCTTCCCGATTGGGTGTTTACTCCTCCGGCTTGAATGTCCCCCCTACAGCATAAACTGGTCTGGTTCGGCGCTAAGCACATTCTATGCTGCCATTCGTAAGGCACTTGTTATTGTCATCGTCGCCAGAGCTTTAAGTGTCCTTTTTGGGATCGCTTTTGCTGTCTGGTGGCTTATCGGACGTTAAACTCCTTTACCTCGAGGTACAGTACATCAAATGTGAACCATTTTTGCTACTCTGCTAGGCTTTCTTCCACTCGTACCTCGAACAACACCTCTTCGGAAGAAACACACCCACGTATTCCACGACATAGTCTGATATGTACATGATGGCTCGAGCATTATACAATATCATTATGTATCATTATATGACTTCGATGGAACAAAAGTGACAATATTTACCCTTCCCTACCCAGATGTGAACAATCTTCGCTACCCTACTAGGTTTGCTTCCACCCGTACCTCGAAGCAACACCTCTTTGGAAGCTATTACACAAGTCCTTTACAATATGTTACTTCGATGGAAGAAAATTCATGTACCAATTATTTAACGTGATCGTCCTTCCGCGTTCTAGAGCGGCAATCCACAGACCTCGCAATCCACACGGTTAGAGGGGTTCTCGACGGTACAGTAAGGGCAGACTTTAATACTGCCGGATCCGCTCGAACCAACCCGCACGTTGGCACTTGCTTCGGCTGCTATTTGGTCCAACAAGTCTTGTGGTATGTCTTCGTCCATATGAGGGGCCGATATATCCGGCACAGAGCTTGATGCTCGTGCAGCTGCTGCATACCCCATCAGTATACCCGTAGCCTCGAATTATTCCAACTCACGAGAACTCTCCCTCGTGAATGTCATAAGCGTCTGCCAGCCTTCTGTCGCCAATAATGGATCAAGCAAAGAGGGCTCTTCAAGAAGTTTGGGAAGCGACAGCGTCTGCACAAGCACCTTCATATCTTGCTGAATAAGAACGCCAGCTGTACTCGTGTACTTTGAAAAGAAGGAAAGAAACAACAACTCACGTTGGAGAAAAGCTGGGTTGTCCCCAAAAAGGCGACGAGATGCCAGTCGCTCAGCCATTTCGCCAGCTCTACCTTTTTACGAGCTTCCCCCGGTTTCGAAAAACGGCTCTCTCGGATGTCCGGGGCATCAAGGGCTACAAGAGTCGATATGACCATTTCGATAGTCTGGCCCTCGAGACCTGGTCTGTTCTCGATGTTGAATTGGGTGGACTGGAACATTGGGGACGGATTTTGAGGGAAGCCATGGGTGACCTAACAATACCAGAGCTCAGCCAGAATCGGATGTGGCCGCGGCACGACGTACATTCAGCATTAGAAACTCCACAGGAAAAGAGGGCTTCGCGCTCTTCTTGACCTCCAGCCCGTACTCATTCTTGTAGGTGTAAAACACATCCGGGACATATCGTGCGGTGCCTTGTCTACGATCCTCTTCCTTGACTCGGACAATTCCAGGATCTACACTGGCTTCGACCATGTCCGCATCAACCATAGCAACAGCCTGTTCCGAAACTTGATATGCAGCGACATCTACTTGGCCGTCCTCAGTCGCCGTCAATACTGCAGTTACAAGACGGGATGCAAACTGTCCTGTCGGAGAAGATTGGGATGGCGTCGGGTTATCTTTCTGTAACTTCGCAGCAAAGATCGCCTCGAGAGAAGACAGGTAGAACGACCCTGGGTGACGCTTGTAGACATTCTTGGTGCGGTCTTCCGGAGATGGATCCAGGTCGGTAAAAATGTATCCTACGAGAGTTAAAGGGGTAGACGCAGACGCCAACAAGTCTTTGACACGCGGCTCATCTTCCCAAGGCAATCCAAGCGTGAGCCCATCCAGTTCTCCTTGTTGCGGAGGTTCATGTATCGCCTCAACGACCGCTTTTACACCCATGGGAACCTTGTCATATGGTTCATAATGGCCGACGAGCCAACCAAAGCGCTGCAAGCCAGTCTTACGCCACGCCTGTAGAAAACGATCGATGGTATCCGTCGAGGCGATTTCAAGGTGATCAACCATCCGAAATGGTTGGGAGGAAAGCGTTATTGCTGACGGCTGACATGATGTACAGATCCCCGCCGGCCAAGGGGGATGGCCACTACTGGGACATGGAACCTTTACTTTGTACGTCAAGGGCGTGAGGGGAGGCAGGGCCGAAGCCGCAGAGGCTGTCGATGTCGGGCTGATCTTCCGAAGATAGGCATGGTAAGACAGATGTTTAATGTTGTTTTCTTTGTGATATGCAGGATCATACGGCTCCAAGGGCATGCAGTAATCACACATTCCGTTCGCGCCATGCTTGCAAAATCGCGCGTCGCGACCTCTTGGGATCTTTCCAGAGTGTGCCCGCCAGTACGAATCCACAGGTGCCTCGGTGACAAGTTCCCACGGCTGGGCTGAATCGCCCCGCGAAGGTTGGGCAGGAGCGTGGGTTGGACCTGGCTCGTTGCTAGCTGACGAAGATGACTTGGATTGATAGTCTACGAACACAAGATCTCCATGGCTAGACACGTTGTAAGAGCGCATAAGATCGGTCGATGTTTTCTGGCTTACCGGAGACCTAAGCTGTCCAAGCTTCTGCTCTTGAGATCTGAAAATTTGGTCTCGTTGCCTCGTGGTTGATTGGATATTGTGAAGGTCGCTGGATCGCCATCAATTGTGGTCTCCAGTATCTATTTTGTTCTGGTTGGAATCTGGCGCACCAGGAAATGACGCGACCTACCTTGGCCAACAAGTCCGAAATGTCCGTGTGGGGAGGAACTTCAAATCGGAAGTTACCGTCCTTGGATCTGACTCTAATCAGCTGGTCGAACTCAGTACGTGTATGAAAGAGGAGAGGGGAAAGGAGTTACCATGATATCGATGTTGAGGATGACGAGTGCGACGCGTACGATGGACGCGTAATGCTGAGTAAGCAATGGTCACCGATCCAGTCGCTCATCCACCGCCGATTCGACGCGCTCAAGAGTCAGCGACTCAGCGCACCCTCGAAGGACGCCCGGCTGTGCGCCCAAATATCTCCTTACAAAAAGTACAAGGTAAGGGACAATTGAACTCTCCGAGTTGCTGCAGCATGGAGATTTGCTGTATCACTATATTCAGTGAGTGACGCGTTTCAACGCGTCACTCGCGCCATCTTTTAAAACGATGGCGAATCCCTACTCTTGCCCGAGGTCTTCTTGGTCACCTGTCCTGCCCTTGATACGATAGCTGGCTATGCTCCCCCCCAAAGACCAGGCTAGCGAAGCGCCGTCCCCACCCTCTCGTTCCTCCGAGATACAAGCAGAAGTTGATCTTTTGAAATCCTGGCTCGATATGGAAAACGAGAGTCACAGATATTCTGGCTATGGTTCCTCATCCTCTCAACTCCCCCAAACCGGATCGTCATTCGCCTCAAGTAGCCGCTCACGGTCCATAGCTAACCACGCAGAAGGCGAGTGCTTTGAATCACACATCCTCGATTCGATCGTTTAAACCCGAAATTAGGTCAATCGAATGACAGCAATTCAGACGAGACTGGGGCTTATTCCCTTCATGGCAATATACTGCCCATGAACCCTTACCTGCCAGTCACAGGGTACCCGCATTCAGGATATCCTGACAGGTTGTTCGATTATCCGCCTTCGCAGCATGCTCAGGTACCCCTTCCTGCTCTTGGATCGTTCCCAAGCGAACGCCCTTTGGCCCCTCATCAAATTCCACATATCCAGCAGCCGTTACTTAGTTCTGGCCTAAACTCGCTCCCTTTCCCACCGTCATTCCAATTAGAACCAGGCAGCTTATCCGGGCCTAGCAGCAGTGCTCGTGAAACCACCCCCTCGTCTGTTCAGCCAACCCAGAATCAGGATAACGATGACAGCGAAACCGAGGGCGTTGTGATCGACGGGGAGAAAAGACGTAGAAATACTGCAGCGTCAGGTAAGTGGCGTCTGGACATGTTGGACTGGAGAACGCCCTCCCGGACATCTTTATAGCCCGCTTTCGGATAAAGAGGAAGCAAAGAGCTACAAACCTCGGGCGTTCAATCTCGGATCTCACAGGACGCGTGGAAGATCTAGCGCGGGAAGTAGCCGATTTGCGTCAAGAAAACGGATGGCTGAAAGAGATCGTCATGCTCAAGGGGAGTACTAGGGTCGGCAGCCTTAATCTTGGATATGACCCTTCAGATGGTGCTTCCCTTCCATTGTCTGGTCAAGGGGTTCATGATTCTCAAGAACCTTTGTCTGCTGAGAGTTCGCGTAAGACGAAGGCGGTTGAAAAGACTAAAAAAAGAAAGCCGAGAAAGTAGTGCGGACAGAATTGATAAATGGTCTTCAATAGTTTGTATCGACATAGGAGTAGACTCTAGCCGAGAAAGTAGTATGGAAATAATTGACAAACGGACTTCAATAGTTTGTATCGACATAGGTGTAGACTCTAGCCGCGAAAGTAGTGCTGAAGGAATTGGCAAACGGGCTTCAATGGTTTTTGTATCGATGTAGCTGTCGGACTTTACCTCCCACGCCAATACTTCGTTCGTTCTGCAGCGACATGTCTTTCGGGCGGCCACCCTCGATTAATGTTGGTTTCAAAGTTACACCCCCCGACCGCGGTTCTTTCCCTCTCGACCACTACGGTCCGTGAAACAATCTCCGGTATGTCCATGTCTTGTTCTGATCCCTTTCAGGTGAATGTAAGGAGATGATGACGTTGTATATGAATTGCCTGCGCGGGCACGGGAACACTTCGACGGATTGCAGAGACTTGAGCAAGAATTACCTGGAATGCCGTATGCAAAAGTTCGTTGTCATTTCCCGTTTTTTTTTTCCCCCGGAGGTCGTAACAAGTGAAAATCTATCAAGGGGCTTGATGGAGCGGGATGACTGGAGAAACCTGGGCCTTTCAAACGTTGACACGAAAGGCTCTACTTCCAAGAGCTGACAGCTATAGCTGGATGATAGAATACTGTGGTACCTTTGTACAGTACGGTATTTGTGACCGTAGCCGGAACGGACCGGTTGAACTCATCCACAACAACCTCCGTCCTCTGTTGACAGCATCATCTGGCATGGCTACCTTCCAAGCCGTGAAAAAGGCGGTCTCCCTTCCACCTACCGTTCGCACCCTGCCCTCAGGGGTCCCTGTGGCCTCGCTGTTGAATCTGGCCGCTCGTGACCTGGCTGGGGACCACGACCACCATGCTGCAGGCCCCAGGTCTGACCGTCAGCCTCGATGGGCCGGGGGTGTCTCGAGGAGCTCGTCTGGTTTAGTCGCCAAAACTCTTTCCAACGGTAGCATTCCCAGTCCACGTAACAGAAATCTTCAACTCAACACTCCTTGTAGCACCTACAGTCCTCTACAATCACCATTGTCTGCTTCACACATCCGTAGCGCGCAAGGACGCGCCAGAAGTCCCAGATTTCTCTCATTACCGTGCCAACAATACCGACAGCAACCGTGCTCTCTCGTATTTCATGGTCGGCTCCCTTGGCGTCCTTTCTGCCTCAGCCGCCAAGTCCAGCGTGAGCGAGTTCCTGCAGACAATGGCCGCTTCGGCCGATGTCTTGGCTCTCGCCAAGGTGGAAGTGGATCTCAACAACATACCAGAGGGCAAGAACGCCATCATCAAATGGCGAGGAAAGCCTGTTTTCATTCGTCATAGGACACAGAGCGAGATTGACGAGGCGCGTGCGACGGACGTGAAGAGTTTACGGGATCCTCAGACAGATGAAGATCGAGTGAAAAAGCCCGAGTGGCTTGTCATGCTGGGGGTCTGCACCCATCTGGGATGTGTCCCCATAGGCGAGGCTGGCGACTACGGAGGCTGGTATGTCTGGCCACTGATCACTATTCTTGTCGTTTCTAACCACCACCTCCATAACCAGGTTCTGTCCTTGTCATGGGTCTCATTATGATATCTGTGCGTATTCCGGTTTCTCTTCTCCCAGGCTCCATTCCTCAATTTTCGATCCCAAATTTAGCTGGCCGTATCCGCAAAGGCCCGGCGCCGCTTAACCTCGAGGTTCCTGCTTATGAGTTCAATGATGCAGAAGGCAAACTGGTCATCGGATAGACCTCTACATATCCCTATCGATAGAGTAATTTGTGAAAAATAGAATGCTGCCGACGGCGGTTTCGCAGGGTACGTACCAGCGTGAGAATGGTGGGACTCGCATCCAAAGCTGATAGATCCTGCTTGCTCCGGACCTCCATAACATGGCGGAAGTCGAGAAATTGAGCTTATACTCCCTCTTGACCCTCTTGTTCAACCCCCACGCATTGTATCTCGTAGCATATGGCTGGCTCTTCGGGACGTGTGAGTGATAACGTTTCGGTCTGTTTCAACGACTCAATCCGTACAGCCGTGTGGATCACCTTCTTTGGTGGTACGTTCAGATATGACCACATCGTATGGGAGACACACTGACATCGATCTTAGGACTGATTGCCTACCGAACGTTACGTATGTTTGGGTTACATCTTTCTTCCAGAAGAAACTCAACATAGAGGCTTCTCAGCCCGCCAGCATTTTAGTAACCTCCAGCACAAAACATTCCCGATATACTTTGTGCTTTCCCTCGTGTTATCTGGCGGCCTCCTCTTCGCATGGACCGCATCCCATCCTAACGTCATCACTCATATCACTCGACCCAATGTCGCAGATGTTGCCCAAGCGTACGCCCTAGCGGCCGTTCTCCTGGGTCAAGGTTTCAATTATTTTATCATTGGACCATTGACAAGCAAGTGCGTTGGATTGATTGTCGGCTCATGGCAATCACTGATTCTGATCTTGCAGAACGATGTTTGAGCGCCAGAAATTAGAAAAGGAGGAAGGGAAGGTTTACAATGAGCCGGGGGTAAACTTCCGCTCGCATCATTATCTTTTACAATGTTGAATTCATAACTTTGGCAGGTATCAGATGCAATGAAGGCTTTGAACCGTCGATTTGGTATGCTTCATGGCCTCAGTTCACTCGCCAACCTTGGGGCAGTGATCGCTTTGACATTCCATGGGCTCTGGATCGGAAATGCTGGAGTAAATGGTCACCGCTAACCTCTCACATGTCATATCTGTATCAGCGAAGTAGATGGTAATAGACGCATCCATTCTATATTCGAGCAAGACGATGGCTCTATGAGAAGTAATACAGAAACGTCGCACCGCGTCAAGTACGACTTTCATCATGCGCCAACTGCCTCCAACTCTGGCAGGTAACCCTCTCTTAGGCTTCTCTCCAACTTTCGAATTTCTTCGACCGAGGTGGCCTTGGCAATGGCAGCCTTGACCCTTTCTTGGTCTTCTTTTGACATCAGACGACCAGCCTTTCCGGTCGGAATGGCAGGCCTCGGTTCGTCGGAGGTGAGGGCCATCTTGGCTGACTGTGTAGTAACAGTGGTGGATATCGTTGTCGCCAGAGCCGTTGGCAGATTTTCTGCGGTGAGAAACAGGGCTTTGGCAGCTTTACGCTCCTACAATCGTTGAGGATCGGTCCAAGTCAAATGCAGGGGTGAGCTCGTCGAATTCGGAAATCGCATAAGGTGGTGCTGGTGAGCGCACCTTGTCTCTTATTCTCTGGAAATCCAAGACTCTCAGGCCAGGAATTCTCCAGACAAGCCACTCGCGATACCATTTTTTTTCTCGGACAGGGTTTCCCAACAGGGACAGATATTTGACTCGTTTGAGCTCTTTTAGTGGCTCGAGGTCCCCCAGCTCGGCGATGGTGTTGTTCGTGAGCACCAATGTAGTTAGATTGGGGACGGAGAGGTGTATTGAGGGAGAGATGGCGGATATTCGGTTGTTTGCCAGGAGAAGGGTCTGGAGGCGTTTGAGCAGGGGAAAGTTGCCGAGGGTGACGATGATGTTGTCTGTGAAATCGATGGCATCGTGCTGGTCCTGGAAGATGTGTCGATGAGTGTAATTTGGAGATGGAGGAACGGGCGTACTCTGGTGATACCGAGATTTTCGATGGTTGGGATGTTGTAGCCTGGTTAGAAATTGGTATGAGCGATACGGGGCGGTCTGTGGATTTGCTCACCTCGCAGATCGAGCTGGCGCTCTTTGATGGGATTGAGGCCCGCTGAGGCCTGGGCCAGGAGCTCTGGGGTGAGCTTCACCATCGTTGGCGGAGGAGAGAACGGTTCAGACTCAGACGGTTTGTCTGTCCCCACCATGCAGCCCCTTCACCACCGTCTTCACCTGCAAGTCCCCTCCCCTCCCTCCCCTCGCACGCCCCTCATCATTCTCTAGGTATACTGACGACGGCGATGATACCTTCATTTTCGCGCCCATCAACCACGGCATCGCAGCTCCGTCGTTGTCAATACACCGTTTTTCTGGCGAGATTGTCCTCAACGGTGTGTTCAGCACGCTCGGCCAGCGTTTCCTGCTGATCATGCCGTTCAGACTCACCGCTGCCTAGTTCTACGCGCCGTTCACCGCGAGTTATCTATGGCATTGTTGGTATAATATCCCTGTCACTCTGTTCGTCCCACTATATTCTTGT
>Ga0307516_10000593_pt1 | contig 49092 bp, 65 predicted proteins | sample 19_EM_MG_FD_203310 | JGI IMG/M metagenome (GOLD analysis project Ga0307516, IMG submission 203310) | Populus trichocarpa ectomycorrhiza microbial communities from riparian zone in the Pacific Northwest, United States - 19_EM | ecosystem: Host-associated > Plants > Roots > Unclassified | place... | reverse complement strand
CGATACAACCGTTGTATTGTGTGAAGTGTCCGTCGATGGCATGTGACCGTGACCCTGGGCCAAAAATGTCCGGTCCAGGGGGGTCTGTGATGCGTGACCGGACAAACGGTCGTAATAGTACAGTATGTCACTACAATGCACTACAGTGCTAATGCAGTAGTGTATTACTGTACTACAGAATGCTATGTCGCTACAGTACACTACAGTCTAGGTGTGTTTGCTACAGTTTGCTACAGCCAAAATTGGGGTTTGCTGATGCCAGCCGTTGTCGTGGGTAGGGTTATGAGTCCGATTTTTGTACCTGTTGGTTACCCCTCCAGTTCATTACCAGTGCTTTGTGTATTTTCTAGTCAATGTCCCATTTTTTAAATTTATTTTGAGATTCCAATCTCAGTGACCATCGATGCATGGCCCTCCGTCGACAATCAGCAATGATTTGATCATTGATCGATTGAGACCCAGTTGAGCTGACAGGATATCTAAGCGAGTATCCAGCAGAGTCACTGGAAACGAGCTGACAGGATATTTAAGCGAGTATCCGGCAGGGTGAGCCGAGATTTGCGCGAGGTTGAATACTGGTTGAATGATGATCTACATGAGAGACTCGCAATCTAAGCAAGAAACCACGCGCCCCGCATTGGCATTTCGTACCCATCCTTTGGTGCATGGGGAGTTCTTTCCTTTTTTGGTAGGAGTTTTTATTTTTATTTTATTTTTATTTTTCAACCCACATACATCGCTATCCGGCCGTATTTACTACCCAGGTCACCCACCGTGAGCTCCAACTATGGACTGACGAACACGAGGACTCCTGGACCCGACACCGTCCCCCTTGTCTTCGACCGCTTAGTGGAGACTTGGAAGAATAAACGAGTAGGAGGCCTGTCTAGCGTACGCACCGATTCCCTGTCATAGATTCTCGTCCTCAATCCTGGTCAGGGTCTCCCCACTCCAATTGTCGGTGTAATGGCGGAGAATGCACTATCATTCCTCGTCTGCAGCAGTGGGGATGTCTAGATCTGTGTTCCCTGCTTGCGTTTGTCTTGTTTCCGATCCTCAGTTTATTGGTGAGGAGAGAGGGGCTGAGTAGCCTTGTTGGGCACTTGTTGGTCCACACGCTCATTCCGATTGGTATGAGTATGCCATATGGTATGCTTGCTTGTGCTGGCTGTTCAGGTGATGTAGCTCAAGAAACCGTTTCTTTCACGCTTTACATGAATAATTTTTATTTACATTGCTGCAGCATCGCCCAAACGAGCTTCACCCGGTGCCACGAACAGGCAAGTTCTTGTGAATTGCTCAAATGAGGTGGAATTGATACCTTGGGAAACTAGATGACTGTCGGCGTATTCCGAGCAATCGGCCCCGCTGCAGCGAATTCTCTCTATTCTATCTTGCTAGTGAAGGGATACATAGGCGGCTTCATGGTGTACTACGTCCTCATGGTCGTAGTGTTCTTCTCGATCTCGATTGGTACCGTTCTTCCGACAAAAATAACGGTGGTACAATCGATGGTTGCGGGGTAGAACTTTGAAGACAGACTTGGTCTGGTAATGGTACCTACGGACCTTCTTGGAATCATCAGCATGATGAAGGAACGGGTTGATGATATGAATCTGTTTCTACTAGGTATGGATCGATTAGTTATATCATATGGCTTATGTTTTATTGGGAGAATCATTGACGAGACGGACGTAGAGCGCTTTGACGTAAGAATGCAATCGGCAACTCCTTCAACAATACGACTTGTGATTCCAAGGTTGAGTGTATAATATCAACACCCCGAAGGTTACGGCCGGTTATGGTAGACCAGAGTAGACCAAAACGCGACCTTCATTCCTTCCAGATCCCGACAAGCGGGATGGGATTTTTATAAAGTCCATCCTGTGACAATAGTCAGGCACGGTGCCGCACCCCCCGTCGGCCATCTGTGGACTAAACTTCGAATTCTGGAAATGTTGGGATGATGTGAGTGATTGTCAACGAAGCCAGGGGCTTATCGATAGTAGCCGTTCATCGGTATCCGAAAAATGCAAGTTGCTCTCGAACCGCCTGTGCCATGAAGCGGCCGACGAGACACCCATTCCTTGGTTCCGGGTTTCCGTTGTCGCTGTCGCTCAATTGGCGGAACCGCTGACTTCCCAGGTCATCCACGCCTTCGCACAGTCAGGCCCGACCCGCCCGGGCCGCCCCTCGGCCATCTCTTTCGAATTCTGGAAATGTTGGGATGTCCTCGGTTAATATGTGTGAGTGATTATAGACGAAGCTAGGGGCTCATCGATGACAAACTCAAGTTGCTCTCGAACCGCCATGTCCCATGAAGCGGATGAGGAGTCCCCATTGCTTCCCTTGCCACCAGTGAAACGTACACCCATTCCTTGGTTCCAGATTTCGATTGTCGCTTTCACTCAACTTGCGGAACCGCTGACTGCCCAGGTCATCTATCCCTTCGCACCCCAGGCAAGTACTGAGTGGTTTTGTTATGGATGACGAGTTCCTGATTAGCCATGAACATGGTCGATTTTTCAATATAGCTTATTAGAGATTTGGGTATTACGCACGGCAATGAAACCCAGGTCGGATACTATGTTGGCCTTCTGGTCAGACTCTACCTTTGAGCCGACTTTTACGCGTATGCTGACCCTATTTCGGGCATACAGCAATCCTTGTTCTATGTGACTGAGGCTACAACTGTCTTGCATTGGAGCAAAACCTCTGATCACATCGGCCGAAAGCCTGTCATTCTCATCGGAGTATTTGGATTATCGTTTTCCATGTACTGCTTTGGTCTGTCCAAAACATTCTGGGGTCTGGTCTTGAGGTTGGTTCATCGAATGTACTCATGGTCACTGGGATTAATGTCCTCCGTAAAGCCGATGCCTTACTGGTGCATTGAGTAGGCCCTTCGGTTTTCTTTAAAGTTGGGCAAGTGTTAACTATGTCGACAGATGGAAATTCTGGTGTAATAAAGAGGTCTATTTCTCGCCTTCTGTTTGGCGTGCCTAACCGCCTGTGATGCTGCCACAGTATGCTGGCAGAATTGAGCGATCCGACAAACATCACACGGGTGAGCATCTTCAACTGACATTCAATAAGAACTCGATCTCACACGCAAACACTGGCAAGATATATTCACTCATGCCAGTTACGTGGGCTATAGGTGGCATGGTGCGCTCTAATGAATTCGGGTTCATGGCCAAAAGCTTAGTATTCATCTTCAAGCTTGGCTCGGTCATCGGTGGCTCGCTTTCACACCCAGTCCAACGATTTCCACACTTGTTCGGTGGCAATGAGTTTCTCTCGCAATACCCCTACTTCCTGCCTTGCGCGATCGTAGCCACTTATAGCGTCATCGCATGGCTTGTCGCCTTCTTTTTCCTCGACGAGACCCTCAAGAACCCGACCCCCATCTCTGTTTACTTGGGATTCACACCTCACAGAGACAGATCGAGGCTTGAGAGTCCCACTGACCTTTGCCCCGAACGTGATCCTGACAAGCCGGTCCCTATACGTGCTCTCTTCACCCGCCGTGTCATGCTGGCGATTGGAAGTTATATCACCCCCGCTCTTTTGGATATCACATTCCGTGCCCTCCAGCCCCTATTCTTTTCCACACCGATAGCCTTGGGAGGACTCGGGCTTCCTCCGCCTGTCATTGGGTATATCCTGGCAGCGTTTGGGATACTAAACGGATTGTTCGTATTGGCCCTCTTTCCATGGATACACCATGCGTGGGGCTCCAAAAAGTCATTTATCGTGGGCATCGCATGTACCTTTCCGTCGTTTGTGTGCTTTCCCGTCCTGAGTTGGTTAGCGAAACAGCGGGGGTTGAGCATGGCAGTCTGGATGCTCATAACGATGCAGAGTGCACTGTTTGTGGTGTCAAATCTTGCCTACGGTAAGTTGTGGAGCACTGGTCCCGCTTCTGGCTTGTTTATGATGCTGAGATATGTTTTCAAAACCCTCAGGCGCTTCGTTCATCTACATAGCAGCGGCATCCCCTAATCCGGCATCACTCGGTGCTACAAACGGGCTGAGCCAGGTGAGGTTTCTCAGCATACCCTAAGCATACCACATTCTTACTACATTCAGATGATGGTGAGCATCATCAGGGCCGTGGGTCCGGCAGCAGTCAGTTCATTGTTCTCTCTGTCCATCGAAAAAGGATACCTCGGCGGGTACCTCGTCTACATCTTCCTTGTCTTGACAGTGTTTGGGTCACTGTGGGTGGGATTACTCCTTCCGAGTAAGCTCTGAATTATGACAAATTCTTATGGAGGTGTATATATGCATGTGCAGTTCCCTATAGAGTATTACCATGTGCCCGAGAACTTTAGACAGCCCACTTCAACTTCTCCCTTAGTGGTAGCTGAATATTTCGTTTCGCATGTGCCAGATTGATATCGATGAAGGCAATGGGTGGTTTATTTTCAAATCCTCGCTGTGCTAGCAGATAAAGATTTTTCTCTTCCTTAGCCTACGATTGCGAGCCCTTTCGACAGCATTTCCAGACGTCGGCGACTAAAGCAGCCCTTTTGCAGACGACCGATTGCATCTCTGGTTCTCGCTTTCGCGGTGTTTCTGTCTACGTAAATGAGCACGGTTTGAATGTGTAGGGCTATTTTGAATCCTACCTCTTACCTCCCATATCATTGGCATCGGTTATGTTGGCGGTTGGGTACAGAACGCATTTCGGACACGTCGACGATTGACCAATTCGAACCTTCCAACTTGGGAGTAGGACTAAGCATGGTGATCCGTATTGCAACTGCTCGCGCGCCGTTTCAGGTCAGGAAGTTCGTACGTACGTTACACGATCTCGCTCACTAGGCACCATATGGAATATATTTTGCTCTGTGTGAGGGAATGACCTCTTTGCAAGTGGATATCAATCTTCTATTCAAGTACTTACGGTATGTCAGTGCATTCTACAAGGCGCTCTGCATGGATCTGGGGTAAAATCTCACCTGTCTCCTCTTCTCCTGGTCTCGCTTATTGCTTCTAATCGGCAGTGTATGGGCCGCCTGGATCCGAGTTCCGTTATCAAGAACTGTATTCTGAAGGGAATATAATTGTAGGCATGTGGGCGTCGGCGAGGGCCTCTAGCGTCGAACTGCTCCTAATACCCATGTACTGCCTTCTAATCAGAATGAGAATCCGGGGTGATTGATTGCCGTTGTGGCTGCGCCGCCGTCGGAAGGAGAGAAAGAATGCGCAGGCCCGTCAACGCAACAGCCATAAGGAAGTAGAAGACGAAGTGCCCCCCCAAAAGGCGCCGCTCCAAGGATATCGAGAAAAGGGAAGCTGCAACTGAAGGAGCAACCCCCCTTAGGCCGGATGCCACAGCCTGCGCTAGACCGTTAGCAGCGCCAAGTGACTCGCTGGGGGTATGGTCGACAATAATAATTTGGATACCGGCTAATTTCCCACTCATCAAGAGATTGTGCAGAAACCGAGGAGTACGTACCATACGCGCCACATGTTGTCATTGAAATAGCGATCTGTATGAATAATATCGTCCACACTCTGGCGTCTGCCCTTCCAGCATCTTGGGCATAGAAGCTCAATAAAGGGTATAGCCCCAAGATAGTGGCCCAGGATGTAAACGCAGCTACTAGCATATTTCTGGGGCCAATTCTGCGGATTATTGGACCGAGACAGGTCGTCTGGATAATGGCCTTGATAAATCCACAGATACCCGTGATCAGGCCAATACGATATGAATCGAACCCGAGACCGCCCAGGGGAATTGAAGTGGACCATACAAGAGGTCGTAGTACTTGAACACACATGTTGGTGAAGGTTATGAACCCATAAACAACGAGTATCTGTGGAGCCAATAGTCTCCGCGATGGCGATGGCGATGGCGATTGAGCACCTGGCATGGTTTTAAGTGTAGAACAAGTTTCGGCGCTGCTCCCACATTCGGCGACCGCAGAAGAACCAGAGGTGACGCCGCCAACTTCCTCAGTGATAAGTGTTGTGGATTCATTCGGTAGGCATCTCGCAGACTTGGCAGCAGCTGCTTTCTTCTGTTTGTCGCGCGAGATTACGGTTGGTGATGTCTTTACATATTCAGGTTAAGCGAAACTTCTGAGCAAGAAGCGCGGGAGTGAAACGTTACCTCTCTTAAACCTACGATGCCAACTGGCACAGATACGAATGCCAGCAGTGCAGCCACAGCACAAGGAAGGAAATAAGGATGTTGAACGAACAAGGATATTCCCCCGAAGAGAACAGGCCATCGCAACGCCGGTTCGGAGAGAACACCGCCGATCATAGGTCTGAAAGACAGCGATGAAAAGCTGTAATCTATCAAATGCGGTTGACAATTACATACCCAATAGTTGACCCAATGTTCCACACCACAGATGACACAGCGTACGCATCCGCGATGTTGGTCGAATCAGTCACCTGTCCAGATTACAACCAATGAGCCTGGCGCTTTTTTTTTTTTCACGAATGCCAGCTCATACCTCTGCAATGACTGTCTGGGCCACCCCTACAGATAAACTGCGAGTTATGGAACGTGACGAACCAGATCAGAAGACTTGCCTATATTGCCATTGAACACCCCTTGAAGAGCTCTAAAGACGACTAACATCCAGAAATCGCTTGATAACCCGAAAGCAAACATCGTGAAGGAGAGGCCAAGTGGCCCCAGCAATAATATAGGCTTTCTCCCAAATCGGTCCGAGGCCTTTCCCCAATGGAAAACTGTGACGGACTCAGCAAGGAAGAACAATGATTCCTTTAAAATGAATCAACCCTATGTCGCGGACGATGGACCAACGCTTGACTCACAATGACACCAGCAAAATATCCGGTTTTACGCTCATCTCCGCCAGTCACTCCGGTATGGCGTACAAACTGATTGATAAATGGATAGATAACAGTCCCAGTAATCGGTTCAGAGAGATGGATCAGAAAAAGGATAAAGAGGGAGATTTTGGGTAATGGTGTGCGTTTTGGTTTGGGGGTCGCTGTTTGTTCGTTGGCGTCATCATGAGATATGAGATCGTCTGGATCTGAGGTGGTCGTCCCTTGTCGTTGCATGACGGCCAGGCCGAAGCTCTTTGGCAGAAGTTTTTATCAGTGTCCAATGTCTGAAAATTAGAGGACGCCTAATCGACTGGGCTGGACGTCTGGTAGAAGAACGAGGGGACCCGAGTACCCTGGAGGCTGGAGCCAGTTGTAACTTCATGTTGTGGGCCTGTGGCGTTCCTAAAGTTGGCATCATCTTATTTCGGGTTATTTACATCAGTTTCAAGTCATGTGTTTTAGCATGCATACCAGACCAAGGGGCCGTGAATTCATGATCTTCGAATGAATGTTCATTCCAACGGCGAGTCTGTCTATGGACGGATTTATCTCAAGTTTATGATTCAGGCCCCAAACTTCGCCAATCTCCTTCTTCTCAGCTCATCCACGCCGACCGACTCGATTGCAGTGTCGGGCAGGCTGGCATTCGACGCCGTTAGGTCTGCTCCATCGGACGGGACAGATTCAGCATCTTCCCTGTCCTGACCTGTCACCTTTGTTCCCGCACCTGCCGTAGCTTGAGCTGGTGGCTGCCGGGGAGGTGTATGCTCTGGCACCTCGGGGAAGCGCCATCCATCGGGAACTTGTTCTAGAGAAGCCTTTAATGCCGCCTGCAGCTCCGCATCATCATCATCGTATACCCTGTCTTGACTGAAGAACTCTGATGACGACATTCCTTCCCCATCATGATGCTCTCCTGGGCTAGTGCGCTCTGTGTAATGGCCCTCTTGTCGCGCAATAGCCTCGCTCTCCTCAATCGCCCGCCGAAGCTGTTCGGCCTCTTCATCTTCTGCTCTCCTCCTCTCTGCACGCCTCGTTTCTGCCTCTGGATCTTCGGAACCGCCAGCCCACAGCTCGCGTTGAGCGTACTCTTGCTCTTCGCGCATCTGCTGTAGCATGAGCCTGTTGCGTGCCATACTGGCTGCAACAGGATCCCGTTCCGGTTCCATCTCTTCATCCTCGTCATCATCCACTGCTGGCCCAGGTGTTGGAAAAAGCAACGCCGATCGGCGGCTGACGGGGGGTGGTGGTGGTGGGTCATGCGGAAAGGTAGGTGTCTGTGCTCCCGAAGCTGGGTTTGAGGATGGTGGAAGGGCAGTGTAGGCTGCACGCGTGGGCGGTGGTGGCCTTGATGAAGCGGGAGCGTCGGAAAAGTCGAACGAAGAGGAGGTTCCCGACAAAGAAGCTTGGAGTGCTGCTTGGAGCTCATAGTCTTCATCTTCGAACCCTGAGATATGTGTCGGTGAGGACGGGGAGGAAATTGTTTGCGTGGTCAGTAATGTGCGGCGAGCACGTGTAGGTTCGGGAAGGGTTGAGGCGATTTCATCTGCTGCTGTGCGAGGCAGGGCAAGGGGTGCTGATGGATTGGCTTGGGTAACTGCGAAGACGGAGTAGCCTGTGAGAAATCGAGGGTGATGAGTTTCCTTCCAGGAGGGAGGTTGTTTTGATTACCATCGGATTCGGCCTGCTGTAACACCATTCCAAGGTAGGTTTTGCCTACCCATTCGGGTGCGTCCAAGGAAGAGTTGAGGTTGAACCAATGTCCATTTCCAAAGTCGACGTCAATGTTGGGTTCAGCGTGCCCGAAACGACGAAGGGTGAACCAGTGTTGGTCCAGATTCAGGATGAACGCCAACTGGGTGCTAGGGATGGAAAGACGAGGTCTTAGAATGAAAGTATCTGCGAAATTGAGGATTGGCACGTACTGTGGTCGATCTTGGTAGGGTCTCATTGCCTCTCCGCGCCACCGAGTGAGACTAGGAGGAAGACTGAGTTTGTCTGGGTATATCAAAGCGAGGAGATCCCTTCACTTCAACCCCCAGACTTTGAGTGCGTTATCTATCACTTGAACTGAAAAGAAGCCTTTTCGATGATGGTTAGCGAGCCAGATTTTTGGCGAGGTCGGCACACCTGTATCATCCATATTGGTACTTTCGCTGTGGGCTTCGTCATAGCTTCGTTCGAGCGCGTCAAGATTTCTGGCAATGTCAGACAGATCTGGGGCACTGAACTAGATGAAATGATGGTCAATACGAGGATTGTAATGGATCATAGCCCTAAAAACTTGCATAGTTTCCCTCTGGTCGAAAAAGTGTCAGAATCAGATCTACGCGATGGATAAGAATGACATACGCAGCAAAGAATTGAGGGCGTGCTGGGCGCACAACATCGATCCTGGCTGTTGTCTCTCATGGTATATGCTATAGATCAGGTTCTCTAGACCGGCCATGATGCGGTGGGCGACGACGCGTAAAGCAGCAGTCCAGACAATGGTGTCGTAGCAAATAAGACCAAACAAACGTCTCGGGGCTGTTCCGACAGATTGCTTGTTCACTTTGTTCCATTTCCCCCTCCCCCCGCCAGCCATGTCCAGTTTTCGAGCGCTCATGGCTATCAGTGCTACGCAGACGAAGGAAGCACAGGGTGCTGTCCAGCAGGCCCTAGCTCAGCGACAACGGAACGAAGAACTCCGCCGCAAACAACGGGAGGAGCAGGAGCGCAAAGAACAAGAGCTAGCTCGAAAGCTACGCCTCAAACACTTTGAAGATGAGAAACGGGAACAGGAACGGCTGCAGCGTCTAGAGCAGGACAAGCTGGCCCAGGCCGCTGCTCTTCAGAAACGCGAGGAGGAGGCCAAGAATGCCCTTCGATATGGCCCTAAGAAGGCCAAAAGCCTATCATCTGCCCCGCCTGCACCGGACGGTCCTTCACCCAAATGGCCCTCGTCCTCTTCCCAGAGTCGTATGAGAGCGGAAGTTCGCCAACGCCGGGTGCCTGGTGAGGATGGTGACGACGGCAACAACGATGGGCCGGTACCGGAGTTTTTGACCAGAGAAGAGAAAAGGGAGAGGAAGCAGGCGTTAGAGCTGAAAAAGATTTTCAAATCTACAAAGCGGTCAGGGAATCACTCGACGAGACCTAGAAAGCATCTACCAGGCGGCGCTGTCGACGTTACCACGACGAACACGCCTGATCTGGCTGGCGCCTCAAATAAGTCAGTCAAGGAGCGTCTCACCGCGATGCCCAACACCCTTACGAAGCTTAACACCGTCAAGCGCGATACTCGCACCATTGACGAGATTCTGCAGGACAGGGCCAAGGCGCGGGAGGTCAAGGTTTTGGATGGAGATGAAGCTCGAGTGTTCAGCGACTGGTTTGTGTCACCGAAGAAGAAGGAGAAGGAGATAACGAAAAAGCTTTCACCTCTCCCACAACCCGCGATTCCGATGGCTGCCTCTGGCGCGAACACTCCGGCTTCCCGTGAGTATCCCTTCTCAAGGATTCTTCCAGACTTGTTGAGTAGTGTTTACCGTCTTGTTCATCTCTTTTATAGAGTGCAGCAAGGCGGGCACACCTACTCCTCAATCTTCCAATCCGATGAAGAAAGCGCCTGTCCCTGTCAAGTCCTCGTCTTCTCTGTCAAAGTCCACATCTGGAAAAACTATGGCGGCTTCGTCTGCGAGTTCGAGGTCTGCTACCTCTTCGCGTCCTCTTCCGTCAGAGGCATCAATGGCCAAGCCCAAGGCCCCAAGGCAATCTGCTCCTACGGCTAAAAAGCGACCTCGCTCACCCAGTCTATCCGACACTCTCCCATCCTCTAAGAGACACGCTGCTGTGGCGAACGAAATTTGGAATATCTTAGGTAGAGACCGCAGTGCCTATGTTTCTCGGGACGTTTTCAGTGACGATGAGGATATGGAAGCTGATGCAAGCATTCTGGAGAGAGAGGAAAAGCTGAGGTATGGCTACCGTTATTTGTCGATTGTGTTCAAGATAGGTTTACCTTCCTTTTTTCTTTTCAGCACCCGCCTCGCCCATCAGGAAGATACCCTTGCACTCGAGGAGGACCGCCGCCGCGACGAGGAAAAGCGAAGGCGAAAGAAAGAGGCAATGATGCGCGAACGACGCAACTAACTCGCTTCTCCAAGTCGCCACGACGAGTTATGCTGGACAATAATTTCCAGTCTTCCTTTCTCCAACAACCTTGATCCCCAGATCACCTGGATGGATTTGTCTGTTTCTTTTCGGTCTGTACCTTCTCTGATTCGGGAGCTCTAACAAACACATGTAATACCCCAACACACGTTCCACCACACCTAGACATGCATCTCCTTATTTCTTCAAGGTTTGGGTTAAAATTCCATGTACATAGCCCGCTATTTAATTTGTCGTACTCTCTATATGTGTACCATTGCATGGACATTATTATCGAATGATACCTGTACTCAATCGCTTTTTGTAGAATAGACACCGATTTGTCACCGAAACACTTGTCATACTATTTGGATCTGCGAACGGAGAATTTCTCGTCTCTCTCGCTCCTACCTGCCAATGTCACTTTTTACTCATACGGTGCTCACTCTCTCTTTTTGTGGCAGGAGACGGATTATTGGTGGTTTCCCGTCTGTTTGGTGAATTGAGGATTGTCACAGCCGTGCTTCGGCACCACTAAACTCACGTCGCTGTTGGGTGTTCCTCCAGGGACAATGGCAAGTCCCGCGTTCCAAGCCCAAACGGGGAGACAGGGATCATCCTTGGTGGACGGCAACGCGGCAGGTCCGTTACATTTGTGACTCACCGTTGGCAGGACGTACTATGAGCCATCAACGTGCCCCGGCCCCTTTGCTTTACGAAACCAAGACGCTTCGCTCTCCAGATTCCATCGTCCACCTGGAATATGACCCCGAAACCCTCGATCCCGTTTCTGACTCAGGCTGGACGCGTTTCATCTGCATCAGCGACACCCATGGACGCAGGTTTCCTGTGCCGGACGGAGATGTGCTGTTGCATAGCGGTGATCTAACGAACACAGGGACACTGGAGGAGTTTGAGACCACGATAGACTGGTTGTGCCAGTTGCCCCACAAGGTCAAGATGTGTGTCGGGTTCCTGGCTTCTTTCCTTCTTACGGTGTTGATCATAACAAGAGTTTCAGAATCGTTGCAGGTAACCATGATCTGACGCTCCACAACGGGTGGTATGATAGCAACTGGTCACGGTGGCATCGCAACGTTGGGAAACAGGTGAGCATGTGGACCTGTGATTACACACTGGCGACGGTCTCATGGCTCCTGTAGTCAGCAACCGCCATCAGGAAGCTTTTCGACAGTGAACGGGCAGTAGCGGCAGGGCTCGTCTATCTTCAAGATCAACGGCATACGTTTCAATTCAAAGAGGGTGGGCGGTCATGGAGTGTATATGGGTCTCCTGTGAGTTCATCTGTCCAAAATCATCTATCTTCTCACTTTTCACTATCCTGCAAGTGGTCACCTCTGTTCTTCGACTGGGCATTCAACTACAAGAGAAAGGATGGACCAGGTCAGTTCGGTCCCTCCGGTCTGGCCTTTTTTTCCCCAAGATATTCAATACCATTTGGCCAGCTCTTGTTTCGAAATTACCCGAGACCGATATCCTGTGCGTTCCATAAATAATCTAATCACCTTCCTCATCTTGATGACCCGCGGAAACCAAACAGTCTCACCCACGGCCCGGCCTTTGGAATTTTGGATCGCACAACCAGGGGTGATCTGGTGGGCTGTGAGGCTCTCCTGAGCAGGCTTGCCGAATTGCGCCCACGAATCCACCTCTCCGGGCACATCCACGAAGCTCACGGAGCCCATATACACGACTGGACGCGAGACGAATCGGGGAGTTACGCTGTGCCTGCTGTGCAAAATGGGGAGATGTTGGATTCGGATTCGGATTCTGATACGGTCGATGAACGAAAGCCTGCCGACTCGGAGTTCTCGACGGGAAAACGGCGGGAAGGCGATGATCGCGAGTCCGACTTTTCTGAGGGCTTGATGCTGAATCCCGGAAATGTCTCAAGGACGGTGTTTGTCAACGCGGCAAACTGGCCGTCTGGGCGACATTCCTGGAGGGCCACTACGGTAGGCGATCATGGCAAGAGAAAAGTCCCATTTGGGGGACCGGGTTTTCAAGCGGTGGTGGTTGACCTGAAGGATGATATCACAGCATTCACTAGCAACTTTTAACCAGTTCCCTAGATATCTTGACGTTGCGACGATTGATTGATATAATCGTACCAAACCGCGAGAAATATCCTCAGAAGGATGCCCACACCGTTGGAGTGCTCACTTTTCATGTCAAAAGTAGGATGTTTTTTTTATATTTAATGTGCTCTAGAGAAGCCAGTCCCTAAGCGTTTAGATCACAAACTATTCAGCTTTACCACTGTTCCTACTTACTTGGCCTGCAGGATGAAAGTAAGCACTGCCATCCGTACCACGGAGGAAGACTCACCAAAACCAAGAACTCCAAGGATCTGAACGAGCATGGAGAGGGACGGGGGTAGGACTAGGAGTGGGTATTGGAACAACATTGTCGCCACCTAAACCACTTTTCGAGCTTAAAAAGAGCTTGGCACCCATCGGACCTGCTCCACGCGGTTTGAAAGGTTGCCGCCGCTCCGGAGGAGGCTCAGTGGACACCCCTCCATCCTGTGTAGTCGTGGGCGTTGGGTCAGGCGTCTGAGTGGGTGTCGGTGCATTGTCGGTGGGCTGCTCCGGGGGAGGTGTGGGTTTGGGTGACGGAACACCTTTGACCTGCGTTGTTGGTGTGGGCGTGGGGACCGTAAGCGTCCACACCTCGCCATCGGGAAGAGTGGTGGTGATTGAGCCCACTGATGTTGTGACTGGGACGGTTACCGTCGTCGGCTTGCTGTCCTTGAGTGTGGTGGTCACAGTGAACGTGTAAGGATACGTGGGCAACGTGCTGTTGTCGCCAGTACATGCGGGCTCCGGCGGAGGCGTTGTCTTAGGCTTGCTGTCACTGGTAGTGGGGGTCGGGTCACCACTTTCAGGTGACGTGGTGGGCTTCGACGGAGGCGTTGTCGTGGGCTTGCCGTCGTCGGTAGTGGGGGTCGGATCACCACTTTCAGGGGACGTGGTGGGCTTTGATGGAGGCGTTGTCGTAGGCTTGCCGTCGTCGGTAGTGGGGGTCGGATCACCACCTTCAGGTGACGTGGTAGGGGTTGGCCCTGGGGCCAGCGTCGTAGTTGTGTGATTGTCGCCAGGATTCCCGGTCGGCGTGGGTACCCCATCAGGTGTCTGTGTCCCAGTAGGCGTCGGGCCAGTGTCTCCGGTTGTAGTTGTATTACCAGAGTCTGGACTGGGTGTTGGGGTCGGCGGAACATCTGTCCCCGTCCCTCCAGTTGTGGTTGTGGTCCCGCCTGAGTCAGGGCTGGTCGTGGGCGTCGGTTGCTCACCCCCAGGTGGAGGTGTTGTATCAGGACCTGATGGTGTTGTCGTTGGGTTAACGTGAGGTGGAGGGCAATGGGGGTGCAAGGGACAACGCTTCTGGATATCGTTTTTACCCTCTACAGATCGCCTCTCATAATGCTCGTAATAAATACGGCGAGGATATCTGCGAGGCCGAACGGGCTCAGGCTTTGTTTCAGGAGAGTGGGGAATGACAGGAACAGGGCCGGGATGAGCGGGCGTAGCTTCACGTGTCTCAATACCACGTCGAAGAGCTCCAGGTTCTTCAGTGGCAAGACGAGATCGACGGAATGACTGTGATCGGGAACCTCTTGGAGACCTTTGCTTGACATCTACTATGCGAACGTTAACGGGAGGAGGGTCTGCCTCGGTTTGGGCTCGAGGGACGACGGCATCCTCCAGGGGTGCCCTAGCAATTCTGGAGAACAGGTTAGATTATGAGTGTCATAAGAAAGACAGAAAAAGAATCTACCTGATGGGGGCAGCCCATGACGACGCCGCATTCAAGAATAAAGTAGCAATGAGGAGAGAGGGTGTAGAAAACATCTTATGTTCCGAATGTATGGACCAGCCAAGAGCGTCGATGAGGAAAGAAAGACGGTGACTTGAAACAAACGGACACGGCAACCTGCGCCGACGAGATGAGAGGGTGAGCACTGCTGGGGATTCTAAACGCTGGCACTGGGTTTATATACATACCACGGCATGGTTTCCCAGGGGACCGGAGTGATGCGTCTTCGCCGGCAAATTTAGGAGGCTATGTCACGGTTTGATATCAATCATCATTCGTGTTTCAAGCTGAGCCTCTGGCAAGTCCAAGCATGCAACTGCGCAAGGTCTGTACAGTAGGTGATACAACTTAAGTAGGCGGAGCATGTCCGTAATTTTTTTTCAGTTCATGGAACTGAATGTACTCTTACCATGATCCTCATTGAATCCAGAAGCTAAGCATCCAATCTTCCTGGTTGCCAGTGCACGTGGGAGTCTAGCCTGAGGGTCGCCTGTCGCCTCGTCATCGACCAGCCAAGCTAGACCAAGCTTTCGTCGTTTGATTCCTGTGTGTAAACTTCTGTCCCACGACGTCAAAGGTAGTGAATACGATGGCCAAGACAGCGAAGAGGTGCTTCGCTGTCTTGTTGCGCACTAGCAAGCTCCAGCCTCGAAACGTTCGACTAACCATGGTGATTCTCTTGAAACAGATAAGTAAATGATCCAGTGCAACCTTGGCTACTTCGGTATCTAATTGCAACTTCAAAGCTTTATCCGTCTTCTAAATCTTTCAAATAGAAAACAATTCCATCCCTTTTGACTCGCGTAAACAGCTTATCACCTCCTAGTACTGAGATGCATGTGACTGGCATCCAGACAGTATAAGGAGAGATACGATATATTGGTTATGGCAGCTATGCATCGCAGATCAACTTAGCGATCAGACCCGCACATGATAAGTATGCTTGATATGTTTCCAACCATCTCTTCCATGGCTTTGGGTGAAGCTGCTCCAGTCTCCCGCCGAACCCGATTGACAGAGATCCATACTGGACTTAAGCCGTGAACACCCCAGCTGCTTCGTCAACACACAAAATTGTGCAATCTCTATCAAAACGAAACATTTTGGGAAACAACGTCCCCTTCATATCACCAGTAAGCACTGGATGGTAGTTACCCTTCCGTCTATTTTGACCGCTCCGTCGGGATTGGTCGATATCGCGGTCCGAGCTATCTCCTGAGCATGATCGAAGTCTGAACGGATCGATGACAGCTACCCTCGTCCACATCCATCATCCGCCCATGCCCACATCCGACGTCAGCCACCAACTTTAACGCCCTCACGCATGAAATTGGGACCGCCTCAGTAAACTCTATTCGGGACCGCCTCGGGTTAATCTATCCTACCCTATCTGAATGCATATCTGACTTGACTGACGTAGGCGATCCCAAGCGAGACCCTCGGGATAAGTATCCTAAGCACTACCCTTGGCCCGAGAGAATGGACCTGAATTTGTCAAGTTCCGCCAGAACCCGATAAGCATCCTTCAAATTGCCGGGGTGCAATTGGTCGAGATCGAGCCCATTTAACTCTTTGCCCGATACAGGGGCAGACTCGTTTTGTCGAGGGGAGGAGTTGAGAGGGGCGAAGCAGGGTGAAGCGAAGGTGGTCCGAGTCTGAGCCTCTGAGGAACGGAGGGAATACCCAGCAAGTACACGGAAACTTCTTCATCACGATCATTGGAACCATTCGCGGGCTTTTACTAGGAGTCCTCGTCCATTCCAACACTGATGTCCATGTGGGCGTTTTGTTATTCCCGTGCTCCGCGTTGCTTGATTAACTTGAAGATTTATAGGTTTACGGCCCTTTGGTCTTCAGGTACGTAGGATTCTGGTTTGAAAATGATTGTAGATACGAAATAAGATAGTGCCAGAGGAACCCAACTACATTTTACAACTGGAGGCAAAATGGAGCAGGAAGCGCATGCAGCCGACAAGGTCCGGGACTCCGACGCGATCATCGTATGATCTCCTTGGAGAACTTGACAACTCGGTAAGGGATGGTAAATAATTATAATTCTCTCTGACTCATCGGAAACTGGATACCGATAAAAACTTCTTATCCCAGCCAAAAGAGCTTCGACCCGAGCCCATCATGACCATCATGCAACGACGAGAGACGACCGCCTCAGACCCAGAGGATCTCGGCATATCTCACGATGATGCCTACGAACAAACAACGATCCCCAAACCAAAACGCACACCATTACCCAAAGTCTCCCTCTTTATCCTTTTTCTGATCCAGTTCTCTGAAGCGATTACGGCGACTGTTATCTATCCGTTCATCAACAAGTTTGTGCGCGATACGGGAGTGACTGGCGGAGATGAGCGTAAAACCGGATATTTCGCTGGTGTCATTGTGAGTCAAGCGTTGATCCATAGTCCACGACATAGGGTTGATTCGTTTTAAAGGAATCACTGTTCTTCCTTGCTGAGTCCGTCACCGTTTTCCACTGGGGAAAGGCCTCAGACCGATTTGGGAGAAAGCCTATATTATTGCTGGGGCCACTTGGCCTGACCTTCATGATGCTGGGCTTCGGGTTATCAAGCGATTTCTGGATGTTGGTTGTCTTTAGGTGTCTTCAAGGAGTGTTCAATGGCAATATAGGTCAGTCTTCTGATCTGATTCATTACGTTCCATAACTCGCAGATTATCTGTAGGGGTGGCCAAGACAGTCATGGCAGAGGTATGAGATGATGTTCGTGAAAAAAACAGCAGGCTCATTGGTTGTAATCTTGACAGGTGACTGATTCGACCAACACCGCAGATGCTTACGCCTTGATACCCGTGATGTGGAGCATTGGGACAACTATGGGGTATGTAATTGTCAACTGCATTTGATAGATTACGGCTTTCATCATTGTCTTTCAGACCTATGATAGGCGGCGTTCTCTCCGAACCAGCGTTGCGATGGCCTGTTCTCTTCGGGAGAATATCCTTGTTCGTCCAACATCCTTATTTCCTTCCTTGTGCTGTGGCTGCACTGCTGGCATTCGTATCTGTACCAATTGGCATCGTAGGTTTAAGAGAGGTAATGTTTCACCCCCGCGCTTTTTTTCCGAAGTTCGCTTAACCTGAATATGTGAAGACATCACCAACCGTAATCTTGCGTGAAAAACAGAAGAAGGCAGAAGCTGCCAAGTCTGCGAGATGCTTTCCGAATGAATCCACGACCCTCATTATTGAGGAAGTGGGCGCCGTCACCTATGGTTCTACTGCAGTCGCCGAATACGAGAACAGTGCCGAAGCTCGTTCTACACTTGCAATCACGCCAGGTCCTCAATCGCCATCGCGGAGACTATTGGCCCCACAGATACTCGTTGTTTATGGGTTCATAACCTTCACTGACATGTGTGTTCAAGTACTACAACCTCTTGTATGGTCCACTTCGACCTCCCTGGGCGGTCTCGGGTTCGATCCATATCGTATTGGCCTGATCATGAGTATCTGGGGATTTATGAATGCAATTGTCCAGTCGACCTGTCTCGGTCCAATAATCCGCAGAATTGGCCCTAAAAATATACTAGTAGCTGCGTTTGCATCCTGGGTCATCATCTTGGCGCTCTACCCTTTTTTGAGCTTCTTTGCCCAAAACGCTGGAGGGGCAGATGCCAGAGTTTGGACGATATTAATTATGCAGCTCGCCATTTCAATGACATCATATGGCGCGTATGGTATGCACTCCTCGGTTTCTGCACGTTTTCTTCTGATGAGTAGGAAATTAGCCGGTATCTCAATTATTATTGTCGACCACACCCCCAGAGAGTCGCTCGGCGCTGCCAACGGTCTGGCGCAGGCCGTGGCATCTGGCTTAAGAGGGGTTGCCCCATCAGTTGCATCTTCCCTTTTCTCGATATCCCTGGAACGGCGCCTCTTGGGGGGGCACTTCGTCTTCTACTTCCTTATGGCTGTTGCGTTGACGGGAATGCGCGTTCTTTCCCTCCTTCCGACACTGGCGAAGCCACAACGGCAATAGAAAGATTTATAGATATCGAAGTCAGTCACGCAGGATTTTCATTCTGATTAGAAGGCAGTTCATTGGCATCAGGGGCGATTCTACGTCAGAGGCAGTCTCCGGTGCACATGCCTACAATTACGTTTCCCTTCAAGTTACCGTTCTTGATAATGGAACTCCGATCCAGGCAGTCCGTTTAATGCTGATCATGATAAGGAGCAATAAGGGGAACCAGTAGAGAAGGTCACCTGCTTTCCATAACATGCTCCATTTCTGCTGTCTAGTGAATGAGCTAGTGAAAGGGCGCGTGTGCGGTTGTAAGTCGGATGACCTTGCTTAGTCCTACTCCGAAGTTGGAGAGCGATCGAATCAGGCTTGATTTGATCGGTCGTCGACGTTTCCGAAATGAGTTCTGTACCCAACCACCAACATGACTGGTGCCAATTATATGGGAGGCAAGCGGTAAGATTCATAACAGTGTTACACATTAAAAGCATGCTCATTTACGACAGAAACGCCGCGAAAGCGAGAACCAGAGATGCAATTGGTCGTCTGCAAAAGGGCTTCTTTAGTCGCCGACGTCTGGAAATGCTGTCGAAAGGGCTCGTAGGCCAAGGAAGAGAAACCGCTTTATCTACCAACACCGGCAAGGATTTTGAAAACAAACCCCCCGTCGCCGCCATCAATTTAGCACACGCGAAACGAAACATTCAGCTACCACTGAAGGAGAAGTTGATCCCGACCTCGACGCGTTTTCCCCTGCATACATCGGCGCAGAGGGAGTCTGACTTTTCACACAAGATAGGCCATGCGCACGGTGGTATTCGGTCGTCTGAAGTTCTCAACGCGCTTGATGTCTCTGATCGTGCGTTCAAGTAACTCCCTCTGGTGCGTGGATCTGATATGGAAGGAAAAGCGCTACTGCGTCGTGCGGCATTGGACAGGATCCTTTCATTGCCTGACTTGGCATGTCTACAGAGTCGGTATCGACGCGGCAAGAGGTCAATACCAGATCGTCAGCCTAGCCCCAATCTCAAGAGACAGGTATATTTTCATCCGTGATCAAGGTGTTGTTAACGTTCACTTTGTGTCTGTAGAAGCCTTCAAACACGATACCCAGCGTCAGCCCACAGCCCGCACCTTGCTTGGAGGAAGGAAGTGTATGCAGCGACCGTGATCCAGTGGACGAGAGAAAAGGAGAACAACGCGGGTTTTCAGCAGATCCCAAGGCTTACAACAGTAGGGTCGACGGATGTATGCGCAGCTCTCACTACATGAAAGGTAAATTCCATGATTGTCAATCGAAAATTGATTGTATGACTATGACTCTTGGTCCAGCGCCCTCCGAATTCTGTGGACAATTGTCCGACGACATTGTCTTTCCTTTCTACCGCACGCGGCTCGACCACCGTTTTGAAATACTTTCATCTTTGCCACCGTCGTCGGAGCAAATGTGTTCGGATCTCAGTCCATCTGGGAAGTCACAACTTTCCTCGGAAGAGGGTGTTCCCTCTTGTTCAGTGGGCGAATACGAAACGGCGGAAAGTTTCGCTTGTGAAAATTTGTACGAGTATCCAGATCCCTGGCATACAATTGGTGTCATCCTTGGACTCTCTTCGGCATCATCAAGAAACCCTCGATATCTGCAAGCGCCTGATGATGCGGCACTCCCTTCAACCACGTTCACCGCAACTAGCCTGTCGTACAGAGCTTCCAAAGAGTATGGGGATGCATTGGACGAATGTTTCGAGGACGCAGGCTACTCTGCACTATGTACCCCATGTCGCCAATTTGGAAGCCAACGTTCAGACAGCAGATCCCGTGGATCAATGGCATCATTATACTCTCCGGGTCCGATACAAACCTCCCATGGCTACAACGCTGCTGACACGAATTCTTCACCATCCATGTCAACCTCTCCTTGTTTCCGGGGGTCCTCCACCCATGAATCATCCCCTCGACAGTTCGCCGGGAGGAGTCCCTCGATGATAGGAAGGAGGGCTGGCAAATCCGATTTTGGGACCTTGGAGACAACGACTATTATTCCGAGTCCCAGACGTTCTCCACCAAGAACCCAAGTACAAGTGACTTCAATTCCTCACACCGTGCCCCTTTGTTTCGCATTGGAAGCTGTGTGGGGCATGAGCCCAGAAGCGATGCGCAGCAAATCCGTGGAGCCAAACCAACACCCTTCACCCGGTGTGGCCCGTGTGGGACCTGATCCAGAAATGGTCTACTCAGAATCGGTTGGTGTCAGCAAGACTTGTTGTGATACCGGGCCTAACGATATGGGTTCGGTGACACGAGCGGATGGAGCCGAGAAAGATATGATTTCGCGGCCGCCACTGACAGTCGAGCTAGATGTCGTGGATGGACTGTTTCGAGGACCCTGCCTGTTCACCGACGAGGATGACAACGCCGAGGAAGAATGACTGCTGCTAGGTGTGCACGGTTAGTACTGTAGTATAACTTGTCGAAGTACCTGCCGCTGCAAGACTTCAACAGCATCAATGTAACACTGAGTGGGAGCGTGGGAACTTTGAACCAGCGCTGCCCTTTTGGGTCTTTGATACACCTTAGTCCCTAACCACCACCATCGTCAATTACTGGCTGTCGCTGCACCTCGCCCAGCCAATGTTCTCAAGCCCTACCCCAGCACCCGGCTCAAGAGCCGTCGCAAGCGTAGCCCTACGGAGTGCCGGTCTTATTGATCGCGACACTCAAATGCGAGACCTAACAGACAAGCCAGGAGGAAGGAAGGGTTCGTCAAAGATACGGGCCCACCGTCCTCGCACCGTTGATCCTTTCAAGGACCTTCCAGGCTCAGCGCCGCGCATGGCAAGTATCTCGCACTCTCCTTTTCGTCAGCCTCGGCGGGCAATCCTTTGATCACTTCCCCTCTTTTATTTTCTGCCCCTCCCACAAACAGCTAATCCTTGACACCTCCAGCTTACCGGCCGATCATCCTCATCACAAACCGGAGGCTCAGCATCCCTCTCGATCAAAGGCGCTGCCCGAGTGACGCCTATGGGGCGGACACGGAGGAACGCAGTTCCTGTGACTCCCGAAAGCAAAACATCGTCAATACGTCTGACGACTGTACCTGCTGTAAAACCAAAGAGTATTGGGCTATGGAAAGAGCTTCTGCAGAAGCGGTGGAATCCAGAAACCCGTTTTTTGAACCTGGAGGTAAGAGTTTGCGAATTGACTTGCTGAACGCATTTTCGGAGCAGAGCGACCCCATCGTCACACCCCGCAAATGCCTTCAACCTTTTACAACATGTCCTAATTGCCGTTATCTGCAGTCCATGATCGACGACGACCTCGTGAAGAAACACGGTCTTTCGCCTCCTGGACATGGAGGCGATGCTCGTGTAGCCGCCGTCATTTTCAAACTTGCAGGGCAGCTGAGTCCCAAGGTTCATATTCAAGTTACATTGTCACGCTGCTCATTGTCATCTGACTGTCATTCCAGGTTCAGACCCTTTCACTTGCCAAGAACAATTTGTCCGGCATACATTTGCAACATCTGTCTCAGTACCTACCATTACTCGCCAATCTCTCCTTGCAAGATAACAGAATAAGAACGTGGAAAGACCTCGACTTTATATCTTCGCGAAAGGGGAAACTGCTCCATCTTCGCGAGCTGGTCCTTCTGGGAAACCCGATCCGGGAAACGGCCATCCTGGAAGGTAACAACCAACGTTTCAAACAGTGCGTACAGCATCCTTGATTTGACGTGCACACCCTGCGAACCAGACGATACTCAGAGAAACGGCACAACGATTACCTTCATTGGAAATCCTTGATCAAGAGGCTATCACCCCAATTTCGTTCGACCACCCCTTAACTTCTTCGCCATTCAAAGCACAAAAGCAGACCGAGAATAAAGCTTTCCCCTGCGAAATGGGTCCGTCGTTTGTTACTGGTGTCGACGGCTCCGTTGTCAGCAATTTCCTGGTGCGGTATGTAAATGTTGCAGGGTCAATACCTTTCCATGTCCTCACAAAATATCCAGGTTCTTCAATGTACTTGACACACAGCGCGGCGCCCTCCTTGATGTCTACCATCCCTCCGCCGCGTTCTCTTACTCTGTAAACACCAATATCCCAACGCGTGCACGTATCCTTGGTTTTCACTCGAGTATGCCCAACCAAACGAAACTCAGTTGGGGGCCATGGATCTCTTCTGGGTCTCGTAACCTCTCCCGGATAGCTGGATACGTGGAACGGGTGGTGAAGAGCTTGCACATCGGCGCGACCGACATTGTCAAGACACTGGCGGAGCTCCCGGGAACCAAGCATGATATAAGCGGACCACCAGAGAAGTTTTGCCTTGATTCATTTCCTGTCGTACATGGGGATGATACTGGACTTTTATTGACGGTCCATGGGCAATTCACGGAGGGTAAGAGAGTTTCGCCATCTGCAAGGATATTTCCTCTAATCGCTGACCTTGTAGTCGATACGGAGGGTATCCGGTCTTTTGATCGATCTTTCATTCTGAGAGCGGCGCCTGAAGGTTCACGGTAAGCATTATACCATCCCTTGATGCATTGGACTCTCGTTGATTCTGCCCTTACGTTTTAGCGCCAAGTCGAATGGGTGGGACGTGGAGATTGTGTCAGACCAGTGGATGATCCGGGGGTATTCTAGTCATGAAGCATGGAAGCCGGGTCCTATGCTCGTTCAAGCTGTCACCCGTCACCAACAGCAAGCGATGGATATTGCAGCAGTGCAGGCAACATCGTCGCAGCCGCAAGCGCCATCCATTCCGTTCGATCCACAAGCAGCCCTTGCATCTATGGTAAGTGATAACTCCCCAAATCTGGACGGTGATGGTAAACACTTTTGAATGCAGCCTGAATCTCAACGTAACCTCGTCATGCAAATACGCCAGCGCACTGGATTAAATGTACAGTTCGCTATTGATTGCTTGGGCCAGAATGAATGGGACTTGGAGCGCTCTGTCGCCAATTTCGAGCAGGTCAAGGTGAATTTTGCATTTCATTGAATCATTTAGCGTGATTAACTGAAAGTTTGTCTTTCAAAGACAACACTGTCCCGAGACGCTTTCGCATAGGATTTACGAGTCGTCTCCTTGCTTCTCATCGGATTCCCATCCATCGTTCTTGGCCCGTTGACCTACTCCCACTCTCTTTCTCCAGTCACCTACTTGACATCAATACTACATCAATACTAGCACTTCTGAATTTTATTTATGGGTCGAACATTCATGCCTTTTTTTCTATATAGTCAAGTAAATTTTATTGCATACGCAATACATAGAGTGTATCACCAACTACGCTTGTGCGTCGTTTGCCTTTTGCTTGAGCATCTTCAAGCATAATGAATGAAATTTGCTTGGGCACTGCCAGTGATGTCCTACTATTGCGCCGATGATAAATGACGTTTGTCATATTCGGAAGTCCGGAGTCTCCGGTTGCATAACTTGCATTACGCGCGTAAGGACCAGGGCAGTATCTATGTACATAATTCAGTCCGGGAGCCTCAGTTAATGTGCTAGCTAGGGGCCAAGGCGATAAGCGAAGCATATCTGCTGTCTCGGGCTAGAAAAGTCAATAGTTAACGTTGTTGACTTGTAGCACGGAATGCACATGGGCCTCCTGGGGAATTCGGGGTTACCTTCCCTGCAGCCTTGGCTCTTCACTAAAACTATTTGGGTTACTGTATATTTTCCCAATGTTTGGCTGCCACGACTCGGACCTTTTAGAGGTCCGGTGCGCATCTCGACAGCATGTCCTCAATTGGCTATAATTCGAGCACTCCGCAAGACGTTATTGCACAATTGTGCACGTCTCAGAGAGTCTTAGGAGAATCGGTCTTTACTTTTGCCACCGTCGATGCTCAGGGTCCAGTATTTTATTTTCTGATGGGTCAGACAATCTGCCGTGTTGCATGGACTGACCCGCTTCTTGATTGTACATCCTCCGACTACTTATTCCGTCTTACTCCCACTCCACCTCTCTTCCATCCCTTGTTCGTCACTCACTCTCTCTTCACCGCTACCGAATATCTCTTTTCAACGCTCCCTCTCTACGTTCACGAAGCACAACGCCTGTCCCTTTCAAAATCATGGATGACTTTCAAGTCCAGTCTAATTTGCATCTGGCCGCCCTCTCCGGTGACGATGACGGTGTTCATCGCGCTATTCAAGCCGGCGCCGATGTGAACGCTCTAGACAACACAGGAAGAACGGTCCTCATGTGTGCAGTCGCTGGAGAACAGTATGTGCATCTTTCAATTTGTGTGTCGCGTCCTCAGTTCATCCCTACGCGTTAGTTGGCAAAATATCGACGCGTCTGACGCGTCGTTTATGACCCCAAAACGACTGAACACCATTCGCTTGCTCCTCGGACATCCACGTATTAGTCTCTTTACTTTAAACGCACCTCAAAACTCGACGAACGGTGTCGTTCCTCTCGGCATGGCCGCTTGGCTCAATATGCAAGAAGCCGTCCGGTTACTTCTGGAAGGTAGTGCGGCCGCAGTCTCGGTGGACGGCCTGGATGCCCATGGAGCAACTGCCCTCATGTGTAAGACGCGTCAATCTCCGCACTCTCGTAGGATATTAACCTATCCATCAGACGCCGCCCGAGACGGAGGCCTCAATGTCGTTCAGCTTCTGGTACGCCTAATTTTTGGAGTATGACGCATTCATCCACTTAAGGCTTCATCTGACAGCTATCACATGGGGCCCGGCCTGACTTTCGCGATCACAATCACCGCTCGTCCGTACAGTTCTCCCTTCAACACCCGCAGATTCTATGGCTATGTGAATCGATCCTCCGTCGACATCGATGGCGAGAAAGTCAGGTATGTAACCTCATCCTTCCGTGGAATATTCGTGTTCTTACCCTTCATTAGTCCGCGGATCGAAATAAGCTCTTTCCAGGATGTGAGGCGCTGCTGGACCTCGCGTATGCTGCAATGCCGTCTGATAGCCTCGAGCCTCCACCTGTCTCTATCTTCAATGCCCATGCAATCTCCAGATTGACCGACGCACTCATTTCTTCCATCATGTCTTCGGAAGTGTCATTTTTGCACTCATTACTGTTTTCTCCCGCCATTCCCTCGTCATCTCCGCCATTCTTGTATCCCATGTCCGCACCCGTTCTTGTAAATCGACCAGACTCCGTTGGATGGAGTCCTGTTCATTATTGCGTCTCTGTACCCCTACCCTGTATCGATGTCCTGGATGCCCTGTATTGTGCCGGCGCTGAAGTCGCACTTTTCACGACTCATGAACACTTCACCGCACTGCATGTCCTTGCACAATCTGCACATCTGCCTTCAGACGATCCGGAACACGTAGAATCTCTGTATCACTTCACTGTACACCTTATTTGCGATCTCCGTGCACCCCTGTCTGCTAGAGACAAAAACGACGAGACTTGCATTCACCTTGCTGCCGAACGTGGACAATGTATCGAGTTGCTAGCATTCTTCCTCGAATTCGACACGACTGGTTCAATCCGCGAATTGCGGAACTCGCGAGGGTATGTTTTTCATTTGTAGCACCTCTATTGTGGGTTAAAAGGTTGTCAATAATATAGGTTGACCGCTCTGGAAATCGCCAAGCCGGAATTCATCGTTGCTTTCGGCCAGAATGTAGAAAAATACCGCTCTGTGTCCTCCCTCTCCACAACTACCATCCGTGCCATTGGCCCCTTCGCCTCTCTTGTTTCTCTCTCAGATGGGACACCTGCTGTACATGACGACTCATCGTCGCTATGTCTTTCGAATCTGGATGTTCAGGAATCGATACAACGGCTTCTGTTCGACCTCCGCTCCACGTCCAATTGCGTTGATAACAATCCCGACTCGATCGAGCACCTTACCAACCTTGTGGCGGAAGCATTTCAACTCAGTCATGGCATCATCAGCCAATCCCGCCGCCGCGTCCGAGAAGCCAATCAAGCACTCGGTGATCTGCGTAACATCGCTGTTACAACACGCACCCTCCTAGACTCCGTAACGTCTACTGCAGTTGAAAAACTAGGAGAGCGTGGTTTTGATGCTTTCTCGACAAGGAACAGAGGCTCCGAGGACTCACAAATCACCGTCTTGAACCGGTCTAATTCAAACACATCGACATCTTCCATTGCAATAGTGGATCAGGTCAATGAGACTCATGTTTCTGTCGCGACTCAAACCGTCCTCATTTCAAGTCCTTCACAGTCGCCGTCTCGATATGTGTCATGGACCGAAAGACTAGATAGCCTCATAGCGCGTCCTGCGGGTTACTATGCATATGATACTTGCATCTCCAACCTTGTGGAGGCGGAACGAGACCTGACGATTCATAGGCGGAAGATGCTCGCGGCGGACTCCGATTGGAACGAGTTGGCTAGCCCAGCGATGGATGTCAAGCTCAAACAACTGATGAAAAAACACAAGAAAACGGAGCGCGAACTGGAGGCCACCGAGAAAAAAATGGAGAAGGCTTCTGTTTCTATCGGCGCGAGCTCGAAACTGAAGGCTTGGATCAAACGCATCTTCGCTCCCGACCGACCCACCACGAGCCTCAAAATTGTCTACGACCTCGAAGAGCAGAGCAATGCAGTGGGACGGCAGGTGAAATCGGACCAAGATCCGACGGATTTCGTCAATGACGAGGAGGAAGACGTAACGCCTGATGCACGAATTGAGCATGCTCTTCGGACGGCACACGTTATCCTCAACGCATCCAAACGGGACCTCCACACTATTGACGAATGCCTTAACGCGGTGAGCTTCCTCTTCCCATTCTTCGCTTCCATTGAGAGCGGGTTCAACTGACCCTGGTTTTTCGCTCCGGACAGGCTGACCGGTTCCTTGATCTTGCCAATCGGTCTATCTCGCGGGCGGAGCATGTTATAAAACGGGCTATCAAGGTATGTTCCATCTTCACATCGAATGTTCTGATTAACAGGGTGTGTACCTGCCCGATACAGAAACGAGAAGCAAACCTGGCGTCCCTGCGCCTTCGACCGACAGATCGCCGCCGAGATCCAGGGTTGGGTGTGGGGTCCCAGAGAATGTTAGGGCATGGGCTTCTGTCGGCAGCCCCAAGCGTTTCTTCGCTTGCCTCTGCTTACTCGTTTCATTCATCCTGCGCTTCGGTTGCTCCAACGTTGATGGAGAATGACGATGATGACACTCGTACCATTCGACGCCTGTTGTTACGCAAGGTTGAGGCTGGGGTGACTGGTTCGTGGGATGAGATGGATAAAGTTGAAGGCTGGGTGGGTATTGTGAGGGAGGCAGTACGAGGTGTCAAACGACGCGCATACCTGTAAGTTTCCAAGAAGCATGATGTCGAAGGTTGTATCTATATTGTATTTATAAAAGAAAAAGTATATTAGATGTTCACCACCTGTATATCATGCTAACAGTGGAGAAAGAATAAAGAAACAATGCTCCGAAATTGAAAGTTCGTGAGATGGAATAATGATAAGAGGAAAAGATGGAAAAGGAAGTTACTATATACGCATAGGACAGATATCCCCTCACGTTGCCCGTTGCCTTAACCTTCCCAACTTCTCCTCCAAACTCCTCATATCCGCCATCAACCGCTCCAGCCTCCTTTCGAGCTCTCCCATAGTTGGAACTCCTCTTGCCCTATCCGTATCACTCCCTTGATGAGGCAACAACCCCGGCGACATTCCCTCACCAAGATTGAAGCTCAACGAGCTCGATCGCATCGATCGCACGCTCGCGCTCCGCGGCACGCCGAGTGACGTGGTGCTCATCCCCGACGACGACATCGTCATCGTCGTACCCTGCGATACAATCCTCATCGAGCTTGTAGTTGGCGTCCCCGCACGCCGCGTGGACAAAATGGACATCGAGGAGCCCGGACGCGGAGTAGGGCTGGGACTGGGTGGGCCTTCAGTGTCGGTGGTGTCCTCGGAGCCTGAAACTTGTATCTCATTATCATTCTGTTTCGGCCGGCCTTGCAAGAGCGCCGAGGTGAATTGAGAAGTGGCTCCTGTAATAAGAGTACCAGTGTCACCGTTGCTGGTGGTGTGGCTAGTGCTAGTGGTGTTGCCGTAGTCTGGGAGGGGGATGACGAAGCCCAAGTCCTTCTTTAGCTTGAGAGAGCCAGAAGAGCTGAAGGACCTGAGAATCCGTGGTTTCCGGCCACTTTGGAGGACGATCTTGCGTGCACTCATGCCGACGCAGTCGACGAGCTGCTTCATGGCCTCGCGGTCGGATACGCTGCGCCGCAAGGTGGAGGGGCGGGCGGTGCCTGTGCGTTGGAGAGTCTGGAACGGCGTCAAGGCCGTTGGGCGCATGGGGGTGGTGTATCTGTTGGGGATGATGGTGTCTGCCTGGATAGGCCAGGGCGTTATGTAGTTTGCGTTGGGGGTGAGATGGGTGGAAGGCAGGCGGATGGGACGGGGTGTATTGCTGTCTGGAGTTGAAGTGCTGATTCCGTGGATTTCTTGAGCAGGGAATGCATCCAGCGTGGGACCCCAAGAGAACCCAATGAAGGATGTGATGCTGTCTTCATCTGAAGGTCGCGGCAGTTGAGAGGACCTAGAAAGCAGAACGGATAGACCAGGTGAGGAGGACGCGACTGTCGATTGGAATAGTGCGGAAAAGTTGAAGCCTTGTGAGTGGGTATCTTCGCTGTACGGCTGGAACCCCGGAGAGGCAGGACCGATGTTTGCAGGTTCTGCATAAGTGAATTGTGGCAGGTGAAGATCGGAAGGAGCAGTTTCTGTCGTATTTCTTTAAGAATTCACGCAAGGGAAAATGAGGAAATAAAGATTACGAGTCGACAATATATCCCAATTTACATCTTCAAACAAAGCGTGGTTAGTGATTTCTTGGATGTGTCGTCGTCCGAGACGTCGTGTGGGTTGGGTTAATAATCTACGGAAGAAGGGGGTAAGTGGAGCCAGCCTCAGCGCCAAAAAGAGATAATTACAAGCTAAGAAATTCGCGGTATTCAGCAGAAATTGCAGCCGTGGGGTCAAAACGCAGGCTTTTCTGGCTCTCGCAGTCAGTTGTATGTTCTCTAGATTGTACTGAAACCATACTTCGTGATCCATTATTCGCAAATACGTCTGTCGAATATCTTTCGCGAAAAAAGGCGCAAACCCATATGCCATCTCATACAACATGGCCCCGAGACTCCACCAGTCTGTTTCACGGCCATAGCCATGTTCGTCCGCTTCTGCCGGGCGAGACTGGAAGTCGTCGGCATCTTCCAATTCGAGGGCCACCAGGGCCTCTTCGTGGGCTTTTAAAATTTCAGGGGAAATGTAGTCACACGTTCCACAGGGGATAAGACAATACCGCTTGGGCAGAAATTGCGTTCCGTCAGGGTTAGGAGGGAGCAAGGGAGCAGCGGAACCAAAGTCGATTAAAAGGACATGAGCAGTTGGGGTGAGAACGATATTGTGGGGTTTGATATCACTGCATGGATTGTGAGTTATTAACATGCCTCGGGGTAGAGAAACTGCGTACCGATGAACGAATCCTTGAGAATGACACCAATGAATTGCACTGACGATCTGAGGGGTCCACCACCTGAGATCGCTCTCCAAGACTTTACCGTTGTGCGGGCTGGAGTCTAGGACATCCCAGAGGTTACCACCTTCTGCATAGTCCATCACGAGGTTGAGGTTAGTCGGTGTCTGGAAGGCACATAGTAAGTGGGGGGCCCAAGATGATGTGGTCTTGGCTGCCCGCAGGAGGATGTCGCGTTCAATTTGGGGAAAGCATTGCTAGGTAGGTCAAGCGTCAGTAGACGTTTGATAGAGCAATTGACTGTTGCAACATCACGGTTCCGTAGTGCAAATCGTTTGTCTATGGATTTGCGCACATAGACTCGTCCATCGAGGCGGCAAGTCACGACGTATATCTACGGGAAAGAATGTCATGGTAGATTGCCTCGGGGAGATTGAACAGACAAGACATACGACGCCGAATTGGCCATATTCAAGGGTCCCTACGGCGGATAAATCTTTATCTTGGAACCGTAAGGCATCGATTTCCGTGGTCCTCGCTGAGGTTTGATGGTTTTTCAGTGAGTTGACGCGTCCTATTCCGATTGCAGGGGACTGACATGTTTTTCCAATGACGCTTTGGCCATGCAGGATACGATCTAGAGCCAATCCGTCTTCGTCTTCGTCTCCCTGGCTCTTGAGAAGCGAGGCCAACCGTTGTTTGCGTTGGAGCCATGGGAGAGACATGCATTAGGTCGCGTGGACATACACGACGGTGGTCGGACCTAAATTCACTCTCCCGATGACCACCACATTCTCCCATCTCGTAATTCACAACTGCCAGCATCAGTCATAACCTTGTGCGTCACGCCCCACTTCGTAATTCAACCCTCTCTCCGAATGGCACCTTTCCTATACCCAGCCCCTGCAATCACTGGAATAAAGGACAAGATTGATGCTTTAGCTGTCCAAGGTGAGCCCTTCATTGAAGCTCGTGCTACGAACGCGATTCCAAAATCTCTCCAGGAGATCGACTATACGTCGGAACATCCACCGGGAACCTTCATGTCTATTGTCTCAATGGCTCTGAGAGTGGGTTCATCTATTCAAAATGAACCCTCCTCAGCTCACACATTCTTTACAAAGGTGAGAGTGCCTTCGCGTTGGTAGAAGTGAAGAAGGCTTTAGTCAGGCGGTCAATCGAGCAACTTGGATTCATAAAGGACGTCAATTCTCTCGTCGTACTTTCCGGTCAGTCCATCTGACGGCTTCGACGAACTTTTAATAAACACTCCAAAGAGGCCGCCGTCACCTTGTTTCCTCTCCCGACACTTTCCCAACCAACTCCATTGGTCAAGGCCAAAGCTGCTTTCTCTTTCGCAGTCAATACGGCCGTACAGGAATCATTCCTGGATGATCCCTCAACCGGAGACTTTACAAAGCCCAAGCTGATGCCAACGGCGGTAACCCGTTTGATAATAGGTTGCAGACGGAAGGTCGTCATCTATTCGTGGAGGGATGGCGAACCTCAGGAGCCCAAAGTGCGTCACTCGTTGGTTTTTCTACGCGACAGTCCTTAACTGTGACATGGTAGGAAGCTCCATTACCTCATTCGGCACGTATGATCTCGTTCATGAACCCGGACACCGTATGTTTTGCATACTCGCCGACGGAATATGCCATCTTTTCTATCCTTTCAATGACGGCCACGGACATTACAACACCGCTTCCAGTGACGACTTCCACGAGCGCAGCTGCTATGGGTGCCCTTACAGGCCTCACAGGATATATGACGTTGGGCTTAGGCTCAAAGCCAAAACCCGCTGCCGTCCAAATCAGTCCTACCGAGGCTCTCATTTCCAAAGATAGTAGGCCACGCGTGCATTGTATTCCGATAAATGTTTTGACCATGCATATACAGCGGAGGGAATAGTGGTTGGCGTGGATGCCAAGGTAGCAAGGAGTACAACCATAGAGTGGCCGGCACCACCAGAAGAACTGGGTGAGTTTCACGAGTATTTTGCCATGCCTTGCAGAGGATTGAGAACACACTTGTATAGCATTTATCAAGCCTTATATTTTTGCAACCCTCCCGCCGGGCTCGGTTCCAAACCGAACCATCGATACACCAGCCCCTGGCAGCTCGACACAGGCGCAACCCACATTCATTCCTACAACCGTCGTACAGATTCGATCCGCCATCTCTCTCCTTCCAATCCAGGACATCCCTTTCCCATTCACCTCAATCTCTGTTCCCTTATCTGGTACAACTACGACGTCAAATGCCACTGTCCGACTGTTAACTGCCTCGTCTGGCAAATCACCTCTATTCTTCGTCACTACGCCTACCGAGAAGGCGGCTGCGGCGGCTGACGGTAGTACAATATGGCAATGTACCATGAAGCCATGGGCGGAACAAATTGATGAGCTCATACAAGCTGGCCAATACGGCGATGCACTTGCCCTTCTTGATACCATCGAGGATGCCGTTCTAGCAGACAAGGTATTCTTGTCTCAATTATACCATTATGAATCGAACCCATTGAGTTTTCCTAGGAGTCTAGGCGTACCCGAATCCGCATCTTAAATGCCGTATCTGAGTTCCGAGAGTCCAAGTTCGACTCTGCTATGGACACATTTATCGAACTCGACCTCAACCCGGCTAAAGTTGTGGCGCTGTATCCCGAGATTGTCGCCGGTCGCCTGGCGGTTCCGAGCGAGAGGTGGATTCCTCTTTTCGGTGGACCCAAGCCTGCGAGGGTGGAAAGTGTTTCTTCGTCAGCGTCCGGCACGGATGAGCAAGATCAAGTCAAGGAGACAGAGAGTGGAGAGAGTTCATCTATCGAGCCGGGGCGTGGCGTTCTAGGAATGGGCGTTGGTTCCGTGAAACCTCTCACAGAGTCCAAAGAAGACCCACCGAATCCGAAATCCAAACGGGGTGCTCCTGGTCAGTTCTTAGTACCCTTTCACAAGACGTCGCTGATGGACTTGGCGGATCCATTCAGACCGAAACAAGTCCGTTGAGACTCTCGTCCGCTACCTGTCAGACCGGCGCCCGAAGCTCGGGGCCGCGCTAGAGTCCGTGCGCATCACGCCCCAGACCCAGTCCCACAAGATCGCTCCGCTGTCTGAGACGCCTGTGGAGGAGCTGTTTGCGCTCCCGAACGCACCGCTGTCGGCGTTGACGCCAGAGCAGCTGTTGCGGTGCGCGCAGATCGTGGATACGGCGCTGTACAAGTCTTACCTCGTGATTCGGCCGTCTTTGTTGGGGTCGCTGTGTAGGATACCGAATTGGTGCGAGGTTTCGGAAGTGGAAGAGGATTTGAGGGCGAGGAAGGTAAAGCTGAGGTCGTCGTTGGTTTTTGTTTTGATGATGACGTTTTTTTTTTTTTTTCGCAAGAAATTTGCAGAACTTGTGGACCTTCACAATGGCAAGAAGATGCATGCGCAGGCGTTGGGATTGCTCAGACAGTGAGTCGTTGTCTTTTTTCCAGAGGAACTGATTGTGATGAGTCTGGTAGACTTGGGGAGGATGAAGCAGACCTCGAAGACAAGCTTCGCCCTTCGATCTATTACTTGCAAAAACTGGGACCTGAACACCTTTCGCAGATCTTTGAGTCTGCGCGGTGGGTGTTTGACAGCGACGCAGGCATGGGCTTTGATGTGAGTCTTCCTCTCGTGCAACTTCTAGGGACTCAGGAGGTGGCAAGCTAAAAGTTTTCAATGTAGATTTTCACCTCGGAAGACGTCGACTTGCCTCGTCAACAGGTGTGCGATTTCTTGGCTGGGATAGACCCGAAGATTTGTGCTCGATATCTGGAATATATCATTCGAGAACGGAGCGAAGACACTCCTGTGTTTCATGATCGACTCGCAGAGCTTTATTTGAGCATGACGTTGATGGCGAAGAAACGGGGGGATGAGGGTGAGTTTTTGTTCTTGCTTGTGATTCACATTGAGTTCTGTGGCTGATGAAACTTGTGGGATAGTATCTAGGCAGGATGTGTACGGCAGGCTGCTGCAGTTCATCGATTCAAATCAGGTCTATAGTGTCGATAGGCTATATGGACTTCTTTCGTCTACAGGTACGTCTAGGAAAGGGGTAGGAAGGTTCCGGATTGCTGATGTTTGGACTTGAACCGACCCAGATTTGTTCGAGGCACGCGCGATTCTGTTGGGAAAGCTAGGACGGCATGATCAGGCGCTGGAGCTGTATGTGTATCGGATGGAGGACTATCTGAAAGCTGAAGAGTAAGCGAAAACCAACTTGATCTTTTTATTTTTTTAGATCAGAAAGTAATCGTGACATGGGTGTTGTAGGTACTGCAAGCGCGTCTATCAAGCCAATACGGAGACGCACAACGTCTTCCTGACACTGCTCCGGCTCTACCTGCGTCCCACCACCTCGACTGCGACGACCGCGGACCTGCTCTCCCCGGCCCTTGGGCTCATCTCGCGACATAACCCGCGCCTGGACCCCGTGGAGACGTTGCGGCTCCTGCCGCCACTCGTGACTTCGCGGGATGTACGTGGGTTCCTGGTGGAAGCACTGAGACAGGGGCCGAGGTTGGATGCGGCGGTGGTGCGGCAGGTGAGCAAGGCACGGGGCGAGGAGGTGGCGGGGCGGTTGATGGCGCTGCAGAGGCGGAGGGTGAAGGTTGTTGATAGTCGAATGTAGGTCTTTCCTTTTGTGTCGACCTCTGGATGGCAGGCGTTAACGTTTTCTTGTCATAGATGTCCGCAATGTCATAAGCGAATTGGGAACAGTGTGATTGCGGTGCACGCGCCGAGGTGGGCTCTTTTGTGCGGGGTTTGTGGACTGGATGACTCATTTGGTGCGCTTGTGGACAGGGGGGAGGTCACTCATTATCAGTGCCGCGAGGCGTTTTCTCGCAAGTTGAAAGAGAGTGGGTTGTGATGCCCCTTGATCCTTATCGGGAGTGCTGGGGTGTTACTCTGCGCTCCTTATTGTCGTGTCTACGAGGATGGATGGGTGGGAGGATGGTCCTATTACATCTAATCAAGCTTTCGTATTTCGTGCCTCATTCGGTCAAGCCAAGCCATCTCTTCGGAGGCCGAGGTGCCGAATGAAACTCGAATCAATATCATGATGGTCTTTGCTCCTGCGACGTGATAGTGGCTAACACATGGGAATCATGGAAGCGGTTTCAAGAGAGTTAGCCCCGGAGCATTGTGCGGGAGTTTTATTTGGTAATCTCGGGCGCAGCGGTATTTCCCCATTAAGAAGGCGTCGGGATTGCACAGCCTGATGAGTCAGATCACGTGATATTCACGCGTCACACAGGTGTGTTGTTATAAGTCGAGCTGCTCCGCTTGATCTGCCCTCATATGTCCCTGCTCGCAGCCAGTCCTCCCTCCCCCCGCAAACGCTCGTCTCTCGTCCCCAGCTGTCCCCGCCCCACCAAGTCCCCCCGACTATCACAGATGGGCCTCCGCAGGACCGAGTCATACATATCTTTCACTGACATCCGCCCTCCATCCACTCCTCCGCCTCCCCGGAACGGCAGCACGGACCCATCGTCGCTCGTGCCCTACACTCGCACGCTTCAGTACTACAAAGACCAACGGGACCGTCGCAAAGCCCAGCTCAACCGTTCACTCGAGCCCATCACCATCCGCATCGCCACTACCGCACGGCCTTCCGTCCGCCACGCGCGCTCTCAACCCCTCGGAGCCCAGCCCCAATCTCTCCCATCTTCACCACGCAACCCTCCTGGCCTCCCTCCAGTTCCCAGCATCTACAGTCCCCTTCGCCAATCCTCGCCACTCGCCCCCACACGCGCATCCCGTCCCAGTCGCCCGGTCTTCCCCCGCTCCAAACCCGAGCCTGATCTCCATCGCAAAGCGATCAAGACATGCATGCAGGCCTCCCCCGAGGGCCAGAAGATTCTCCGCATGGGACCCCGCCTCGCTCTCTCCATTATGACTGCCACCAAGGATCTGGAGCGCATCGTTGCCGCCCAGAATGAGGCGGATGACCTGCAGGACGTGGTCATGTTCGACACGAATGCCACCAGCCCTGTCAGCCCTGGCTTGACCAAGTCTTGGGTCTTCGTTCCCGGCGAGGATTGGGAGATGGTCGACTGCACCGCTTGATCCGATATCTTAGACGCACCTTTTACATATGAAGATGACATCCGCTCCGGGAGAACAAACATGCTTTTGTCTTTTGCCCCACCATCCCTATGAAGGCCTTTTCTTTGTTAATCCAAGGACTTGTTCTTTTACTCGTTTCGTTTAACTGTACAAAAACTCACTCACGACCTTTATCATTATTGTCGTCTTCATCTGTATCATGACTCACTCTACACACCACGCACGCCAAGACTTACCCTACAACATTACAGATGAGCCAATACCCTCTTCGCTTTATGTACTAGTACTCCCACCTGTAACGTACATGTACTCGTCATGACTTCTCTGAATCGAGAATAGTCCTTTTTCGTTTAATGCAGAACCGTCGCAAAGTTGCACACAATTGGAATGGAAAACTACATATGAATTACAGATTGAAAGAATATCGTAAGTTACATTTGAATATATGTCCCCCGTCTTGCACGAAAGGGAAAAAGTCCGTAGGATCCATATGTACGCTGCGGATACGCGCCCAACTCGGAGTAAGTATTGACAAAGGATCCGAACTCATCTGGGACCCGGGTTTTTTCCTCCCTTCTGCTGAATCGGGATCCACATGTTCCGGACACAAGTCTCCAATCAATACCTCTCATCACTGCAAGCCGTCATCTCAGTAGAATTTCGCCGAGCCCCTCATTCAGGATCGTCGGATTATGCAGCACCAGTCCTCGGGATCTTGTGACCATGACCGATCCGTGCCGGAGCACTGCAGCAGCATCCCACACTGCCCACATCCCCATTACAGCAACTCCACATCCGGATCGTGCGCAGCACCGGAAGGTCTTTTTCCTGTGCCTCCTCTTCACCACTGCCACCGCGGGAGGACCAGGACGGGAACTCGAACACATCCTCTTCGAGCCGGCCCGGGTGGTACCGTAGGCTGTAGCTCGAGCTCCTCGCCCGAGGATGTGCACACGTGGCAGTCCGATGTCCTGTATCCGTGCCTGTCCCCCCGGTGATCGTGACTCGCAGGAGTCTTCGTCTCTGTTGCGGCTGTTGCGGGCGCTTTTGGGGCGCCAGGCGCGTTTTAGCAGGCCGCGGTGTGTCGGGCGAAAAAGACCTTGGTGTTGGGAATGGCGAATGCAGGAGTTCCTGCGCGAGCGCGTCCTGGAACCCTGGGGAGCGGTCGACGAGTTTGGAGATGAGCTCGCGCAGCTGGAATTCGGGAAGGGAGGCGAGGGTCGTGCGGAGGTGCGTCTTCGTTGTTGGGTCTGGTATTGTGGTGATTGCGGCTGTGGGGGTCGATTGCGACTCTGAATCTGAGTGGTCGTCATCCGAAGAGGAGCAGGAGGAGAGGGAGGGTGTGCTTGGGGGGTATGGGGAGGGGCCGCAGGATGGTGGTGGCGAAGGCGAGTGGCGCCAATCGTTCCGCCTGAGGAGGTTAAAACCATGGCGTGAGGTGGTGGGCACAGCGAGCATGGGGGTTTGTATGTCCTAGGTTTGGACTCGGAATAGCACCTGGGCAATCGGTGACTTGGAGAAGAAGACGCGAATCATGATAACGGAGGGTATATAAATGCAGATCAGGTTTGGGTGATCTGTAAACGACAAGTCCCCAAAACCACGCGCGATGTCTCGCGGTTGCCGGATCACGGATCGCATCCACAGTAATGGCAGGTCAAAGGGACTTTATAGTCAAAACAAAAGACGAGATCTGGTCACATTCGAGGCACCATTTTCAAGAGTGAACGCCTCCAGATCATTGACAGGAAAGGCCTTCTTGGGTCTAATGGCGAGACTTGCGAGATTGCCCCAGGAATGGATGCTCGTCTTGTCGCACATACAGACGTGAGAATGGGAAGCGTGATGAAATTAGAGAGCGGCGACGCTGCGGTATTATAACGGTAAGTACCTATATTAGAAACAGGAATGACAGTAGAGGTGATGAATACGGAAGGCACAGAGGCTGAAGGAGGGAAGGGAAAGGTATATCTACTTACAGATTGTATGGTATACGAGATCCACCACCATGCCCGATGAGGATCAGATTTTGCGATTTCTATCACATACGTCTCTTTTTTCTCGCGACAGCAGCCCGATGGTGTCCGTGCACACACCCTTCGCCCACCCCATTCTCGTCGCAGCAGGTCCAGGTAAAGTTTTGTGGGAAAGAACGGCGGTTTTCAGTTGTATCTTTGGGACCATGGCAATCCTCGTCCCAGTCATGGAATTCCTCTTCGTTCACTTCGAGTTCCCCTTCAGGACCAAATCGACAAGTCAGACTTTGATCCTTTTTTTTGGTGATCACGATGGACGCACCGGGATGAAAGACACACTCCTCGTTTCCCCTCACATCTCCGACGTCGAACTCCTCGCCACAATTCCCGCACATTTCCCACCGTGGCACCACGACCCCGGCCGGCACCCGGTTTCCGTTCCCGTTGGGGGCTTCCTCGTCCCCGTCTTCGTCTCGCGCCTTGCGCTTGAGCGTGATGAGCTCCTGTATCAGGGCTTCTTCCGCGGCAGGCACGGTGTTGGCGAGGGCATGCACGACGCGGCGGAGGCGCTCTTCGCTGACTGTCGAGATGGCGTCGTGCAGTCGCGCACGCGCGGTCTCGTCGAGCGTGATCTCGAACCCGGAGCTCGTGCTGCTCCTATCGTCACCATCCTCGTCGTCATCAGACCCGTCATGCTGGCGATCATCGTCAGAGGACGAGTCCGAAAGGCCGGTCAGGTCGATGACTTCGATAGGTTCGCTTTCGGCCGAAGAAGGGGGTGCCGGCTCCATTGGGAAAAGCAGATGGAGTATTGACGAAAGGTGGGTTGTATGCGGCTAGCGAGATGATTTAGGATGCATCCACTCGGGGTTGGTGGTGGTGAAGTGGAAATTGCATTCACGGTGTGAGGACACGTGACCGCGGCCGACGCGTTGGGCATCATTGGGCCAAAGTTCTAGAATCTATTCCAAACCTCCGAGTTCTCCGACTCGTCAGCGCCAAAACCTCCCGTACGGCTTTGTCCGGTTCGGAGATCATCGATCAACACTTCTTGCACGTTAACCACGTCCCCGACTGGATCCAGCTCACGTCACTGATGCTCATTTGATCTTCCGAGTCGAACGTTTGAACCCTGGTCGGCGGTCGCCACATCACGAGCTTGACAGGAATTGAGTTATATCTGCTGGCCATGGAAGCTTCCAATGCTCGGGATAAATAAGAATGTGCGCCAGGAGTGGCAAATTCCGCTCCCTCCAGGGCCTTACTTTTTAAACCCCTTCGCTCGTCTGACCCCCCGCGATTGTTCCCCGCCCATGGAGTCCCAAGGATACGACAGCGACAGCACAATCGTTGCCGAAGCAGGCACTATGGACTCGGGGAGCTTGAAGAAAAAACCCTTTCCGACGGTGCAGCTCAGCATCATATGCTTGACCCAGTTTGCCGAGCCCATCGCCTCGGCTGTGATATACCCCTTCATCATCCCACTTGTCTTGCACACAGGGGTAACCCGTGGAGATGAGGCGAAAATTGGTTACTACGCGGGTGTTATTGTAATTCTCTTTTTCGATGTCACCCCCGACGTGTCGTTCATTTGTTTACATTGCTAGGAATCAGCGTTTTTTTTCGCTGAATGTCTGAGCGTACTTCAATGGAGCCAACTTGCCGATGGTATTGGGCGCAGGCCTGTGCTCCTTCTCGGACCCCTGGGTGTGGCACTTTCAATCTTCTCCTTGGGCATGTCGAACAATTACTGGATCATCCTGGCCTCTCGAAGTATTCAAGGTGTCTTCAACGGGACGATCAGTAAGGACCATCTGTTCTACATCACTCTAATATTCATTTTCCGTGCTTTTAGGCGGCGTAGGGAAAAGCATGATTATTGAGGTGAGAAATCGGGTGTTCAAATGTCCAGACCACTCATAAACTTTCGGTCACATTTAGATCACAGACCCCTCGGATGTCCCGAAAGCGTTTGGATGGCTTCCAGCAGTCTGGTGTGCGGGGATCACGCTTGGGTGCGGCACATTAAAGCGTTGAACCAACCGCAAGGATCTTACCCTTTGGATTCTCGTAGACCTCTTATTGGCGGTGGTCTATCCAATGCTGGAACTAAATGGCCACAGACTTTCGGGAAGTTTGGGTATCTCGTCGACCATCCTTACTTCCTCCCATGTGCCACCGTTGGGAGCATTGCATTCGTCTCGTACCTTTACGCATGGTGCTTTTTGCGAGAGGTAACTCTAATCTTCCTTGATGGTTTTGGTATTGACGATCCTTATCCTTCTTCGAAATTAGAGTTTAAATTTGCCATCGAAGCCAACGGCAACTCAAGGAACGAACAAAGAAAATCATTTTAAATCAGACTCAACCACGCCTCTTCTGAGAAGCGAGCAACCTAATGTCAAGACGTACGGGAACCTAGGCGTAGGGGCCAGCCGCAGTCTTCAAGAACTTCTATCCGCCGACGGTCATGGGAAACCAAGCCGAGGATTGAAATCCCTCCTCATCCGGCCTCTCCTCGTCCCTCTGATCAATTTTGCCTTCACCGCGTTCCTCGACCAGAGCTATCAAGTCCTCATCCCACTCATGTTCTCCACGTCGATCGCCCAGGGCGGCCTGGCCTTTGACCCGTTTACGATCGGTATCATCATGGGAGGCTGGGGTGTCCTTAATGCGCTTTTCCAGGTCATGGCCTTTACAAGGGTGATGAAGTGGTTGGGGCCGAGGAGGATGTATATCCTCAGCTTCTCATGTTTCTTTTTCACTTTTATGGGCTTCCCTGTGATGAGCTTCTTCGCGAAGCAGGCCGGAAGGGTCGATTGGAAGGTCATCTGCGTGCTGGTTGTGCAGATGTTATTCTTTTCGATTGTTTACATGTCGTATGGTGGGTGAAACTTCCTTTTTGAGAAGAACGAGTTCTCATTTTTTCTGGAACCAGCGTGCGCCCAACTTTTCTTGTTGGACGCTGCGCCGAGTGATGTCTCCTTGGCGGGTGTTAATGGGCTTGGCCAGACGACGAGCACCATGGTTCGAGGGTTTGCTCCGGCGATCGCATCCTCGCTCTTTTCCTTGTCACTACAGCGACACTTGGCCGGGGGCTACCTTGTATATGGGGTGCTGATGGGGTTCACCTTGGTCGGCATTTTCATGGCGTCAAAAACGCCTCCACACTTCAAAATGCAAAAGTAGTGAATCAGGGGCAATGCTATACGATAGTTACGACCCCAGGTTCTTCAAGTACTCTTTCCTTCACGATCTACACTCATGACCAATGTATATATATAGCACACATAGATTTGTATTATCGTACTTGTGTAAAAGGAGGAGGCAATCCATATCAAGGACTTTCTACACATGACATCTCCCACCCCGGCCGATGAACTCCTTCTGGTATGTTTGTGCGGAGGTAATAGCCCGGAGGAGTTTATCGCGGGGTTCTATGAGGCATGATGCATGGATCTTCGCTCCAAGGAGTATATGTACGTACATCCATTCCGAATGTCAGGATGTAATGTATCATGATGGAGATTTTAGGCAGGGGTTTATGTACATAACACAGGTTTTGTAGGGTTTTGTGCGCCGTATGCGACATGTGCCGCTCCACGGGGCGTCCATGTGAGGAGTTGGCCCTGGAGCCGCGCGAGCCGTGATTAGATAGGATTGAACTAACGTCCAATTAACATATCCAAGGCCCAACGCGCCACGCGAGGCCTGCCAGTGTGCGATCACATGCCAAACGCATGATCGCGACACCTCTCATACCTATGCATTGTTAGGGGACGGACAGATGACTCCGCCTGGATCTCTGTCTTGCTCACAACTTCAGTAATTGTAATTGTAAGTAAATTCGAGACTGACGTTACTTACGTAAAAGTTCAAAATCCGAACTTGACAGTTGCAAGATCTATTACCTAGTAACCTATGGACTCTAAAGGGCTGGCGAACGAACTTTTTGGGAACAGGCTCATTCTAGAGATAGATAACCTGAATTCTTATCTCATGACAGCCTCTCTTTTTTAAGCCACTCGAGGCCAGTTGGCACCCCACCAGCAACATGACTCCAAGCACCGAAAATAGTCCTCTGCTATCCAAGAGGCCTCCGAGTCGCCAGCCTACTCCGTTGCCCTGGCTCCAGCTCTCGATCGTCTTACTCGTGCAAGTTTGCGAGCCGCTGGTCAGTCAATCGATATATCCATACATCAACCAGGTAAGCCCTTATAACTCGACGTCAACCTCTCTTAGTCTTCCAAAAACGTGCTCCGTAGCTCGTGGGTGAATTGGATATCGTGAAGGGAGATGAGCGCAAAGTCGGTTACTACGCTGGACTTATCGTATGCAATATTTTTACATTGCCAAATATACTTTCCCTTGACCTTTTCCTATTCTCATACAGGAATCTCTGTTCTACGTGACCGAGGCTTTGACAGTTCTCCAATGGAGTCGTCTTTCAGATCAGGTTGGCCGGAAACCTATCATGATTTTGGGGTTATTCGGATCATCGGTGTCGATCCTGAGCTTTGGTCTTTCTCGGACCTTTTTGTGGCTGGTCATAAGGTACTTAACCGCCGTTATTCTGGATCTTACAAGGATCCTAAGTGAGACCGAAAAAGTCGATGTCTCTGCGGGCTTTTGAATGGCAATATCGGCAAGTATGATTCCCGTTAAACCCCTAACCAACCTTCATTTCTTTCGATAGGCGTAATCAAGAGTGCTATGAGCGAATTGACAGATTCCACCAATCGTGCCGAAGGTTTCGCTTTGTTGCCTGTTGTCTGGGCTGCCGGATCTACGCTAGGGTAACTTTTTTTTCTACTTTATCTCCCTGGACTTCAAATTTAGCTTCACAGACCTTTGATAGGAGGAACTCTGTCCAAACCAGCCGAACGCTTCCCTGAAATATTTTGGAGTGCCTTCTGGAAGGAATATCCATACTTCCTTCCATGTCTAGCTGCTTCAAGCTTGGTATTTTTGACCTCCTTCTTCGTGCTCATCTTCTTCAAAGAGGCAAGTTTTTTTTACCCCTAGGACTGTTCAACCCTTCACCCTGCCTTATTAGACCGTGCCGCGAAAAACGCGCTTGACTGCCTCAGAAGACAATTTGGTGTTCCAGTTACAGGATGAGCCGGTCTCACTCCGGCAGCTTCTCGTCTTCCCAGTCATCATTTCCGTTGCAAATTACATGAGCATCGCATTCCTGAATATCTGCCTTAACGCTCTCATACCGTTATTTTTCGCGATGCCTTTGGAAATCGGCGGTCTGGGGTTCGATCCGGCGACGATCGGATACATTATAGGATCTTATGGTGCTTTTACGGGCGTTTTCCAGACGCTCTTCTTTGCCAGGATTATGCGCCATTTTGGGCCCAAACGGACTTTCATCATTGGCACGCTTAGTTTCTTGCCTATTTTCCTTCTCTTTCCTGTGATGAGCTTCTTTGCCCAAAGTAATGGAGCGACAGCCATCGTGTGGACATGCATCTATGCGTTGCTTCCGCTGTGGATGAGCAGCGACATGGCTTTTGGTAGGTTGACTTGCTTGTTCCCAAGCATCCGGAGTTGAATCTCGTGATTTGAAGGGAGCATATTCATCTATGTGACGACGTCCGCTCCGAACAAGCGCTCGCTGGGGGCTACGCACGGGCTCTCGCAAACGACCGTGTCGATGTCCCGGGCTCTCGCTCCAGCTGTGGCTTCTTCGTTGTTTTCTGTCTCTGCGGAGCGCAATCTCCTCGGTGGTCATGCCGTCTTCGCGATTATGTTCGTCTTGTCGTGTTTGGCGGTTCTGCTTGGACTCCGTCTGCCTTCCGAAGTGTGGCCAGAGGCTGGAGATGATGATTCATTGGCTGATCGTGATGACGACTGTCGCATGTAGGTTAAATACCTTCTATAACATCCATCGTACATACATTTATTACAACCAACTACTATACGTGGGCAAGTAGGCATGACCTCGAGGCGTTGGCTCCAGGTATGTATTTTTGTGAATGTAGCGTTCTCTATTCAGCCTTCTTTCCACAATGTTGCCCTGAATGGAGAGAGGGTTGTTTGTGCCATATAGGCATCGTCCACATGAGGTGTCCGGCGCTAATAGCGGTGCGATTCCACGGCGATCGCTACGAAGTTTGCGTTTTGGCCTTAAGAATTTAGAGATAGGATCGTGCCACAGTGACTATTTCCAAGCTGTAGTCGATCAGCATTCTGATGGTCTCCGAATCATCGACTCACCTCAGATAACGAAGAGAAGGGACACCCTTTCAGCCTCGTTCACATCCCCTGAGGCAGTAAATTCGGGATGAGGTGGAAAGGGACCACCGAATGCGGTTATCTTTCTTTATATCCGACTCGGGCTTTTGTTCGTGGGATGCGACCTTGGTGTCGATCCTCGACATGAAAGCCGCAACCTCGTCCATAAAGGCGATAAATCCTCTACGGTGCACCAGGTGTATCAGGCAGGATTTCAATCCTCCATGTCGGCCGTTGGCAGGCATCATCGAAGCACTCGAACATCGAGGAGGCATGTCGGGTGGAAGCGATCATCTCCCTTCGATACTTGCCGTGCAGTCCCGTTATGATCCGTTATCGCTGTGCTCGAACGATCAAGTGGTCAGATATTGAATAGCCATGTCGATAGTTACCTTGCTTGTTACCTTTCAGTTTCTATCGATTCACAACGATGAATTGCTACGTCTTCTTGTCGGGTATAGTATGCCTTTCGAGTGGTACTTCCTTTTTCGTTTCCTCCCCTTCTGGTCACGAGGAGCCGACCACAGGTCTGCGACAAGTGGTGCGGAAGGCACAACGATCGCAATGGTAGAATGGCTCGGCTCAAAACTGTCACTCTAGGCTGAGTCTAGCATGAGCTGTGTCGAAGTGAGCTTGAACGCGGGCAACGACAGAAACAAACAAAAAGGTACATTGGCCAGGGTACCGGTGAGCTCGAGAGGCAAATGGTGTATGTACGAAAACAATAGAGATGGTAAAAATGTACCTAGACTAGTACAAAAAGGGAAGGGTGCGGGCAGTGCATCGGGCACGCTCGTATAGATCACAAATTCCAACAAGCTGCAGCCTGTCGCCCTTTTCCAGCTACTGGATGACTTCCCGCAGGATTTAGAAACGCAGATTATTTTCTAAATCGTTAAGCGAAGTGTTACGCGAGTTAGCCGAGATGACAGTTGCCAAATGGGTCGCAGCTGTCATCGCACCTTGACTTCTAAATTTTATTCTAGACAAGACCCCCCCCTTCTAGTTCTAAATCCATGTTTCTAAATCCTTTGTCACAGTTTCATCGTCCGCATTGAGGCACGATCTCGGCTGACACTCTTTCCCCCCCCCACGACAACGCCAGAGGTGCCGCCGACCTTTATCCTCCTCCCTGCCATCTTAAATTGCTGCCACAACTCATCTAGAGCTGCCTGTACCGCTGAGAACCGTTCCTTTCTCCAAAATTGTCATTCTGGAGAGATGTAAAATTTTGATGGGATCTTGATGCACGCTCGCGGAAATATCTAGTCAGCTAGCTAGATTAGAAAAGACGAATGGTTACGGTCTAGAACATAAACATAGATTTTTAAACTCCGCTCGCTTAACGATTTAGAAAATAATCTATGTTTCTAAATCCTGCGGGAAGTCATCCACTAGTGCCAAAAACCTAGACGCCCAAGCGATTTGCTGTGATAAGTCCTTTTGGCACTAGCTGTCAAAGAATACGGCCAGTTCAAGGCGAGTTTGAGGGGCACGAGGTGAACACTGGGCCCGGGGTGTAACTCAAAATGTTAAACAGGACTAAAAGCAACTACGGCAAGCAAGGTTTCTGCTGACGGAGTCAGCCAATCTAGGTTGAAACGATGTCCCCTTTCATGTTTTGCACTGTTCCGACGGAGGGCTAGTCATCGTTCTCTCGGAAGAACGCATTGACCCATGGGATGCGGCGAATAGAGCCAAGCGGAAAAGACACCATCGACTCGGGCGACTGGCGAAGAACTTTCTAAAAACTTCCTGAAAAACTTGATCTTTTTGGAGATACCCATTGCAGTCCTGAAAGCTTTTGGTTTTCAACCCAGCCACTCTTAAAACACTCGATCATCCGCTCTCCCCTGGCAACATGGCTGCGAGCAGCGAAAATCACACCTCTGTTATCCAAAAAATCTCTCAAGCCCACTCCTTTGCCTTGGCTCCAGATCTCCGCCGTCTTGCTCGTCCAAATCTCAGAGCCGTTAGTTGGTCAATCGATATATCCATACATCAACCAGGTAAGCCGTCTTCAACCTCCTATTGTCCTTCTGACAGCTGTACGGCCCTCAGCTCATCAGTGAATTAGATGTCGTGAAGGGGGATGAGCGTAAAGTGGGTTACTACACTGGGTTGATTGTAAACACCGTTCCTCTTGTCTTGCTCCATTTTCCAACTGCCTGTAACAAAGGAATCGCTCTTCTACGCGACCGAGGCACCGACAGTTCTTCACTGGAGTCGTCTCTCAGACCAAGTTGGGCGGAAACCTGTCATGCTCGTCGGATTGTTCGGTCTAGCGGTATCGATCCTGTGCTTCGGTCTTTCACGCACCTTTTGGGGTCTGGTTATCAGGTACGTAACGGTTCTTCAAGATCCGTCCCATCCAAACTAATTTGATGCTGGAAAAAGTCGATGCCTTTGCGGTCTTTTGAATGGCAATATCGGTAAGTAACAAGGTCGCCCATGCGTGTGCATGCCTTCTACATCGGTTTTCCGGAAGGTGTGATGAAGAGTGTCATGGGCGAGTTGACAGACTCGACTAATCGTGCCGAAGGCTTTGCTTTGATGCCCGTCGTGTGGGCCAGTGGCGCAACTCTAGGGTACCATATTTTGTCGATTCTCGGTCTCGCTAGGTGCTGAATTTAGTCATGTAGGCCTCTAATGGGGGGAGCACTATCCAAACCGAGTGAACGCTTTCCGAACGCCTCCGGTGGCACTTTCTGGAAGAAGTATCCATACTTCCTTCCGTGCCTCGGTGCAGCGAGTTTTGTACTGTTTACCTTTACTTTTCTGCTTATCGTCTTTAAAGAGGCAAGTTGTTCAGTCTTCGTACTTCATCATGCCTTGTCCTTATCCTGATCTTTTTAGACCGCGCGGAAAAGAACCCGCCGCGCTGGGTCGGAAGAAACATTGCTGCTCCGGCCCCGGGATGAGCCTGTCCCCCTTCGACAACTCCTCGTCTTCCCAGTCATAATATCCGTGGCAAATTACATGAGCCTCGCATTTCTGAATATCTGTTCCAATGTTCTCATACCGTTGTTCTTTGCGATGCCTCTGGAAATTGGCGGTCTGGGGTTCGATCCGGCAACGATAGGGTACATCATAAGATCTTATGGTGCCTTCATGGGTGGTTTCCAGGCGTTGTTCTTCGCTAGGATCATCCGTCGCTTCGGCGCCAAACGAGTATTCGTTGCCGGGATGATCAGTTATTTGCCCGCCTTTGCTCTCTTCCCCATCATGAGCTGCTTCGCGCAGCGTTCTGGAGTGACCGCAATTGTGTGGACCTGCATTCTAGCGATGTTTCCATTGTTGACGATCAGGGACATGGCTTATGGTTGGTTGCCCAGCTTTTCCGGCGTGATCAAAAGCTGAAGCATCTCCCTTCATCTTTAAAGGAGGCATATTCATGTATGTGCCGGCATCGGCGCCTCATAAGCGCTCGTTGGGAGCCACGAATGGGCTTGCGCAAACTACTGTATCCATAGCCCGTGCCGTGGGTCCAGCGATGGCTTCTTCGTTGTACTCTATCTCTGTGCAGCATAATCTTCTAGGAGGGTATGCTGTCTACGCGATTATGTTCATCTTGTCATGTTTTGCGGTACTCCTAGCACAACATCTGCCTCCCGATGTTTGGCCAGAAGCTGAGGATGATGATGATCACACAGTGCGATCAACAAATAGTACTTACGCCGTGCGGTAATTGTGACCGATGATTTTCAACAACTTACACCGCTCCGACACAATTTTACGGCCCCAAATCTCTTTCCAGGTCAATATGGCCATTCGTATTTATGACTTGATCGAAGTTTGTATGCATATCATCACAAAGAAGTGACAATCATCGGAAGGGCTTATGTAGAATAAAAGACAAGTAAAAGGATTTAACAGTATCTTAAGGCCTACAAGAAAGACAGTCTGTACAAGGATTGAAATGCTCATCTATGTAAGCCTCAAGAGTCAACTACCCTTTATTTACATTGCAAGGACTATTGAAAGGCGATCAGAGGGTGACTTGGTGCCCTTTAAATAGTTTCTGACTCAGAGGTGTTGGTAGCCTCGAGCCAGCATCCAATCGGCAATCCACACGGATCCCGAACAGAGATGCCAAAGAATTAACTGGTGTCCCGGGCATCACAGCAGCCAGTATCATCAATAAATCACAACGGTGCACAAGGGAACAGCGCGGCTATCGCCGCAGCGCCCGCTACGAAGGAGCACAGTCTCGAATTCAAACTACGGTGCGACGGTGTTTGTATGTAAGACAAGCTTGAAGTTCTGTTACTGCAACGTCGCAGTTTGTTGGTGAAATGTTCGGTACCTGTTGCGGCGCTTTGCGTGTGATTTTTTAGTTTCGTGCAGAGTGCATTTCCTCCACATCCTTCACTCTTTTGCATAGTGAGTACTTATTCTCTTTCAACTACCTCGAACATAAAATATAATTTGGATTGCAACGATGATACGTAGAAATACATAAAAAGATAAAATTGAAAGAGATTGCGTGTCAATCGATCGGGTGAGAT
>Ga0307516_10000592_pt1 | contig 49131 bp, 72 predicted proteins | sample 19_EM_MG_FD_203310 | JGI IMG/M metagenome (GOLD analysis project Ga0307516, IMG submission 203310) | Populus trichocarpa ectomycorrhiza microbial communities from riparian zone in the Pacific Northwest, United States - 19_EM | ecosystem: Host-associated > Plants > Roots > Unclassified | place... | reverse complement strand
TGTTTTTCTTCCTTGCATTTTGCTCTAGGTGCGGTAGCCGGAGGATATATGTATAAGGGCGCTCGGGTGCCGGTGGCGAGATCTCTAGCAATCTCAAGCATCGTCTCACGCTCGCAAAGTTGTTCACTATCTACCGGCGGGCCGCGTGCTACTGTATCCTCCAATCCGCACCAAGCATTGTTACCACACTAGCCCACACTGCCCAATTGCTCCTCCGATCGACATGTACTCTTTCCGGCACATTGGTAAATGTAAACAAATCATCGTACCTGATTCACGAACACGAAACAACAACACGATCTGCAAAGGGACTACGACCGCCAGCCACTGCACCGGCGCCCCAATTCACTACTCCGTGCCGCTCATGGGCAATCATCACCAATCCCACCGCCAATATCGTCCCCATCATCGACCTCCATGCCTTCTCCATCACCAACCCCCACCCACCCCCACACTGTGTCGTCCCCACCATTGCCAACCCCCACCGCCTCCAGATGTACCCCTCCACCCAAGGCCGCTGCTGCACGCGGCTGCATCCGCTTCCTCCATGTCGAATTCTTTAAGAGCTTGGAGCACAGGCTGCTCGTCAGGATAATCGCATTTGGCAGTCAGGGTGCGCACGAGGTTCCCGCACGCTTTCCCGAGACCGGGATATTTCGCTAGAAAGGGGAAAGTTCGGTCATCGGCGCCGAAAACCCGAATTCCAAACAAGAACGGTCCCGATACGTGGAAAGAACCGCCCCTCAGCCGTTTGCACGAGGGCCATCTCATATCAGTCGACGGACTCAGCCAGCCAGCGCCGAACTCCATTTGGATGTAAAAGCCAAGCTGATCAGGTCGGAAAAAGTTGTCATATTCAGTTCCGAGAGTCAACTTTACGGGCTTCTGCCGATTCCCGATCCGAACGAAAATCGCGGAGAGATGATCTCTCTCGATGGGTTTGTCGATGTCTCCGGTATAAACAGGCAAAAGTAGATCCCAATCGCTTTGGCAAGGAGCCAGCTGCAACGCCGCATTTCTCCTGAGCAGCCGGCGGATGACGTTCTGAAGATTTTCCCGGTCCCAAGGTAGTTTTTTGGTTGTGTATGTGAAATGGTTGAAATTACACCATCCCCGACGAAAGTCAAACTTCTCATCCCAGACTGGAAGCGTGCCCTTCGTGGCTCCCCCATGAGGTCGACGTTGTATCTCCCCATTGAGATGACCGTTAACCGTGCCATCGCCAAGGAGTTCGTTGAGAAATATCTCGACCTTGAATGGGTGCGAATATCGGAAATCTTCTTCGACGGAGATACCATCTGGCAGCTGGTCCCTCGCCAATATGCACAGAAGACGACCGAACAGTTCGCCCTTGATTCCTTTGTCGATGATGCCGTCTCCAAAAAGCTGTTCGGAAAGCGGGTGAATGCAAGCGGTCCAAGTCTTCATCTCCGACTTAGCCCCGTCATTGCGTACGAGCAGGGTAGCGGCGACGTCTGCAACCACAGGCTCCGAAGGCGTGGTGGTCTCCACCACGCCTGACTCTTTGTCCACGCCGATAAGCAGCCTGAGGTGGTTGTCGACGGTTTCCCTTGCAAACTGGACGCTCTTCACAGTATTGACGCATAGATCGATGAACACTCGAGACGCCACTACCGTGAATGCGTGATAGACGTTTGAGGCGGAAAACAGGGCATTCCCACCCAGCATCTTCATTTTAACAAAACCGCGAAGTTTATTGTATGGTTTCGAGGCGTAAAGCCGCCAGAGGGGCCGACCAAACATGGTAATATGGTCAACACTGGCGAATTTGGTAATCTCTTTGTTGAGCTCTATTTCGGATAGTTGCATGATACGCGCCTTGCATTCGATATCGAGCACAAAGCTGCAAAACAGCTCTTCCATCTTAAGGCTACGGCTAACGATACGTGCGGAGCTGTCGTAAATCTGACTGGGCGCAAACATCTCAGTTCTCAAATTCGTTGATATAAAGACGCTCCACATGGGGTGGCGACGCAGACTACGGAACATCCGTCTGATGGACGTATGCGGAAGTTCCTTCCCTGAACCCGTCCTGGAGTTGATACCGTCCATGTACAACTTAGCCGCCTCGTCGAAGGCGATTAAAAGAGTTGGTAATCCTTCGTCAGATGCCGGTATAAGCTTGAACAGCTCAAGCAGAGGATTTTCGACCATCCGTACGAACTCTTGCGACTGACTGTAGTCCTAAATGGAAACAACATCAGCAAAGCGAAATGTGTCGGCTTCACTTGGTGCAATCATACCATTTCTTCATCATTCCAGTCCCATTTGCGTCCTGGCTTTGAGCTGCTGCTCCCCACTTTTCCAGGGTTGTTACCTTTGAACAAATTCTTCAGATTATCTTCAGCCTTCTTAATGATGGACTTGTAGAGTGTCACTCTCGAATCGGACCGGCGGTCGGTATTGTCCGGGATGAGCGACTCGCCCAGTGGCGACATTGCGTCGTTCCACTTCTTGAGAAGTGTCGTTCCGGAAGTTGATGTCGATTTGCACCGTTTCGCCACTGTCACATCAGCTTGACACCGACTTCGGAAGATCAAGGAGTACTAACCTTCGAAGAAAGTCCCACCTAGCAGACTCATGGCCCTCATATGTGTGTTTTGCACACTTTGGGAATTTCCGGCGAGCAGGAAGTCTAAAATCTCCTTGTCTCCAGGTGGGAAGCCTGTCTCTCCGGGCTTGCGGAACACGAAGGATATCGTCATCACTTTTTTTGCCATCTCACTAACAAGCCTACCCTTTCCCATTCCACTACTTTGTACGATGTCGATAGTCTTTGCGTAGTGCTCATGTTTTTTCGCTGGAAGTTCTCCTCCGTCAGGATCAATCTCCTACCCCAGACCTTGAGCGCATCGCCCTTAAAATCATCCGCCCAATGCTCCCTAATGTCCTTGAGACTAGTACTAGTCTCAAAAGATAGAGACCCAAGTGTTATAACACCCTTTAGCCAGTGGCCCGCTTTCAGCAAGTCGAACACCTCCTTGATCGTTGTCGCATCGAATGTTCCCATCGACTTTCGGATCGTATCCTTTTGGTTGGGTAAAAGCGTCGAGGAAGGAAGGTCAAGTGCCCACAAAAGGCGAGTCTCTAGACAGGGCCACACCGCCTTCTTCATCGCGTTATTTCCCGACATATCAACGTCCCAGCATGTGAACCTCTTGCGGAGCGCCGTCTCCCAACCCCCATTTGCCGTCTCCCAATCCTCGTATGTGACGAGTGGTGGTGCCACATCCCTCGTGGCATTCTCCTCGAGTGGTTCCTGCAGGGTTTGTTGCACCACATCGTACCAATTCCCCGCCTGCAGCATACAGTACCATTGGTTGACGTCCATCTCCAAAGCCTCCTGGATAGTGAAGCCAATGCGTAACTTCTGCTTGACTGACATGAGCGGTGACAGAGAGTGGTGGATTGCCGCTTTGACGCGCAGAGCCATGAAGAACTTTTTCAACCCCCTTCCTTCATGATTCCAGTCCGTGAACATCCCATTGAGGGCTACCGGTGGTGGCGGTGCCCTTAAATTGACAGATGAAGGAGAAGATGATGTACCGTGCGATAGGGTCCAGGTGGAGTGCATAGAAAATCCTTGGGATGTGTTGGTGGGTTATGTTGGAGTAGATAAATGGGTGCCGGAGGAAAGGGGAGCGAGAGTTGGAGGGTGCTGTTAGTTCAAATTTTGATGTAATGCGGGTGTGTTGCATTCTGTGACACTGGGGTTGTCCCGTAACCGGAGTGTGGAGAGAATCAAAGGTAATCAGGCTACTTTCGATAATTCACAGCGGAATAATCTCAGATCTTGTGTGTGGGTTCGGTGGTAGTGTAGGTGAGGACGTTCGCGCTGATTTCTTTCCGTTGAGGCGAGAAATCTTTTTCCTTTTATCCACGAGCGCGCGAGTGAGAAGTGGTGATCCGGACCGTACTTTTTCTCGGGGGGAGCGTGTGTCTCCTGCTCGAGGTACGGGTGGGTCGGACTTGGATTCCTCCGAGGTGGTTGCCCCTCTTTGGAACGTGGGCGGATTCATTGGTCATGGTCGGGGTGTAGATAAGGGAGATGAGTTTCCGTTTGTATTGCTGCATGTGTGATGCGGCCGAGTGGGGACTCCAGCCTGGGAGCTCCCCGCTCACCCTGAGGTGAGGTGGTCTGCATGAGGGCCATGCAGCCGAACGAGGTCTCCGGTCTAGAGCTTCCGTTCACCCTGAGGTGACGTGGCTTCCTCTCCCTGAGGTAGTGGGGCCACTTCCGGAACTGCATGAGAAAGGCAGCTGCTCGTTTATACAAATTGTTTCCCTCACTCTCGGAGTTCCAACTTCTGTGGCTGGTGTCTCGACCGAGGGCTAGACTCTGTTTCCTTATCTCCCGCCTAGACTCTCTGATTCCCTTAGCCACGGCCTGAGCCTCCTTCGTCTTTTTTAGCCACAGAATCTTCTCCTTCCAGCTACGTACTCGTGATAATTTGTTCAGGTGTAACACATTCTCAGTGGCGACTGGAGCTGTTTTGTTGCCACCCCGCTTCGCGCCAAGACTGAGGGCCAACTCTACTCGATATCTCTCATTGTTGTTGGTGTACGATTAAGAGCTGTGTAAACAAATGTGTTGATGCAGCGCGCCAAGAAAATATCTACTATTTTTGTCGCCAAGCTCCTACATGAGCAAGTTACAGTAGCAAAAAACAGACTGAATTGATTACCAACACGGTAATCTTCGGTCAATGGAATCGGTACGAAGGAAAAATAAATATCAATACGGATTTCTCGGTATCCGGTGCCAATACAGAATACATGAGTCACGTATTGTGAGTGAATACTAGCTATTGTGAACACTGAAATACCACCAGAACAATACAAGCCAATGTACTTGAATACTGAATTTGAATCCATCTCCACTCTTCGCTCTTTGCACTCAGGTCATAGCTCCCCGCTCCCCACTCCCCCTTCCCTACTCCCCCCTCTCCGCTCTCCACTCTCCGCTCTTACCTCTCTGTCCACATCTCACCTCTCAGTGCTCCTCAAATCGTGTAGTCGAACCCTACTGCAGTACTACGTGTGCCAAGACAGCTACCAGAGGTGTTCGCAACCTAGCTGTGAAACCGGAGGAGTCAGAGATGTTCTAAACATGTTCCTTTATGCGGTAGTGTTCTTGAAATGAATTCTCTTTTATGTTGGCGATGGGGGTGGTTTTCGAGATCCTGACGCTAACTCGTCCAAAATATTATTGTAGTGGCGCAGTTAGCCTAGTAGGTGCAAGGCAGGCATTGATCACGAGCAGCAGTCACCGGCAGCGGATACCAACGTCTTACTCGGGAAGTAAACAACTTTACGAGATAAGGCGACCTTGAAATTGCAGAGCTCGTGCAACTATCCTCCAATCCGCAACAAACATTTTTACCCCACTATCCCACTTGGTACCCCATACACGAGCCCACACTGCCCAATTGCTCCCCCACATCGCCACGTTCGCCCCCCCCGGCACCTTGGCAAATGTCAATCATCGTATGTGATTTTCGGACACAAAACAACAACACGATCTGCAAAGCGACTAGGGCCGCTAGTTAGTGAAACGACGCCCTAATCTACTAATCCCTGCCGCTCATGGCAAATCATCGCCAACCCCGCCGTCAATATCGTCCCACATCGGCCTCCATACCTACTCCATCACCGGCCTCCATCCCCCCCCACTGTTTCGTCCCCACCATTGCCGCCCATGCCGCCTCCAGATACACCTCCCCATCCAGGTACGGTGCTGCTTGCCAACCCATCCGCATCCCCTGTGTCAGTTCCGCCAAGTGCCTCGAGCAGAGGAGTTTCGTCGAGAAACTCAGTTTCGGCTGTCAGGGTGTGCACGAAGTTTCCGCACATTTCACCGAGACGGGGACACTTGGCAAGAAAGGGGAACGTACTGCCATCAGCGCCAAAAACCTGAATTCCAAACACGAACGGTTCTGACACGCGGACAGATTCGCTCCTCGACCGTTCACACGACGGCCATCTCATATCAGTCGACGGGCTCTACCTGCCTACGCCAAACTCCAAGCTGATCAGGGCGGAGCAGTCGCGATATTCAGTTCCGAGAGTCAATTTTGCAGGCTTCTGTCGATTTTTGATCTGAACGAAAATCGCGGACATATGATCTCTCTCAATGGGTTTGTTAATGTCTTCGGTATAAACAGGCAACAGTAGATCCCAATCGCTTTGGCAAGGAGTTAGCTGCAACGCCACGTTTCTCCTGAGCAGCCGGAGGATGAGTTAACGAAACCTTTCCAGGTCCCGGGGTAGTTTTTTGGTTGCGTATGTGAAATGGTTGAAATTGCACCATCATTGACGGAAGGCAAACTTCTCATTCCAGGCTGGACGCGTGCCCTGCGATGCTCCCCCGTGAGGTCGATGTTGTATCTCCCCATTGAGAAGACCATTAACTGCGCCATTGCCAAGGAGGTCTTTGAAAAACATCTCGACCTTGAATGGGCGAGAATATCGGAAATCTTCACCGGGGGAGAGACCATCAGGTAGCTGATCCCTCGCCAATATGCACAGAAGGCGACCGAATAATTCGCTCTTGGTACCTTTGTCGACGATGCCGCCTCCGGGGAGCTGTGTGCGGAGGGTGTTTCAATGCAAGCCGTCCAAGTCTTCGTCTCCAAAGTCGTTCCGTCATTGCGGTCAAGCGGGGTAGCGGCTACTTCCGCAACCACTGGCTCCAGATGCGTAGCGGTCTTCACCATGCCAGACTCTTATCTCACGCCGATGAGCAGCCTGGAGTGGTTGTCGACGGTCTCCCTTGCAAACTGGATTCTCTTCTCAGTATTCAGGCAAGGATCAAGGCACGCTCGAGACGCGACTGCCGTGAATGCGTGATAGACCGTAGACGTTTGAGGAGGAAAACAGGACGTTCCCACCCGGCATCTTCATCTTGACAAAATCGCGGAGTTTCTTGTATGGCGTCGAGGCGTTAAGCCGCCAGAGGGGCCGACCAAATGTGGTCATGTGGCCAATAGTTGGGAATTTGCTAATCTACTAGTTGAGCTCTATTTCGGAAATCTAGTGGATATTCTCGTTGCATTTGATATCCAGCGCGAAGCTGGAATACGGTTCAAAGGTCTTCAGGCTCCCGTCAGCGATGCGTGCGGAGCTATCGTGCCGCTGACCAGGCAAAAACTTCCCAATTCTGGTATTCTTAGAGAGAAAGGTGCTCCGTATGGGGTGTGACGCAGGCCACGCATCATCCGTCTGAAGGACGTATGCGGCTGTTCCTCCCCTGAACCAATCCTAGCGTTGATACCGTCCGTGCACAGGTTAGCCCCCTCGTCGAAGATGATTATAAGAGGAGGTAATCCTTCTCCAGATGCTGGTATAAGCTTTAATAGCTCAAGCAGAGGATTTTCGACCATCTTTGATCTCTTGAGACTCATTGTAGTCCTAAATGAAGACAATAACAGCAAAGCGAGATGTGTAAGCTTCACTGGGCGCAGGCATACCACTTCCCGATTATTCCAGTCCCATTTGCTCCCTGGCTCTAAGCCGCTGCTTCCCACTTTTCCAGGTATGGTACCTTTGATCAACGCCTTCAAATTATCTTCAGCCTTACTAGGGATGGAATTGTAGAGTTTCACTCTCGAATCGGACCGGCGATCGGTACCGTCCGGGATGAGCGACTCGCTCAGTGGCGATATTGCGTCAGTCCACTTCTAAAGAAGGGTGCGGCCGCCGGAAGTTGATATCGATTTGCACCATTCCGCCACTGTCACTTCAGCTTACGCCTACTTCAGGGAATCGAGGAGAACTGACCTTCCAAGAAAGTTCCACCAAGCAGGCTTATGGTCCTCAGATGTGTGTTTCGGGTACTATGAGAATCTCCGGCGAGGACGAAGTCCAAAACCCCGTTGTTCCCAAGTGGGGAGCCTGTCTGTCTGGGCTTGCGGAGCACGAAGGATATCGTCATCACTATTTGGCCCATCTCGTGAACGAGCCTACTCTTTCCCATTCCACTTCTCTGTACGATGTTGATGGTCTTTGCGTAGTACTCGGGGGGTTTTCGCGCAAAGATCTCCTCTGCCGCAACCAACCCTCTACCCCACACCTTGAGCGCAGGACCGTTGAAATCAACCGCGCTCCCTAATGTCTTTGAGAATTTTACTAGCCTCAAAAGATAGAGACCCAAGTGTTATAACGCCCTTTAGCCACTGTCCCGCCTTCAACAAATCGAACACCTCCTTGATCGTTGTGGCATCGAATGTTTCCATCGACTGTCGGATCGTATCCTTTTTGTTGGGTAAAAGCGTCAAGGAAGGAAGGTCAAGTACCCACAATAGACGAGTCTCTAGACAGGGCCACAACACCTTCCTCACCGCGTTATTGCCCGACATATGTATCATGATACCAACGTCCCAACACGTGAACTTCTTGCGGTGCGCCGTCTCCCTACCCTTATTTGCCGTCCCTCAATCCCTCTATGTGACGAGTGGCGGTGTGCCATCCCTCGTAGCATACTCCTCGAGTGGCTCCTGCAGGGCTTGTTGCACCACATCGTACCAATTCCCCACCTGCAGCATACCGTACCACCGGTTGATGTCCATTTCCAAAGCCTCCTGGATAGTGAAGCCAATGCGTAACTTCTGCTTGACTGACATGAGCGGTGACAGAGAATAGTCAAGTGCCGCTTTGACGCGCTCTGAGAAAAAGAACTTCTTCACCCTTTCTTGGTGATTCCAGTCGGTGAAAATCCCATTGAGGGCGTTCTTCCAATCCCGACGACCCGGTATCGGGGGCGGAGGTAGTCGTCATGTCGGTGAGGGCTAACGGTGGCGGCGGCGCCCTTAGAATGACAGACGAAGGAGAAGATGATGCAGTATGCGTCGAAACGTGGTTGGAGTGCGGAGGATGCGATGGATTTGGATCTAGAGTAGACGGCTCGAGCTATGTACTTCCCTGTTTGGCTGCAGCCGCGCTTGGCGCCTAAACTATGATTATGTTTTTTTTGGTTTGATTACACTTGTTACTGCCCAAGTACATATGCAGCCCGTCTCCTAATCTTTTCATCTTTTATTTTTAAATCATGTATACCCATTTATTCTCTATTCTCTAGTGATCGGACACCGAACGGATAGCGCTGCCGTGGCCTAACAGTATTCCGTATCTTTGGAAAGCCTGTCTTAATCGATACTAGCCGACTCCGACGTGGTCCGAAAGTCCTAGTCTCACAGCTGGAGGAGTACTTGTCGGTCAGAAAGCGGGATTGGTATCTGGTGAGTGCGAAGGAGTGCGGAATTCAGCCGAACAGACAGACGCACCTATTACATACTACTGCGAAGGGGGTGAGGTGTGACTTCGGTGGAACCATGATAATCCCACTGGAGTACTTGCGTGAACGTTTTTTTTTTGTTTAATCATACTCGCGTTCACCCCATAGGCTACGGCGGCGTACGCTTTGACCGGTTCGCATCCGCTGTCCGCAGGATGGCGGCACGTTGCAAGCTCCCCTTTACCCTCCGCCGAGACCTATCCCAAGAAAGTGAAAGCGCACCAAGGAAATCACAAAGGAGAGAACAGGGGAAGGACGACTGCAACCCTACCCCCTCTTCCGTGAACGCCATGAAGGAGGGCGTGGAGAGAAAAAGTGGGTCTTCCTCACCTCGAGAACCCATGACATGGCTCTGCCGGCTTGCAGGACAGATGGGCCTCTGGCCAACCAACTGCAGGGAGTTCGTGATGGCTTGCATCTAGTCGGTCGCGAGGTTTGGATCGCAACTGTGGTGGACGGGCGACTAAAGTCGGGGGACAATCGGTCACACAAACGAGTTGCAATTTCCGGTCAACCAGGAGGCATGCGCGACCACAGGCGGCTTCCGGACAACCAGCCTGCGGGCAGTAACGGGATCGGGACTCAGACCGGCGGCAGCCCTGCGGGGAACAGGGAGCGGCGGTTTGGACTACGGCTGCTCGACCTACCGCAGGGCGACCAGGCAAGGGAGGTGGTTGGTGCCCCAACGGCTGTCGATTCGGGCGGAGAATTACAAATGCCCTTGCATAATGATACTCGGGCAGGATTGAGAGCACAGGTTTGCTAGTTTCACCAGAGTCACTCGACGCGGAACTGCTGCAGCAAGAGAAGGCCGGAGGCAAGCCAGAGGCAGAGGAGACCCGACCTGGGCTAACAATTTTCACAGACGGGCAGCGGCTGGATGATGGAGTTTCCGGTATGGAGAAATGGGCAATCCTGGGTGGGCATCAAATCCATATGGGCTACAACCAGGGCGCCCATGATGGGGCGTGCGCTGCCCTCGCCAGGGCGCTGGAGACCGCTGTGAGACGACTGACGACATCGGAGTGGGTCACGATCTTCACCGACGCGCAGGCCGCCATCAGACGAGCAACCTCTGAGCAGCCTGGCTGGCCACTCCAGGTAAAAGAGCACATCGCCAGACCAGACGTCACCATCGAGATCAGGTAGGTCCCAGCCGGCCCAGCCCACAAAGAGGTCCCAGGAAATGAGGAGGTTGACGAGTGGGCTGCGTTCGCAGTGTAGGAGCCAGACACCCGCGGGGTGGAGTGGTTCGGGTACTGGGACCGAGCGGAGGCGCGCACGATGTCGCTTCTCAGATCCCTCGCACACCACAAGCAGGAGATTTCGGAGAAGTGGGCTGACGAAAGGCAGTGGGCAGGAAGACGGGCCTCCAGGAAGAAGTACAGGATGCCAAGCAGGCGGAAGCCGGACTGCACTGGTGAGGGTAGCATAAGAAGCTTGCCTCAAGGTTCTACTACCAGCTGAAGACAGGTCACCGCCTCACCGGGAGTTACCTACACTAGACGAAGAACCGACCCTGCACCCGGTTCTGGTGGTGTCGCTACTGGACGCAGAAACGGGGTCACCTCTTTAAGGTGTGCCCCGAGTGGAAGGCCCAGCAGAGATACTGTGGGCAGAGATGTGGCAGGAAGCGGGGGAGCGGGAAGAGGCGGTTCAAGATCCGGGACCTCCTCGCCGATGTGAGATGCAGCCAGGCGGTGGTTCTGGAGGATGTTGGAGTGCTGGTGCCGGCTAAACAAGATGCAGGGAGCGAGGCGTCTGAGGAAGGCGGTTGCTCCGCGACCACATCCACACACCCATCCAACCCCCAGCATCACGTAACAAATACCCAATGTAACAAACAACGCATCTCCACATCCCTCCAACATCTGCTCCTTCACCAACGCCTATGATCGATGGATATCTACAATATGTTGTAGTTGTCTTTGATGGAGCTTCGGTCACTATAGCTGTTACCGTCTGTCAAGCAGATGGTCGCACTTTGGAGAGCAATGGTACCCGGCCGGAATTTAATAATCTGATTGGGGTTCTGAAACGATGTTACTGGCCAATGCGCAACTACAGTTCGAACAGTGGAAGATCCTAACGCCACTACCGATCGCTGCTCGCGATATGGTATATCCAAGTCGAGTTAGATCTCATGATGGTTTCCTGTTGCCTTTGCAGAGAGCGATCGGCCAACATCACAACAAGACATAGAGACCTGTACTCATGTGTGAGAGTATTAGAAAAAGAAGAGGAACATCATCATCTAAGAATTCTGTTGATCGGAGCAGATATGGTGTAGCTATGCGAATTATGTGGGCTAGTTGGTGGCCATACAACTAAGCTATTACTGGGAGTTTTCGGCCATCCCGACAACAAGAGACAGCAAATCGTACACACAGAGAAGAGCACCGGAAAGAGAAGAGGAAGAAGATTAGCTAAAGAATTTATTTATCGAGGACAGACAGTGAGGCTGTGAGCGAAATCCAGTGGACATTCTTGAGGTTGTGAGTGGATTTCCAGGTTTTGACTATTTCCAATACCGCCACCACCACCATCACCACTCCTCTGTAAATACCTCAACAACTAATATGTAGACCAATCGATAATTTGAAAACACGAGGTGATCTGCTACGATCTTATCTATCATCTGCGAGCAGTGTTAGAAAAACCGCTAAGGGATGGTTCTTTCCACGTATCGGGACGGTTTGTGTTTGGAATTCGGGTTTTCGGCGCCGATTACCGAACTTTTCTAGAGAAATATCCCGGTCTCGGAAAAGCGTGCGGGAACCCCTTGCGCACCCTGACTGTCAAATGCGAATATCCTAACGAGCAAGCTGTGCTCCAGGCGCTTGAAGAATTCGACATGGAGGAACCGGATGCAGCCGTGTGCAGCAGCGGACTTGGATGCGGAGGTTCTTCAGAAGGCGGCTTCGGCGGCAAACGGTGGCGACGACACAGTGGGGGGGGAACGGAGTGCGGCGATAGAGAAGGTATGGAGGTCGATGATGGGGACGATATTGGCGGTGAGATTGGCGATGATTTGCCCATGAGTGGCATAGAGTAGTGCTAGGGTGCCCATTCAACGGCTGGTCCTATTAGACTTTTGAGGTTCGTGTTGTTGTTTTGTGTTTGTAAATCAAGTACGATAATTTGTTGGCATTTCCCAAGGTAGGAAGCGGCACGTGTTGGCGTCCTACGGGCACTGCGTTAATTTACCCAAGATATCCCCTTAACCCTGAACGTGATGGTCTTGACCGCTAGGAACTTGTCCAGTTTGTTGATGCTGCCGATCCGCCCCTAGTCCCTGTTCTTGACGCCGCCGTGCGGCAGGGAGACCTCGTCGTGCACCGTCGGTCCGTTGGTGTACACTGCGCTGCTGGCGTGTCGGCGTTCGCTCGTTCGATCGGTCGACCACTTCCGCGGTGAGGGGACCGCTCTCGGTCAGCCTTACAATCCGGACACCGCGGGTGACGCCCCGCGTCCAGAAGGTGAGCTGGCTGAGAAGATGGCACGCGTGGCATCGGCGGTGTTGGCGCAAGGAAAAGGGAGCGCGGCAGGAGTGGAGGACGTCGCCATGAGTGAGGGAGGCAGTTGCGGCTCTGTAGACTTGGCCTGACCAACTACTTTTATGTACCTTACAGATGAGACTGGTCACTTGCAGAATAAGCTACCCATAGAGTCGCATCCGAAGACCCCTTGGACGTGGAAAATCACTCTGATGGGCCTGCGGATGGAATTGGCTCCAGTCCTCGCTGGCGAAGCCGTGAACTGCACCTTCGTCGTTGCTCGGGCACGTTGCATATAGCTGCATCTCGACCGCACTCTTATAGACACTAGTTATTCACGGAAAGCGGATAATATCGCCACAAGAAGAAAGAAAGCATGATAATCCACGGTAAACACCATCCACCATGAAAAAGGTTTCAATTCCGGAGACGAAATCCCCGTTCCTCACTCGCACCGACGGATTACCGATCAACCGAACTACCGGTAGCGAGAATCATGACCCATTCCGTGTGCTGTGAGGCCTCCACTCTCCTCATCGGCGCGCGAATGGCGCCTAGCAGCGTTCGGTACGCGCGCGCCTTCCCTCTCGGTCACGACTTCAAATTGGCCGGCTGAGACGTCGTCGACCATGATCAACACACCAAAGAAATCTCGCAGGAAACTGAAGCCCCAGATGGTGAAGGTCCTAAAGTACGAGATAATCGGCGGAAAGCAAAGAGAGCGTCGCTGCTACCGTATTCAGCATTATCGGCCGCCCTGGGTCCTCTGTAAAGAACCTCCTCCATCGATATAAGCGCGGCACGATAGAGAATTTTCCGCGGTCCGGTCGGCCTGAAGTTCTTACCCGACGCGAAAAACGAGTAATCTTACGAGCCATACGGAAGAACCGGCAACGTATACGCGAGGAAATCCGGCGGATATATGCCCCTCATGTTTCCCTCGTCACAATCGATCACTCGCACCATCTGCATAACATAAGGCCAAAGCTGAAGCCAGAACACACAAAGGCATGTCACGAATGGGCGCTAGCACATAAGGACTAGTCTGCAGAGGACTCCCAAAGGGTGATCTGCAGCGACGAGTGCAGCGTCAAGGAGTCAGCAGGGTAACAGATTTGGGTTTTTCCGCACACCTTCCGAGAGGTGGGGTAGGGGCCGTGTTCGTCCTGTGGATCATCCGGCAGGTGAAGTTGATGGTGTGGGGTTGCTCGTGGGGCAACCAACGGGACCCACTAGTTCCCCTGGTGAATGGTATGCTATCACCGCCCGTGTCTAGAGTACCAAGAACTAGACTACTACGTCGCTGGCTCCTTCCTGTCGTTGAGGACGCGCGCGCTTCTCTCGGTAATCCACTTTTCCAGCAAGACGATGCGGAGGTTCACACTACGAAGCCCATGCTTTCCTTCTTCAAGCACTATGATTTGTCTCGAGTCTCATCCACCGTACCCCCGACCTTAATCCAATCGAGCATGCTTGGGTTTTACTTAAACCACAAATCCGAACCGAGTATCCTGGTGAAGAGTAGACTGATGGAAATTCTTCCTCTCTGTTGGGAGAATATTCCTCCAAAGCAGTTTGAGGCTCTGTGGAATCTGCACCGGGCGAGTTCAGGCAGTCATCGATGCAAAGGGATGTCACACTCACTACTAGTAGTTCTGGGGGGTTTTTTTTGGTTTCATTCTATTCTCTCTATTGGAATTTGTTTAATGTATCCAAATACTGGATTCAAGGAATTATGATTTCGTGGTCGCGAGACGGACGGAAACGCCGGTTACTGCAGCTGACGGATCTGAATCACCAAGACCTTCGCTTTGGTTCTGAATATAAAATGCATCGATGCGTTGTGATTTCGGGGGTACAAGTATTATCTAACTAAAAATATCACGGGGACTTAACTACCTGTTAAATGGCTACGCTAGCTATTCTAGCTTAGTGGGCCTCGCCTATGTACACTAGAGTAGAGTACAAATGTGGAATCCCATCCTACCTTCTTTGGACTAGATACTCGATATCGGATTCAGCTCAGGGGCCGACTGGCGAGGTGTAAGGAGACTCTAAATAGGTGCTCTGTCATAGTATGCATATATCCATCCAATTACATCGAAAGAAAGGTTGATGTAAGCGACATGTTTCCATCCCTTTTTGTCCGTGGCGAATCACCGTCCGATAATTTATAGCCGAGGCGTCAACCCAACGTGGGGGGGACAGACGCAGCCCCTGGACCTGGATGAGTTGGGAGCTTGAGTGGTGCTATGTATGTAGCCCACTGTTTTGTATTTTCTCTTTTGCGGCGTCCGTTTTTCTTTTTTGTGGCTTTTTTTTGCTTCTTCTGCGGAAACTGACCCCTATGATATCTGAGAAGGCGTACCTCATATCCACTTCTGGTCTGTTCGTTCGCGATACTGTCTGCCTGCCCTTCACTCTCCTTTGAGCCATCGTGCTCGTTCTGTCCTTTGTTTGTCGAGGAGCTGTCTGAGTTGGCCAACACTCTGGAAATATTTCCCGTTCCTTATTCACTACGCTCCTTTTTGGATTATAATTTCTATTTCGCCCGGTATGAGGGTGTGCACTGTCTTTCGCTTGTTCCTTTCGATTTCCATATGGGGTTTGCACGTGCTGGCCCTTCCCGCTCCCCAACAGGAGCAGCAGCAGCAGGACGGGCCCGCTAGCTCGGCGTCCACTGCCAGTTTCACCACCGAGTCGCTCCGTCCCGTCCCCAGCAGCACTCTCGACGCAATTCCGAGCCCGACGTCCACAGGGACAGCAGAGCTGGAGGAGCACGTCCAGGAGGTCGGTCTCGCCGGACAGCCTGAGCCCGATATCACCCCGGTGATACTGGAGGCGCCGTCGTCGACCGAAGCTATCCCCGTGAAAACCATCACCAGCGCGGACACGCAGGTGCAGATGTAGGTCCCTTTCTGTGCGTTCGTGTATGCCGAACGCGGGGCATGCTGACATGATTCAAGCCCCGAAGCTCCTACCGCTACTCCCGACTTCCGTGTTCTGGGTTTCGTCAACACTGAGCTCGACACCCGCGGGAATCCAAACGTCGAGCCCTTCCCCACCGGAGACCCCAAGAGCCAGGGCTACGACAGGTTTGCTACGAGGGGAGCACCGGCTGTTACCTACACCCGGCCTGCCACCATTGTTGCACTGGTTACGCCGGTTCCAGCGGCCGAAAAACGAGAGGCCGAGCTCGATGAGGAACATATGAATTTCCATCCGGTCAGGCAGACCGTCACGGATATTTTCGTGCCCATCGCCACCACCACCCCGCCGGCGCTGTTTTCCCGTAGGTCCAACCACCCTATCCCGCTGCCACCGATGAGCAGCGGGTCCACCGGTCCCATCCAGACAAACAAGTTCTACGCCAACATGATGCTCGGAGGCCGCAACAACCCCGTCTTCACGTATCCGTACGAGGTGTGGTGGAGCAACCAGCTCAATGCGCCCTGGGGACTCGGAATCGACCACCGCGAGCCTGAGCAACGCCAGTTCGGCCCGTCCGAGGCGCCTTCGGGAGCTGCTCGCTGGTACGCCCTCCCCATCTGGATCAGGTCCATCCAACTCGGGGCGACCGAATTCAACCATCAGACGTCGACCATGGAGATGGCCAATCTCAACACCCAGAGCGCGGACCTCACCTTCTTTGCGGACCCCTCGGATTCCAGGACTGCCGCGAAGATGGATGTGACATTGTGCCAGGGGATGGGGTTCATCAGTGCCACAGTTACTGGCTTGACTCCGGTGCTCGACTCTGCCGTCTGGGTCCGCACCCTCAGCAAGGTTGAGGTCAACAGACTCGGCGTGACGAAGTACCGTATCACCCTCGAGAATGACTCCGTCTGGGCGCTTTATGCCTTCCCGAATTCGCTCCTGTCCAGCACGACTCCGCTAGACCTAGTGGTCATAAACAACGGCCATATCGAGGCCAGCGAGAAGTTCAGCGGATTGATCCAGCTCGTCAAGTTGTCTAAGAGCACCACCGTGGACCCCGCTGTGGAGACTGCGTACGACAACGCCGCGGGATCTTACTGTAAGTCTGTTTCCCTGGCGGGATCAGTCGCCGGTAGCACTGGAAGCTATCAGTTCAACTACGAGCGGCAGGGACCCGGCACTTCCGATCTGGTGCGTCAGACTGATAGCCATTGCATACCACTGGCCTCTTGTGCTAATTGAGTTGCGCACAGTTGATGTTCGCCCTCCCCCATCACCTCCGCTCCTTCGAGACCGCCACGGCTGCCAGGCTCGTGTCCTCCATCAGGCTCCAGAGTCCCACCAAGGGCGTCATGACCGCCGTGCTGGCGGATCAGTGGCGCATGCGCGAGGTGGGTATTCCTAGCACCATCGGCTGGCTCCCCGTGGGCACCGGCGGTTCCGCCATCTGGTCGGCCGCGAACCTGAATCGCCTCTCCGCCGTGGCCAAATACGAGCTCACGCAGGACTTCGCTAACGTCACGAACCTCGACTCCATGTACTTTGCTGGAAAGTCGATGGCGAAGTACGCGTACATGTGTCTCACCATGAGCGAAATCCTGAAGGACGTGCCGTTGACGAGGCAGTGCCAAATAAAATTGAAGGTAAAACACACACGAAAGACGTCCGTTTCCCTCGCTGACGCGCCCCAAGGCGGCGTTCGCTCGTTTCGCAAACAACACCCAGATCAACAAGCTGGTGTACGATACTCGGTGGAAGGGTGTGCTTACCGACGCCATCTACAAGACCCGCGATCCCCAGGTAGAGTTCGGTGCCGGGATGTACAATGACCATCACTTCCGTGCGTATCCTCTCCCAGCCCCGGCTCCCGATCCTCTCTCAAATCTCCGCCACTGACCGTGTGCTCGCATGCAGACTATGGCTACTTCATCCAGGCGGCTGCGATCATCGCCTATCTCGAGAACAAGCACTTTGACCTCCGCAACCACAACTGGATCCGGATCAACGGGCCCTGGGTGAACACGCTCATCCGCGACGTGGCCAACCCTTCGGCGCAGGACATCCACTTCCCGGTCTCGCGGTCATTCGACTGGTTTCACGGCCACTCGTGGGCCAAGGGGCTGTTTGAGTCGTGGGACGGCAAGGACGAGGAGTCGTCCTCGGAGGACTACAACTTCGCGTACGCGATGAAGATGTGGGGCAACGTCGTGGGCAACGCCGCGATGGAAGCACGCGGCAACCTGATGCTCGGGATCATGAAGAACAGCATGAACGAGTACATGCTGCTGTCCTCGGGCAACGCCAACCACCCGAGCAACTTTGTTGGCAACAAGTTGACGGGCATCCTCTTCGAGAACAAAGTCGACCACACCACGTACTTTGGTCACCTCCCCCAGTACATCCACGGCGTGCACATGCTGCCGCTCACGGCAATCTCGCCGTACATCCGCTCGCAGACGTTCGTGCGCGAGGAGTGGGACCTCTACTTCCGTGGCAAAACGGGATCCATCGACGACGGCTGGAAGGGAATACTGTACGCCAACCTCGCCCTGATCGATGCTAAGGGACCGTTCGCCTTCTTCAACTCCTCGACGTGGAAGAACAAGTGGCTCGACGGTGGCGCGTCGCGTCTGTGGTACATGGCGTTCGCGGGATCGCTCGGCGGCGCTGCATAGACTTGGGATGGAGCTGCATACCATTTATTTCTTTCCTTTTTTCTTTCCAGAGTGTTCTTTCCGTCTCTCCATCCTTCTTTCATTTTTTGGCATGGGATTCCTGTTTTGTGTATGTACATACATTATTAATACATTCCCCCTCGATCACTTTGACTGGCCCCGGTGGGAGGCAGAGTACATACGTACGACCGTGTTCCGGCAGGTGTGTGGGGTACACGACGAGCGACCCGTGGCTCCGGCAGGCATCTGAGGCCGGTACCCATTTCCTCGGCAGGGCTGTATCTGCACCAGCCAACCCGACGGTTCAATCCTCGTTCTGGAGACGCGGAGCGGCTTTCATTCTTGCTGCATGTGACGTAGACTATCAGATATATTCTAATGGATACTATGAGCCTGAGGAAAATTGTGTAGTATGGTGAACTCGTCGCTGCAACGCGGATCGTGGACGACTGTGTGTGCTTGAGTTAAGAATGCTTTCTGGTGAGAATTCTACAGTCAAGCTTCCGTAGCTGTGCTTTGCACGTCGTCACATGCGCTTGTCGTCGCTCGATGCATTTAGCGTGGCGAATGAGGCTCCGCGGGCGCCAACCGCTACATACTAATTTTCCTGCATACACCCCGCCAACACGAACACCTCTTGAGCACCAACTACCCACTCCCTTCTATTCTCGACCTCGCAACGAATTAAGACATAACAACTGACTCTTCACTTACTCATTCGCGAACTCTCCACCCGCTCGTTCACGACAACCGCAAAGGAGCCGCGTACTCCCTATTTATCCTCTCCGTCCGCATTCAAATCTCCGCCTCCTCGTTCGAACTACGCGTGCCAACCATAATGTCCGATCAACCGCCATCTCTCGCCTCTCGCATGGGCCCCGTTCCCGGCGATGCGCCTGATTCCAACGCGCCAGCTCCCATCGCCTCTTGGGCCGACGAGGCATCGGAAGCCGCCGAGCCTTCCGCCGCCTCCGCTGCCGCCGCCACCCCAACCACGACCCCAGCCCCGACCACGACCACGACCGCAACGACAGACACCGCTGCGGGGGACAAGACGGATTTGTTGGAGAGTCAATATGAAGTCGCCGTCAAGCTCGCCGATCTGCAGGGAGACCCCAACAGCCCGCTGTTCTCGGTCAAGAGATTCGAGGATCTGGGTCTGTAAGTCGCCTCTTCGCTGCTGCTGCTGCTGCTGTATATGTGTGTGTGCTTAGCTAATGGCCCTCCAGATCGAAACAACTTCTAGATGGGATATACTTTATGAACTTCAAGAAGCCGTCAAAGATCCAGGAGCGCGCGTTGCCGCTCCTGTTGAGCGACCCGCCGATGAACATGATTGGCCAATCTCAGTCCGGCACCGGCAAGACTGCTGCCTTCGTTCTTACGATGCTCACGCGTGTCGACGTGACCCAGCCCACCATCCAAGCCGTGTGCTTGGCGCCCTCGCGCGAACTGGCGCGCCAGATCATGAGCGTCGTCGAGACTATGGGCCAATTCACCGAGGTCAAGGCGCAATTCGCGATCCCGAATGCGATCCCGCGGGGACAGAAGATCACGGCACACATCGTCGTCGGCACCCCCGGCACGGTGCTCAACATGATGCGCAACAGACAATTGCCGGTGGAGCACCTGAAGGTGTTCGTCCTCGACGAGGCTGACAACATGTTGGACCAGCAGGGTCTCGGCGACCAGTGTATCCGTGTCAAGCAGCAGGTTCCCCAGTCCTGCCAGATTGTGCTCTTCTCCGCGACGTTCCCGCAGGAGGTCGTCGTGTACGCCAATTCGTTCGCGCCCAATGCGAACCAGATCACGCTCAAGCAGGAGGAGCTTACCGTCGACGGCATCAAGCAGCTCTACATGGACTGCGAGAGCGAGGAGGACAAGTACAGGATCCTAGTGGAGCTCTACCACATCCTGACCGTCGGCTCCTCCGTCGTCTTCGTCAAGCGTCGCGAAGCAGCAGCCGAGATCCAGCGCCGCATGGAAGCCGACGGTCACAAAGTGGCCGCGCTGCATGGTAACCTCGATACCGCCGACCGGGACCGCATCATGGACGACTTCGCGAGCGGACGCGCGAAGGTGTTGATCACCACTAACGTCCTCGCGAGGGGAATCGACGTCGCGACCGTCTCTATGGTGATCAACTACGATATCCCGCTCGACGGCAACGGCCGTCCCGACCCGCAGACGTACCTCCACCGCATCGGCCGCACGGGCAGATTCGGCCGTGTCGGTGTCAGCATCAGCTTCGTGCACGACAAGAAGAGCTGGACCGAGCTCAACGAGATACAGAAGCACTTTGGAGTGCAGATGACGAGGGTCCCGACCCATGATGTCGACGTGAGTTTAACCCCTTACCCACCTAACCGGCAGATGCTAATCGCAAGTACGAACAGGAGGTCGAGACGATCCTGAAGGAGGTGCTCAAGTCAAAGACTGCGGGCGTAGCTAAAAAGTAGAGGGTTTCCGAGGATGGCTGTGCGTGTTTCTTTTCTTTTTCTTTTTCTTTTCTTATTTTGGCAATGTATACAATAATGGCATGAATATGATGACCATGACGATGTTTCGAGTGGGTTTTGAAAGCTGGGGAACTTTTTTTTCTTTCTTATTTTTCCGTGTCGCCGGATACGGCCTGGTGTGGGCTGTCTTGGATAGGTAGATATTGGAGGTCGCTAGAGCTGGGGTTGATTCCAGGCTGGTGCTCTTGCTGTCGAGTGCGAAGATTTGAATCGACATAGCTGTCCCTTTGTATGTAGCTCGGAGGTTCCAGGGCCAATGGCGAGTTTTACTGCCGGAGATGGGGTTAGGTATGACGCTGTGCCTTTGCGGTTGGCCAATACTTCGTCTCCGTCCTTGATATTGATGCGAGACGCCCTTCCCACCTGTCGCGAGATGTTTTGATTTTCTTCAGGCCGACTCCCAATCGATTGTGTACGAGTTTGGACCTACATATAAGTGATCCCAATTCGGTCAGCCAATTTCTAGCACCCATGGCAAGTTGGCGTTGCTCCTGACAACCCGTGCGCCATCCGATGAACCGTTGGTGCGGAGTGCCGGACGAACCGACTGGCCTATCCGTTTCCCAGCTTTCCAAACAAACAAACACAGACACAACTAACAACAAACATTGCCGCCGTCCTCACTTTGTCTATGTGTGTCCGCTGGAGATGCAGCATAGTCTACAGCACACACAGTATCTACTAGATAGTGCTACAAAAAAGACTGGCGCTCGATTTGTTCCGCGCGGAACGAACGGCCCCGCTCAGACACCCCCTGCACGAGATTGCCATCCTTGGCAGATTGCAACTCCTTAACCACGGAGCGCTCTCCGTTCTGTGTATTACACTCTCCCTCCGCCCCCTCAATTCGTCCGCCTGCGCCCTCCGCCGCCCCCGCCGCCGCCCCCTCAATTAGCCCGCCCGCGCACCCACCCGTGATGTCCTTCGGCAGCTTCCAGACGATATGCGAGACGGTTCCGATACCGCTGTGCGCGCTGGTCGGACCGTACGACAACTCTGGCGACCGTCCCGGGATCGAGGCAAAATGCTTCGCGCGCACGATTGAGGCCGCCAACACCATCATCTTCCAGGCGGCGAGCGACTCCGTGCACATCGGCGCGCTCATCATGTGTCTCATCATGGTGTTCCACGTCAGGTCGAAGTTTACGGCTGTGGGTACGTTTCCAGTCCCGGGGAAGGGGGCGGCTTTAGGCGATGGCTGGCGGGCGGGCGGGCGAGAGAGCGTGCTGACGGGAGACGCGCGCGCACAGGGCGTAAGGAAATCACGTCGTTCTTCTACCTCTTCATGCTGCTCACCGTCCTCTCGCTCTGCCTCGACTCGGGCGTGATCCCGATCGGCTCGGCGACGCACGCGTACTTCGTTGCGGCGCAGGCGGGGCTGACGTCGGCGATGTGCACGTGTCTGCTGATCAACGGCTTCATCGGCTTCCAGGTGTACGAGGACGGCACGACGCTGTCGGTGTGGCTGATGCGCGGGTGCTCGCTGGCGATGTTCCTGCTGACTGGCGCGATTGCCGCGTGCACGTTCAACGGCTACGGCGGGTTCGCGCCGGCGAAGACGACGGCGCTCTTCGTGCTGCTGTACGTCGTCAACGGGCTGTTCCTGTTCATCTACGTGTGCTGCCAGATCCTGCTCGTGCTCGGCACGCTCGAGGACCGCTGGCCGCTCGGCGACATCGCGTTCGGCGTCTTCTTCTTCGTGCTGGGTCAGGTGCTGATGTACACGTTCTCGGCGCGGATCTGCGAGGAGGTGTACCACTTCTTCGACGGCCTGTTCTTCGCTTCGATCTGCAACCTGCTGGCGGTCATGATGGTGTACAAGGTAGCCCGTCCCGCCGCGGCCGCTCGTGCGCTCTCGCTGACGTGCGCCACGACAGTACTGGGACTCCATCACGCGGGAAGACCTCGAGTTCAGCGTCGGCACCAAGACCAACATCTGGGAGGTGAAGGAGCCGCTGCTCGACGACGGCGACCGCCGCGCGACGATCTACGACGCGGGCGCCGCGAGCGACTACGGAGGGTCGAGCACCGGCGTGGGCGGGGGCAACCGGCACAGCCAGGGCTACTACGCCGACCGGTTTTGATGTTGGTCGACTGCTGCTGCTCCGCCCGTTTGTCTTTCCTGTTCTTTGCGAGCAATTGTGGCTGGGAGTTGGAACGAGCGGGGTTCTTTTTTTCCTCTTTTTTCCGCTGTAGTCCTGCATACCAGCCAGCCTTTTTGGGGTTCTGTCCGCGGTGCGCATGAGTTTTTCTTTTTCTCTTGTCGTTTTACCTTTTCTCCCTAGATATCTACTGTGTTTTTCTCTTGTCATGTGTCGACATCGGGCGGCGGGGCGGGGGTATCATCCACGGCCCATCTCGGCTCGCCAGCATTTGCGAACCGCTGGTTTCTCGGTTTTGTGAAATACGGTGCGAGCCAAACAGGGCCTAATTGGATATGTACGCAGCAATCAGGCGCACCCACGAAATCTCTCTCGTTGCGTACCCTTGTAAAAAAAAAAAAGTGGGGGTCTTTTTTATTTGTAGATATACCGGATTATCTCATGCAACTCGCATTGGCTTTTGGCGGTAGGCGCCGTCTTGGCGCTAAATAAGCGCGCTGGGAATTTATTCGACGTCATGGGACTTGATTTTCGGCCGAGAGAACGCGTCTCTCGATCAATAGAACCCACCACACAAGATAACCACCAATGGGAGTAGCATTGAGACATTCGATACAGGACATATTATGGACGATATGGGAATACAAATACTGATAGGAAAGCTGGTAGTGTCAGGCCAGCATCCACGATCTGCCTCCCCGCCGGCGCGCCCCCGCCTACGTATAGCCCATGTTCACCACACCTCCGTTCTCGACTCCCCGGCACACCTGTTCCTGTCCACAAACTCTCAAAGGCATTCTCTGCTATCAGCTTACTGTCCACCGCCGAGGAGATGAGTCGGCTAGCAAGCCAGATCTCCGTTCCCCTCTGAAGTTCCGGCGGCGGTCGGGCCCTCGTGAAAACGGAGCGGCGGAAGTTCCACAATGGATTTCCATGCCCCGCAGCGACACCTCCCCGAGCAAAGCGCTCGCGCACAGTTGAATTCAAGTTGGGAGTCCTTGCATGTTCTCAAGTGCGAAGTTGACCGCGAAACCTGCTCAGACAGGTAGATATGTGTTGCAGTTCCCACAAATCACTGACGCAGAGGAATCTGACGAGGATGATGGTGCTGAGTATGACTTTCGTTGGCAGGATGGAGGTCTTTAGTGGCACGTTCCTTTGGCCAAGAGGCGGCCCTCTTTGGTAAATACTTGATAGATTGATAATTCTAGAAATTTGAACTTGGCGCGATTTTGATATTGCGCTAGTCCCAAATCGCACCTTAGGGCGCGCTTACTCGGCGCCACGACGGCGCTTACCGCCAAAAAAAACCACGTGTCTTGCGTGAGATAATACGGTAGTACCGCTAGGGTGCGTGGGCCCCCTGTTCGAGAGGGTAGACTTGGACGAGGAACTCCATCATGGTTGTTTTGTCTGCTTTTTTGTTTTTGTGTGTGCGTGTGTGTGCGTGTGTTTGTGTGCATTGGCGGATGGCTGGATGCCCGGGTAGGCTGACGATGGGATGGGGGATTGGAGTTTGCGTACGGTCGTTCGTACGATGTGGGTGGTGGGTCACGTCGTCATAGTCCACATAGAAATGCGGATATGATTAAACAAAATACCTGCTTCGGGATATTGTGGTGCTAGCCAACCCGCAGAGGCCACACCCGGCGACTCCCTGCTGTTGTTCTATTTGTCGCAGGCGGATGGCCGTGGGAGCGCAACCCTCTCGTCGGTGTTTGTCACTGCTGCCAACTGCATATGCACACGCATGTATGTAGTGGCACATGCGATATAACTCATGGCTATGTGTGTACGACAACAATGCGTCTATCCTTCTTCCCCCATCTACGGCCTCAACCTGACCGGGTCGCGCGGGAAGGCGCTCGCACGCCTGATGTTTCCGAGACCGAGGAACAAGAAGACGACACGCTCGAGACCGATGCCTCCTCCGGCATGCGGCGGCGCTCCGTTGCGGAAACACTGGACATAGTCCTCTAGACCGGCTGATTTCGGGTCGATGCCGTATTCCTGCACCCGCTCAGCGAGGAACTCGGCGTCGTGTATACGCTGGGCGCCCGAGAGGATCTCTTCGCCACGCATGAAGAAGTCTATATCCTGTTAGCGGAGAAGCGGATGGAGAGAGGGAGGGCTTTACCGTAAGAGTTAGAGTACGGGATGCTGGTGGGGTCGGGCATGGTGTAGAACGGTCTCGCCCCGGACGGGAATTTGTCGAGGATGTAGAAATCGGTGTCATACTTCTCCCTGACGAGGCCGCCGAGGGTGCGTTCCATCTCCGTCGACAGGTCCGCCAGGTAGCTGACTTCGGGGTGGCCGGCCTCGTGTAGCATCGCGACTCCCTGCGTGAAGGTGAGTACTAACACGTCCTTGCCGGACTCTGGGAACTTGAATTCTTCGATCGGGTACTGCTCGCGGACGATGGCGATCTCTCTCGCGTAATTCTGGCGCAGGCCCTTAAAGACGGTGACCAGCATGTCCGCTAGGAGCTCCATCACCTCGTGATAGTGTTCGTTGAAGGCCATTTCTATATCGAGACCGGTGAACTGGACGGGGTGTCAGGACGTAGTGAAGCCGCACCGAGTGGGGGAGGGACAACTAATATACCTCAGTCATGTGCCGATGAGTCTGCGAGTTCTCGGCACGGAACACGGGCCCGATCTCCATTACGCGCTCGAAGCCGCCGACGATGAGCATCTGCTTGTACAGCTGGGGGCTCTGGGCTAGGTAGGCGGCCTTGTTGAAGTACGTAACCTTGAAGACGTCCGCGCCGCCTTCACTTGCCGCAGCGATCAATTTGGGTGTGTGGAACTCGACGAAGCCCTGCTTGGAGAGGTAGTCACGGAACAGTTGGCACACGCCCGATGACAGTCTGAAGATTGCCTGGTTAGACAACGTCCTGAGGTCGATGACGCGGTTATCTAGTCTCGTCGACAGCGCCACCTCAGGCAGTTTGAGTTCCTTCGCCTTCGCCTCAGAGCGGCTCGCGTCTTCGAACAGGATCGCGGGCTGGGCCAGCGCTTCGGACACGAGGTAGATCCTCGTGACGTGGATCTCGGCGTCGGAAATACTGGCGGACTTGATCTCCTCGTCGACCTTCCTGACTGTTCCGTGGATCCGGACGATGGACTCGTTGTTGATGCCCGCCGCCCACTTGACCATCTGCTTGCTGACGCTGCCGTCGCCGGCGACCTGAACTAGGGCCTGCACGGTCTGGAAGTTCTGCCTGAGCACCAGGAACACCATCTTGGCGCCCTGGGCCCGCGAGTTCTGGATGCGCGCGCGCACGATCACCTCCTGGCCGTCGTTGGCCGCGCTCAGCCCATACAGCTGGATGTAAGGGAGGCGCGGACGGGCTGCTGAGTTGTTGAGCGGCTCCTTGCCGTAGAACTCAGTGGCGTGGTCGACGTTGGCGGCCTCGCGGGCGGCCTTTTCGGCATCCTCTTTAGCCTTGCGCGCGGCGGCCTTCTCGGCCTTCTCCTTCTCCTTCTGCAGCTTCTTGAGGGCGGACTTGGTGAGGGGTTCGCCGTCAGGACTGCGACGGCGGTCCGTTAGGAATAAAGGACGTACGTGTGGCGGAGTGCCAGATGCGGGATTGCCAGGTACTCACCCGAGAGGAACGTCCTCGGCTGGCTTGTTCCCAACGCTGAGGTCGACGGTCTGCTCGGAGGTCGACATGGTCGGTGCGGAGGGAATCGTCTTTGTCGATGGCAGGTGTTGGTTGCAGAAGTTCCTTATGTTGGAGTCAGAAAGTCGTCTTAGAGTGGTGATGTGAGGGAGGGGCAGGGCTTGGCGCGGGGCTCGCGTCACGTTCACCTGATTGCGTCCTGACACTCGGCACCTCCAGCTTGCCTCCAGCTCAACCTCCAGCTCGACCAAAAAAGAGAGAGAAAAATGGTGCAGTCTCACTTCCCCCTGTGCCCCGCCGCAATATCTAATAGCAGTAGCCACCGAAGAAGCGCGCTCGGAAAGCAGCGACGTTGGCCAGCAAGAACAGCGGCGGCAAGCCATCGGCGCTCGCAAAGTCGTTCTCCCTGAGCGCGGTCGAGGAACGCCAGATCTCCGACGCGTGGGCACTGTTCGCTTCCGACGGAGCGATGGCGGGATCCGATGTCCGGGGTGCGCTGATGTACTTCCCTCCCCTCGCCATCCTCCACTGCATGCGAATAATGAACGAAATCAACCAAAAAAATCAACCCCCCCTCCGCGGTCTTACAGAGGATGACGCTGATGCGGCAAGGAGGACAGGGCACTGGACCTAACGCCGAGCGCGGCGGAGCTGGCAGAGATCCTCGACGCGGTCGTCGACGAGACCGGCAACGCCGCGTACGAGCAGTTCCTCGCAGTCGCTGCGCTGAAACTGCGCTCCTACGACGGCAACGGCGAACGCGAGCAGGAGGCCCGGGAGGCGTTTCGACTGTTCACCAAAGGCGCCAGGATCACGGTTCACGATCTGAGGCGCGTTGCTGCGGAGCTGAAGGAGGACGTTACTGAGTCGCAGCTGCGCGACATGATCGCTGTGGCCGCGCGCGGCGGCGGCGAGCGCGGGATCGACGTGTGAGCACTCTGCTACGGCCCGTTTGCGATGGGAAGGAAGGCTGATGCTGCTGGCAGTGAGGAGTTCGAGGGCGTCATGAGTAGGGCTGGCGTGTTGTGACGGCCGCACACTTTTACGGCCTCGCACGAGACCGGCGCAGAAACGACGAAGCCCAGCGGTGGGAGTTAAATCCGTAGATACACACAGCTTCCTTCCCAGTCACCAACACGCACGTCCGCTCGCACAAGTCGCGCATTCCGTAGTAGTTGTATTGTAGCTGTGATTCCTGCCCGTCCACCATACCCTCCTCCCTCGCGCCGTCGCTACTGCGCCTGCGGCGAGATGAGAACGACCGAATCCCCTGTGTCCGCCAAGTCAGCACTCGCGCCCCGCACTACACTCCAGCCGAAGGAGAACCCACCGCGAACGAACAGCATCTCGGAGCTCTTCTTTATCGTCTACCCTCGGCGTCAGCGCCACCCCGCTGCCCTCGCGAGAGCGCACCTACCTGGAAGCTGCCGTCCTCCTCGTCGTCGTTGACGATGTACACTGTCTCTTCGACGTCGGCGAGGACAAGGTTGCAGTGTGAGTCGTAGGCCTTTGCTCCGTCAGTGAACCGGGCGGGGGGGGGGGGCAGGAATGCGAAGACAAACGTGTAGTCGGCCGCGCAGCTCGCGGTCGCCGCGGAGCTTGACGAACACTTGCTCGTCGAGCGAGAGGCGGACTAGGTCGAGCGGCTCGGATATCGCTGCGGTCGCGGGCTCGGCCATTGTTTGCTTGTCTGTCGGGTGGGTTTCGGCGTCGCGTTGGGTGGACTGTGGTGGTGGGGCACGGCACGTGGAGATGCCACAGGTTGGGAGGTGGGGAGCTTACATAAGTACCCTAGTGAAAAAGGAGGTCCTTTTTCAATGGATGATAGTTATCGAGATACCTAATGCGGGATAATTTCTTTGGTTGAGCGACCTCGCGGCATTTTCCGACAGAAAAGTCGCGATTTACGTTGCACAAGTCCACATCTTAAATAATCTCGAAAAAATCAACATTACCTAGCAAATGTACTTTTAAACGACGTTACTCGTACTCGGACCGCATCTCGTGTCTCTAGGTACAACCCTTTCGGCATTGGTGCTGCATGATACAATTGGTTTGAAGTCCATATGTCGCGAGTGTTTTCGACGATGAAGAGAATACGAGCAAATACTGCGGTTCGACGGTTCAAATTTCCTACCCGTAGAAACACAGGCCGCCCACCTGTGGTTGGTATTCTTTCATCATCTATAACCATCGGCAGTCTCAGCATATTGGGTTTCAGCTTGAGGGCTTCTCACTTTCATGAAACAGAATTGCCGGTTTCGAGGAAAGTATGTCCTCACAGGTGTTGAGGGCAGCAAGCAGTATCTAGTCGACGTGTTAAAACACTTCTTTTTGACGTCCTGATTTGGTAATAAGGTAGTACTACTTCTCTCCCCGCTGCCGCTCCTGCTCCCGTGGCAGACAAGCGCCGCCACCGCCACCGCCGTTCGGAGCCGGCGGAGCACGCAGACTACGGCGACGAGGGGGCGGCCCCGCCTACGCTCGCTATTGCGCGCACGGCTGCGGCTGCGACGGCATGCCGACGGACCGCAAGCGGAGCGGGTACAAGGGCAGACGGTTCGCCTTCGGCTACAACTTTGCCGGCGGTGGAGGAGAGTGGGACGCGGGGAGCGGCAGGGAAGGCGGGGTCGCGTGCTACGCTGCGGATCCCTACGCCGACCGCGGAATCCGCTGGGAGCTCGTGGGACTTCGTCGGGAGAACGAGGCGCTGTGTGGACACGTTTACCAGCTCAATCGGGGTGGCACGGCTGGAGTGCGGAGTGGATGAGGTCGCAGGGAGGCGAGGACTCTACTGATCACAGGTCCCTGTAGTCTGGCGAGGCATTGGTTGGTTCGCGTTGCCGCGGCAACTTATCTAGTTTCCTTTCTGGTGTGGCCAACCATATCTAGATAGCCAGACTGACAAGGGTTAGCCTTCATCTACATAGCCCCAATGCCAATGCGGCCAGTCAGGTGGCTGCTGACAGCTGTGAAGCCACTTCTTTGTCGGTTTCAGCAACAAAGGAGATCCGTGTCAAGCAGCTTCTTGGAGCTTTGCATGATGGCCATCTCCTTTCAGCCGCTTGGGACGTAGGATATAAGTCGGTCAAGGAAGACCTGCTGGCAAGAAAACCAAACCAGCAGTGAACATCCAGATATTGATAAGAAGTTCAAGCATTGAGAACGCATCCCTCCGTCAGCCACCCCACGCCGATATAGAAGAATTCCGGTACTTGATTGACGAGTGGCACTTCCAGCACCACCGGTTTTCGCTCGTGGCGACTACGAACAATCCACCCGCGGGCCAACCCCAACCCCACCTCCATCGATGCCTCTCCGCCATCCATATCTGCCATACCCGCACCCGCTGCCAGTGCCTCCAGTGGTGCACATTAACGCCAGCGTTCCCTCCTGGAAACTGGAGACGAGGGCGTACTTCTGCGGCGCCTTCCTGCTGCGCATGGACTGGAAGGACGGACACTTGCATACGCTCGCCCACGAGCCAAAGTGTAATTGGCAGCACCTCCACGGTGTCCGCCTCACGGAGGTGGAAAGTCTAATGGTCTAGCTTGCTAGCTGGTTTCGGCAGAAGCTGGTGGACAACATCACGGATGTTGTCCTGGAGTGGCACAGGCGGAGGCTACTGGGCCAGTGGTGGCTCCGACAGAGCCTCCACTTGGCCCGCCCACCCACAGGGACACCTGCCGGCTACCTTAAAAACGGTTTTTTGAGACGGTGACACAAGCCCAGTTCACTGCCGGATTCGTTGGAACGAACGAGCAGCTGGCTTCTGTCGACTTCCATGCCTGGTGCCTGCGACCGGTGAATGTGGTACGCATCTGGTCCCACGCGATCGAATACGTTCAGCCTGACCTGGTGGCCAACTGGGTGAACAGCGGTACGCAACCCCTGCCACTGTTACTGGCACTGCGTGCGGTAACGGCAAACATGCTCAAACCTACCGTCGAGCACACGATGCAGAATATCTTCCGCCGCCACGCAATGCACCACTATGGATACGGCGGAACTCTCATGCGTCATCTGTATCACCAAGATGGCCTGACCGCAGGCCACCACGGAGACTTGGCGCCGGCTAACATCAACCCGGATGTTGGCCTATACCGCGCAGGTGCCCGACGTCGCACCTGGCTCGACCGCCTCGACGATGGAGTGGTCACCCATGGACTAGAACTCAAACCACATTGATCTCCACCCATCCATCCGTCGCAAGGTAGAACCAGACGTTCATGCGGCCCCCTGCCGTCGGATGTGACAGCGACAGTGTGCATCAGCGTATCGAGCAGAATCAATGTCTTTTTTTCCTTAAATCAAACTGATCTCCATCCATCCATCCGTCGTATGGCAGAACCCGACGTTCACGCAGCCTTCTGTCGTCGCAGCTCAGTGCTGCTGAGCTTCTCGCCATCGTGCGAGATGAGCAGATCCACCACGGCAACGTCGAGCGCGGGCCACGACGCCTCTGCGCGCTTCTCGTTGACGGCGGCGCCGCCGGACGCCGTCTCCTGCGTGACGACGAGCGCCGTGATGGCAGGGTCCGTGATGGTAGGCCCAAACAGGTCCGAGATCGAGACGATCTCGATGAGCAGACTCCTCCCCGGCCGCGTCCCGTCCTCCGCGCCGCCCTCGCGGAACTCGGGGATCTCGGAAACGACCTTCCTCACGCCATCGCTGTCGCTATCGCCCCCTTCGTCGCACCCACTGTCCTCGGCCGCCCGCGACTCGAACGGCGTCGCATCGACGACCCCGCGCAGGAACTCGAGCGCCCGCCTCCACCGGATCTCCCAGCTCTCCATGAACTCGGCGTGCTTCTTGCTGCGCAGCATGGCGGGCCCGGTCAGGCCCACGAGCAGCCGCGGGTCCGCCGTAGAGGTTGCGGGGGAGGTGAGGAGGTACGCCGTCATCGTGAGCAGCAGCTTGTGGCCCAGGTGGAGATGGTCGAATGTACCGCCAACTGGCAGGGTCAGCTACTGCACTACATAACATCGCAGTCGGAGGGGGGGGGGTGGTTACCAGCAACAGCACTGTGTTCGTCGCCCTCCGACGCGGCCGCAAGCTCCGCATCCTCCGTTTCGGTCGCGGCGGGCACGCCAGCATCAACGTAGTACACACGGACTCCGGGGCTGGCAGTGGCGGCCAGGAACGCGCCCTGCAGCTGGTATCCGGCCTCGCCGCGGGGGACGAGGAGGACGTCCCACTCGCGCGTGTCCGCGAGCTGGTCGACGCTCACGACGGGGCCGAAGGCGGCAGCATCGGCGGCGTCATCGTCGGCGGCGAGGAAGACGATGCGGACGTCGATCGGCGGTGCGGCGGTCGGAGCGGGGGACAACAGCCGGTGCACCAGCGAGTACAAGCCCGTCAGCATCCGCTGTGCGAGCGCAAAACTGCTGCGTCGTGGCACCGTCGCGAACGGCGGAGGAACGCCGATGTACAACAGCGTCGGGAGGACGCGCGGACGCGCGAGCGCCGTCGTCACTGACGCCGTCCAGAAGGCGAGGCTGGACGCAATCGAGGTGTGCGGCGATGGCTCCAGGAGCAGCGCGGTTGCGAGTGGGCGGGCAGACATCTTGCTGTGGGGACGGTGGTGTTTGCGGCGTGGGCTGGCAGGGGTAGATAGTACTCTATAACCGGATAAGAGTCCTACTTTTGGAACCGGATTAGCGCGCCTTGGCGGCAATTGAACGTCACTTAATTATATGGGAGGCTGCGAGGTTGAAGCTCAGAGGCGCCATTAAGCCAGCATCGTGAGAATGTTAGATGTAGACCCTTACAAAATACCCACGGAAATCAAGGCAACGGGAATTACAGAGGCAATAATGGGAAGCAGCAAAGTCAATTTCACTACACCAAACGCGCTTGACACAGCCATATTGCAATTCACCACACCCGTTCTTACACCTCGACTGAGATGATGACGATCTTTCGAAGCTGTTTGTCCCTCCACCTTCGTAAACCGAAACCGAAGACCGGCCTGGGGGATAGGCAACTGTAGTCCTCTTGCGCAAGTTACTCGCTGTTTCCTGCCCACCGTACCTGACCAACTCTATGGATAATCAACGCCTTATAGCCGCCCACTCTTCCTCAGCATGCACGGCGCGTGTTCAACAGGCTCGACGGGTTCAGCGGACATGTTCTCGGCGGACGCATCTTCGGCAGGCTCAGCATGTTCGGTGCGCGCGCTCTCTGCAGGCACGTTCTCGACAGGTATATTGGCAGGCTCAGTGGGCGCAAGCAGGGAAAAACTTCCTGTTGAACCGGTGGGTTTAGCTGGAAGAAGCAAGCGACTGGAAGCAGGCAGTGCGTAGGTAGTAGAACTGTTCCCTAGTATCCCTGATAATAAAGATGATGCTAGTGCGGAATTCTGTTAGAGGAAGGAGGTCTAAGATCACATGAAGTATATCTACAGGATTTTTGTGTTAGTGAATCTTATACTGACTAAGCGAAGCGCGCGCCAAGACTGCCAAGCGCGGCGCTAACCAATCCCAAAAGTAAGATACGGTTGTACCTTAGCCGCATAGATAGCTAGTCTCGCGCACGGATATGGGTTGGTGTCGTTGGCGTTCGCCATAGTCTGGGAAGGCTCATAGATGCGAAATAAATTGATGTCCCTGCGGTACTGTATCAGAATCGCTGACTGTGATACGGTGGCCCCGCCGCCTTTCGTTTAATTTTTATTTTGATCCCTTAGCCATAATCATGAAATGGCACTCGCTAAGCGAGATCAGCATCAATAAATCATCATGGAAGTACTTCTCATAATGCCTCATGATCTAAGTAGATTGCATGCAATTGCAATAGCACAAATTGGGCGGTTATTCTGGCGGCACTACTAGCGTAGTCCCACTGTACTTTACTATTACCCCGGAGTTGAAAAGAACACTTCCTTATCGCTGCATTTGATTACAATTCACAACCAAGAGACCTGATCTTCCTCTGGAAGCATATAGGAGTCGAATTTAAATCTTTATTATCATTTTTTAAGAAGTCAGAATATTGTCTAGGTATATTAGGTTTCCTTGGAAGGTTCTCCTTATCTTCTTAGATGTGTTGCTCTTAACGTCGTTTCCTTCTATCGCAAAGCCGCACTATTTTCTATTGCAGCATCGATCTAGCAGCGTTCCGGTAGCGAGTAGTCGAAGCTCTATATAAGAGAATTCCCTATAAAAGAATACACTCTATGGGAGAATAAGAGAAGTCTTCCTATAGGGGATCATCACATCTTAGCGTTAGGAAAAAAAATTGGCAGGGAGTTCTCTTAGCCCCTGGACCATAGAGGTTGTCCATTTGGTTCCCCCGCAACTACAACTCTCGATCATAGTGCTAGAGGTAGGCTGTTGTACCTTGCAATATTAATGGTTATTTTGTTCTTTGGCGTCCGAACTCTCCTGCTATCGGTTCTTAGAGCTATGGGAGTACTACTAAAAATGTGTGCCACCATAGTTTACATATGTAGGCTGAAGGCAAGTATGATTGAACCAAAAAAAATAGTACGCGTATCCAGCCAGACCCCACACCACTGCCACACAACCCAGAATTAACAACAGGTATTGCAAGTACATATAGGGTCCGAATTCCGCGAGGCCGAACAGCCGAGCTACTCGGACCGACAGGGGGCACGCACAATGCCGCTCCCAAGATCTCTTCCGCATCGATCTCAAGCGGGAGATCTCCGAGAAGAAGTAGGGGGAGGCGGCAGTGGGCTAGGGGCTGGACCTCCAGGAAAAAATACCGGATGCCGAAAAGCCAGAGGCCAGACGGCACGGTGGCCGGGCCGCCGGGAGCACCAAGAGGCTTGCCTCGCAGTTTTACCAGGTGAAGACGGGGAACTGGCTTACCGGGCAATACCTCCAATGGACGAAGAACCGGCCCACGGCTCAGTGCTGGTGGTGTCGGTATCAGACGCAGACACAGGAACACCTCTCCAAGGAGTGCCTGGAGTGGAGGCCCGGTAGAAGATCCTGTGGGCGGAGGTGGTCAAGGAGACCAGAAGGTGGAAGAGCAGGTGGAAGATTCGTGACCTCCTGGTAGATGGGCGATGCAGCCAGGCGGTACTAGTCTCCCTCTCCGCTGCGGATGTGAGAAGGCTGGTCCCAGCTGAGGTAGACGCAGGGAGTGAGGTGGCCGAATGGGAACTTCGGAAGCGGGGGGAGTTGGAGGAGGAGAGAAGGGTGGAGACGGAGGAGCTGGGTGCCGAGGGGGAATTGGGTGCTGCGGAGGAGCTGCCGCTGTTCCTGCCTACGCCCTCCTTCATGGCGTCCGCAGGAGATGAGGAGTAGGAGACGGGTTGCTTTTTCCTTTGTCATTCCCTTTGTTCTAGTCCTTCCTTTTGGCTGCGGGTTCATTTGCAATTTTCTTTGGTGCGCATCTCACTTTCTTGGGACAGGCCTGGGCGGAGGGCAAAGGGGTGCAACGTGCCGCCACCGCGCGGACAGCGGGCAGGAAACGGACTGTACATAATCTCGCCATGATCTGTCCAGATCGCATGCGAGTAATGATTAAACAAAAAAAATATGGGGTCCGAATTCTGGTTTGGTCCAAACCGCCTTGGGTGCGCCCAGCAGCGCCACTGGCAGCTTCCTAGCCCCACCCCCAACCACAACCACATTCCCAGCCCCACCCCACAACTGCAACCACATAAATTGCTCCGACGAAAGTAATGCTAGGTAACTATTTGAAATTCCAACCGCTGGAAAACCCTTGAACACACTCGAAAATCGTCATATAAACCTTCCGCGCCGTTGAGCGGTCTTTGATCATCTCACTCAAGCTTCGCCATGAAAACCTTCGGCCGAGCGCAAGCTTCCGGCCTAGATAGATCCCTTGCCCGTGCGGAATCCCCTTTGTCTCGTCGAACAATGGTTCTCTTGCCAAAAGGCGTCCTCAGCTTGGACGGTCTCGTCATGATTCGTGGTCGTTCGGCAGTGGCTTTCTAGGCTTCCCAGTTAAAATACCTCAAGCAGTCTAGTTATCCTTCTTTCACGAGAGTTCCTTCGTCGTGATCGCTTTCCTCGGTCAGGGGTCTCAACAGCCCGACTGGGCCAGACCTGGCCTCGGCCTGGTCTGGTCTGCGAGACGAAGTCCACTCTAGTCTACGGCCGGTGGACCCATGGGCTTTTTCAAAGCCGGACTGGTTGGACTCGGTCGGCAGGCGAGCCGGTCAAACGAGGCACATCTCATCATCCCCTAGCGTCTTCGCACATCAGGTTTTGGACTACAACTACAATTAGGGTAGTACTGAAAACATTCGGCCACCACCACTACAACAGACGGAAAATCGTACTCGCACGGATATCAGCGGAAAGAGAAGTACAGCAAGATTATCTAAAAATTCTGTCATTCGGAAATTGAGATGGTGGAATTGTACGTGAAATCCGGTGAGCATTTCTTGGGTGTGAGCGGGTTCAGGATTTTGGGCAAGCGGAGGTTAGCCGGTCGCAAATCCCCATTCTAGTTGACGAAGTACGAGTGAAGGAGACGTCTGATTGCATTTTCCGTTGAGCCGACTCCGAAGGTTGTTACCGTACGGATAATCGGACCCGCGTCAGAGTTCGCCAGCCTGCACCAGATAGAAAAGACTTACATCTCTTACCCCACCACCTCATTCGTGTACTCCTCTTCCCTATTAATCGGTTGGCATACAAAGCTCCTAAACAGACAAAAAACATAAATCAATTATCCTGATCAGCCAGCTGGCTCCTATTGCGGTATGAAGCAGAAGCCGCCAAATCCGCAAACGAGGGCTCTACCACGGGTGTCATATCAGTCACTTGGTGGTTGGATATGCGGACGATTGGAGTGCGGATCTTCGCGGAGCCACTTGATGAAATTTGTTTATACTATTGTGCTTCTACCGCGGGCCCGCCGGCGCCCGCCGGCCAGCCTGGGCCAACGCAGTCCGGCCACTAGCCAGCCCGCCCGGACTGGGTCATCGAAAAGCTGGGCCTGGACTGGGCCGTCCCAAAAGCCCGCGGGCAACCCGTGGTCCTGCCGGACTATTGAGACTCCTGGCCTCTGTATCAGCCACTCGACTGGATCCCTCACGGCTATCGTCGCCCGGACTGGAGATGAGCATACCAGACCGAAATAACATTGGACGAGGGGCGAGGCTCATATCACGTGCGGGTGAGTGAGAGTCTTGAACGTTCAGACGCGAGATTTTGAGCCTGTGAAAAATCAAGCCCACGCGACCACCAGTCCACACCTGGAGCGAGACAACCATGAGATTTAGGACACAAAACAACACGAGCTTCAACGTAATTAATACCGCCAGCCGTTGAACGGGCACCCCTATCCATTACTCCATGCTGCTCATGGCAAATCACGTCAATCCTGCCCTCAATATCGTCCCCATAATCGTCCTGCTTCCCACCCCCCACTGACCCGTCCCGACCGTACTTGTTTCCACCCATGCCGCCTCAAAATGCACCGAACCCCGGGCAATCAACCTGGAATCCCCAGGATGTCGAGCTCAAAGTCGTTGCCGGGATGGCCGCATCTGGCCACCAGGGAGTGCACGAGCCCCCCGTACTTTCCCGAAATCGGATATTTCACTAGAAAGGGGAACGCTTTGGCATCAACGCCGAAAACCCGAATTTCAAACACAAACTCTGTCGATACGTGGAAAGAATCATCCTGCCACCACTTGCACGAGGGCCATGTCAGTCGATGGACTCTGCCAGTCAGCGCCGAATTCCATTTGGAGGCAAAAGCTACGCTGATCAGGTTAGTAGAAGTCGCAATATTTAGATCCGACAGTCAGCTTTGTGTGGATTCTTGATCGAACTGAAATCGCGGACAGATGATCTCTCTCAATGGGTTTGTTGATGTCTCTGGTATAAACAGGCAAAAGTACATCCCAATCGCTTTGGCCAGGAGCCAGCTGCAACGCCGCGTTTCTCTCGAGCAGCTTTGCGATGACATTCTGAAGCGTCTTTCGCTCCGGAGGTAGTCTTGCGGATGCGTATGTGAAATGGTTGAAGTTGCGCTATCCCTGATGAAGGTCAAACATCTCATGCCAGACTGGCAGCGTGTCCTGCATGGCTCCCGCATGAGGTCGACGTTGTATCTTCCCGTTGGTGAGATCGTTAACGATTTATCGTCAAGGAGTTCGTTGAGAAACACACTGACCCCAAATGGACGGGAATATCGGAAATCTTCTGCTAATATGCGCAGAAGGTGACCGAATAATTCTCCCTTGATACCTTTGTCGATGATGCCGTCTCCGAAAAGCTGTTCGGGGAGCGTGTGAATGCAAGCCATCCAAGTTTCCATCTCCGACTTCGTCCCATCATTGCGTACGAGGAGGGTAGCGGCGACTTCCGCAACCACAGGCTCCGAAGGCGAAGCAGCCTTCAACCTGCCAGTCTCTAGATCCACACCGATGACCAGCCTGAGGTGGTCGTGGACGGTCTCCCTTGCAAACCGGAGGCTCTTCACAGTATTGACGCATATATCAATGCGCACTTGACAGACGCGGCTGCCGCGAAGGCGTGATGGACGTTGATGGGCGAAAACCGAACGTTCCCACCAAGCACTTCATCTAGACAAAACCGCGGAGATTCTCGTACGGCTGCGAGACGTAAAGCCGGCAGAGGGGCCGACCAAACATGGTCATATGGTCAACAGTTGCACTAATCTCTTTGTTGAGCTCTATATCGGGCGACCGGTCACTGGCGGAAACGCGCCTTGAACTCGATATCAGTCTCAAAGCAGAAAAATGGTTGCCCATCACAAGGCTCTTGTTAACGATGCGTGCGGATCCGTCGTGCTTCTGGCCAGGCTCAAAAGTCTCATTATGAAATTGGTTGATATAAAGATGCTCCATATCAGGTGGCGACGCAGACCACGCAACATCCGTCTGATGGACGTACACGCCAGTTCCCTCCCTGAACCCGTCCTAGGGTTGATACCGTTCGTGTACAGCTTAGCCGCCTCGTCGAAGGCGATTAAAAGAGTAGGGAGCCTCGTCAGATGCCGGTATAAGCTTGAACAGCTCAAGCAGAGGATTCTCGAATCTCGACCATCTGTACGAACTCTTGTGACTGACTGTAGTCCTAAATGGAAACAACATCGAAATGTGTCAGCTTCACTGGGCGCATGCATACCACTTCTTCATCATTCTAGTCCCATTTGCGCCTTGGATTTAAGCCGCTGCTCCCCACTTTTCCAGGTATGGTACCTTCGAACAAATCCTTCAGATTACCTTCAGCCTTTTTAATGATAGACTTGTAGAGTTTCGCTCTTGATTAGGACCGGCGATCGGTATTGTCCGGGATGAACGACTCGCTCAGTGGCGAATTGCGTTTTTCCACTCCTCGAGGAGAGCGTAGCCGCCGGAAGTTAGTGTCGGTTTTCGCCATGTCACCACTGTCACATCAGCTTGACACCGACTTCCCAATGATGGGCAATGATGGGGTGCTGAAGAAGTTGTCGTCTTCCGCACCGTCTTTTTTTTTTGTTTAATCATTATTCGCATGCAACCTAGGTAGATCATGGCGAAGATATGTGCAGTCCGTTTCCTATCCACAGGCCGCGCTCGGCGGCTCGTTGCAAGCACCTCCTCGCCCCCCACCCAGGCCTACCCCCAGAAAATAAGACTGGCACTAAAGAAATCCCAAAGGAAGAGGAGCTCCGAAAAAGGAGAGAACAAAAGAGAGCGTAACCACCACCATCCCCCACTCCTACTCCGCAGACGCCAGGAACGAGGGCGTCGGCAGGAATAGAGGTTCCTCCCCCCCGGCACCCAGCACCTCCGCCTCCGCCCTCCTCTCCTCTTCCCGCTCCGTGCGCTCCCTGCGCTCCCATTTCGACACCTCGCTCCCCGCGTCTTCCTCGGCCGGGACCAGCCTTCCCACATCCGTGGTGGAGTGAAAGTCATGCGCAGCCTGGCTGCACCTCCCATTGGCAAGGAGGTCCCGGATCTTGAACCGGCTCTTCCCCGTCCCGCTTTCTTTTCATACCTCCGCCCACACGATCTTCTGCTAGGCCTTCCGCTCGGAACACACCTTGAATTTGTGGTCTCTCGTCAGCGCCGGACACCGACACCACCAGCACTGGGCGGTGGGCGGTTCTTCGTCCACTGGAGGTACTGCCCAGTGAGGCATGGTCCTGTCTTCAGCTGGTAAAACGTCGAGGCGTCCTCCGCACCGTTGCTGTTACTAGTACCATGGCTGCCGATGCGGTTGCAGCTCCTAACCAGATCGGTAGCCTCCTCACTTTTGCTCTCGAGCTGGCGGAACTCGCTTCCTCCTCTTCCTCTTCCTCCTCATTTTCCCCGACGACTCCCCCTCGAGTCCGTGGTGTTCGTCCATCGTCTCGCCCAACAGCGCCGCCTGCTCCTGCAGCCTCACGGCAGCTTACTCACTCTCTTGATCGGTTCATGGACCGATTTTCGGATCCGGACTTGGCATCATGGTGCCGATGAAGCATGTTTCGAACTGGTTTTTTGTGTGGTGTACAGAATGCTTCGCAGGATTTGCGATGCGTGATTTCGAGGGTATGTGCGGAAGCGACAGTCACTAACGACTTAGATATGTACCAAAGTCCAAATAGAAAACGTGGTGTGGCATCCTGCAATCCGCGAGTGATCATGGGATCTTGTAGCAATTCCACAAACAGCGATGCAAATCCAATAAAAAAAATTGGTGTCGCTAAGGCGGCCTGCACATTGGTTGTCGGGGTATTCACAAAAATTGTTGATCGAAGGGCTAGTTATGGGCCTCCATAGGCTAGATTTAGATCTTTGCGGCAGTCATTAACTACCCAAGTGTATGGCATCCTGCAATCTGCGAGTGATATTTTAGGATCCTGTCGCATTTCCACAACCAGCGATGTAAAACCAATCAAGTTTTTTAATGGCGCTCAGAGGCGGTAGACAGCATCTTGGAGGATCAACTCCTTTTGTCTACTCCTCTATCAGAGCATTGGTTATTGAGTTATTCACAAAACACCGACGGCGGTGGCGGTCCGCTACGCGGAGCGAATTGTCAGCCGAGGCGACTGGATGCCAAGTGCTATTTAGCGACACAAATCACTCGAACTATTGCCTTGAGCGATTCTACTTGTTGACTCGAATCATCCCGTTATTTGACTCGCGCTCTTTACTGACTCAAGTTATTCGGCTTGTAGTTAGGGCAACCCGAGTGAGAAAACGTGCTGGGCGACCTCTTACTCCATCACCATATCGGAGATATGGCCCAAATTCGCGGAGGTGCCAATCCTCCGTGTGTTGATGGAGCATCTTAAGTATGAGCGCTATAAGTTGAGATTTTAGTTGACGATGACTGTTTGACGTTGATAAAAAAAGAATGACTCAACTCAGTAAAACGAATTTAATCGAGTCGGTAGGCATGGAGGCTCGAGGTAATAAATTGATGACTCCAGTCGCTAAATTTCGAAGACCTAAAACGAGCCCTCCAGTCGCCCTTCAGCCAACAATTAGCTTCGCATAGCGAACCACCACCGCCATCGGTGTTTTGTGAATAGCTCAACAACCAATGCTCCAATAGAGAAGGAGACAAAAGGAGGTAATTCCCCAAGGTTCTATCTACAATCTCTGGGCGCCATTAAGGAAGTTGATTGGTTTTGCATTGCTGCTTGTGGAAATGTGACAGGATCCCAATCCATCACTCGTATTATTTCGGATGTCTTTATCCCTGTCCCCGTCCATGAATATCCTTGGAACTGCGGCGGCGTCTACAATTTCCAAACCTTCCGTGGGCAGAGAGCATGTGGTCCGCGATCGTTTGGGGGGGAGTAGCCTGTTCAGAGGTCAAATTGTCAATCGAAACTGTCATCCAGAGGACGAATAACCTACCCTTGGTTGTAACCGCACGGGCCATCCATAAATCTCAATGCCACCCACAGGTGACCTCCTGTTCGCTCAGGGTCGTTCACAAAAACCTTCATAACCCATGTCAATATCGCCTTTGTGGCATCCGTGAAGTCACCATCGATCCTGGCCCCACTGGCAACCCCCGCCTTGTCCTCCCTGGTCCCGAGCCGCGAGCTCATAGCCCCAAAAGCACTTCTGCTGGGCTCTCAAAGCCGAGAGCCCTCGCAACCGTGTTCTTAAACTCCTTGCAGATTCGACATCTGGAGAGGACGGTATGGTGGCTGGGGAATTCATGCGGGGCGGCGAAGCAACAACACTTGGTACTTCGGGAGGGGGCGGTTTCGAGGGTTGGGACTGAGTGGCGGACGAGATTTCGATGTCAATGATCGCTGCAACCTTAATCCCCCCAACCCCCGCTCACCAATCGGATATGATGGCATCCCTCACTCGACTTGGCGCTGTGGAGACATGTAGTTGGCAGACAGAAGAAGGCCCAGACAAAGTTAGAGCCAATTGAGCCGAACTGAGGGGGTGCACGGGCAGCTGAACTTAGTGATCGAGATAATGAAGAGGAGAAAGCGTGAGACGCGGGTATCGCGGCGCATAAACATTGTTCATTACTCGACGTACGGGCGCGCCTACAGGGCGCCCAGACGTGATCGGTGGCTGTATTGCACCCACTAGCCCAACTCGGACAATAGCTGCGCCACAGAAACAAGAATTGAAAATATCTTGGCGCTCTGCGTCTGTATGTATGTACTTTGGCATAGATAATACAGAAATCGAGAGCCGTTTCCTCATGCTCACCCGTCTTGACAAACTTCGTGACAATCCCGCAGAGCTCCAACCTTCCCAGTCTTGATCCTGTTCGCTAACCGAGCAGCAGAACCTCTTTTCTGGTCGTCTTTCAATAGGTTATGAGCCCGGAGCCGTAACAGTTCCATATCATCGACTTCGAGTCCGGAGTCGCGATTCTGTCACCTCGTCGTAATGCTCAAGCCTATCACCTCACCGTTTTCAAGGCCCGTCGCCTCATCGTTGTCACCCCCACATCACCTCGTTGCCCTGAGCGAGAAGCTGTTCAATCACGCTCTGGATGTCATCAATCTTCTCAATGCTACGAACTACATTCCGCAAGGTATCAAGGCTTGGCGGATGGCTATGGAGGAGGAGGAGAAGCCAGAAAATCCCATTGGCTGCTCGAGAGATTCTGCTGCCGGACGCAAGGCCTACGAAGCTTCCACACTGCGCAGGGGACTGTCTGCTGTCCATCATCTACGGATTCTGCACGCGCGATGGTGAAGATTAATCTCAGCAAGATCGATGATCCGGCAGAAGCGTCGAAAGCGCTCGCAGCCAGGATGGATGGAGCAAGCACTATTGCCGGCCGGTTGACACTGTTTCGCAGTTGTTGCAAATCACTACATCAAGCGGCTGGCAGGACCAAAGCCACTCCGGACATGGGTGCTCAAGAAACACATCTTCACAACCCTTCCATCAATAAGGCCTGTGCTGTCAACACGGAGGAAGAGGCGGTCGTGGTGGCTACCGTCGAGGAAGAGGACATTTTGGAGGAAAGAACCAGCACTCCCAGAAGTGGTGCAATTGCTGCACCTCCGGCACGCACAACACGGAAAACTGCTGGAGGAAGGACAAATACAGTACAAAACGTGTACGAGATGCTGATCGAGGATCAACTGGCTGTTGTTTCTGCGGAGAAGATGGGCACATCTGCAGGGATTACCCGTTAAAGGGAAAGCGAGATGCTTTATACTGCGGAGGAACCGGAGACGGAAGAAACGGAAACAGATGGATAGATTCAGAGGAAACGGGAAAGAGCAAGAAGGAAACGGATACTACGGACAAGGAGGTAGTGACGAGGGAGACCAGATGACGATATCCCCTGTACCCAAACTTGAGGAGGACAGTAGTTGGGCAGTCTGGCACCGCCGAGGATCTCGAGCCTGGGCACACCGGAAGCAAGCATCCCAACGCCGAAAACCTTCGTTGCGATGCCTCGTCACACTCGTTTTCCGCGGATATTATATTTGGCGACACGTACGCATACCGCCGGGCGCGTATCCCGTTTGATGGAAAAGGATGACACTCCTATGAGATGGGATATACCGTGTGCTGTGTCCCGCATACTATACTTGCTGGGATGAGATACTCACATGTAGGTGAGAAACCCACGAATTTGATACTTATATTTCCCCCGTATGCATGCGCACTTATGTAGCTGAGAACGGCCATACCACACTCCAGGTATGGTCTATGTTACTGAGTGTTCCCCCTTTAAGAAATCCTGTTTTCCGTATAGATTTTCTCGTCCGAATTCAGCGCAACCCGCCGCTTTTTTTTTTCTTCACAGATATTTTGCCCGACGTTCCTAAGCAAAGTGCCTGCAGCCTTCTTCCCCGCTTATACCTGCCTGCTGGGGGTTGGTGTCGGTTTTGGGGAGTGCCACCATGTCGACGCCCGGCCGGCGGGTGTTAGCCAGTCCCGGCTCCGCCTTACAGCTAGATGGGCATATACATATAAGATACCACAAACCAGGGCGTCGAGACCCGAACGGATCCGCTACCTTTTCTGCAGATGATATGCACGCACAAAAGCACCGCCGCCGCAAGCAGCCGGTATGGATGGGGACCTCCGCAGCACTGGAGCATGGATGCACCCGCCGTCCGTGCGGTCGAGGCCCGGCCCAACACACTCCCGATCCATCACGCACGCCCCACCCGCCCTATGTTCTGGACCGGGGCGCCGAAGCGGCAACACGAACGCCCAGCCACCACCACCGCAGCGGCACAGCACTGCCCGCGGCGCCAGCCCCAGCCTCCCAACGGCGGGCTCGGACTCAGGTCGTGCGGAAATGCCGCGGCCCGCTGCCCGAAAGTCCCGACTCCCAACTCCCGGCCGGGAAGGTTCTGCGGACACCGACCATCTCCGCGCAAGCCCTCCCCCCCGTCTCAGAGAGAACGCAGGCCGTATGTGCTATGTATGTACTGCGTAAGATGTCACGCCGGCCGCCCGGCGTACTGTGTTCGCGGGGAGCCTATGATATCCCGTGCCATCACCTCACATCACGTCACCTCACGTCACCTCACGTCACCTCACAGGTCATCACTCGCGTCCCACTGCCGTTCGTTCTGTTCGTTCGTCGTGCACATGTGGATTTTTTATTTAATTTTATTTTATTTTATTTTTCCCTTCCCTTTTTTTTTCGTGCGAGAAATAAAATCCGGCTCGTCTAACATACCTACGTAGGTGCGGGAGAGTGGGCGACATCTCCGTTACAGTGTCGCGCCCGCGGTCACGGAAGGTACATGCATACGAACGCGCCCAGGTGTCTAGGCGTCGCGTGTGTAGGACGGAGATGACGGCATACACACTCATGTACAGATGTATCCTACTTGCTCGTGTCTTGGAGTCAGGTCTGCAGCGCCGATTCCGACGGGAGGGGAGGGAGTGGGCAGACATGTACCTAACACGTCCTGGGGCAGCTCGTATGACGGCAGGTCGGAAGAGCTGAAGCCGTCCACTGGCGGGGGGAGGGACGGCGACGTGTGTGCCGGTGTGCCGGGTTGGCTGCGTGTGCGTATTCGGGCGAATATCAACCTTCCACGCAACCTTCCGTCGTACGCACGGTTTATGATACCTAGCGAGTGGATTCCAACGTGTGGAGCGACCTGTCATCTCTCTCTCTCTCTTTCTCGCTCTCGCAAGAGCCCAGCATCTCTGCGCACAGCTTGCGTGCTCGCCCGCCAGTTGTCAGCGGCATTGGTTTCTGCGGCCGCCGGTGCGAGAGCGACACCGCAAGACGAATGACACGGCCGCAGCCCGCCCGCCCGGTCTCGTCCCCCGCACCGGACTGGACTGCCTGGTTCCCTTGCGACGGGTGTGGTGGGCGGTGGGCGGTGGGCGGTGGGCGGTGGGCGGTGGGCTGAAGAGATCCGCTGTCCAGAATGGCTATGTAAATAGGCCTGGGTGGATGGATGGGTTGGGCGGTTTATTTTTTTTCTCTTTCTTTTTTTTTTGTTGGATCCGGACTTCAGCGCCAGCTGTGAAGACGCCCGTCACACGTGAAGGGGGCTATCTATGTATTTTCAGTTTCTCCCACGGGCCATTTGCGATGGGGAAAGGTCGGTGTGAGTGGTGCGTGAGGCCCCCCCCCCCCCCCCCAAGTCAAGTGCCAGCCGTTGAAGCAGCACAGCTCGGAGAGTGAGGCCGGGAAGGCTCGTGGCGAAATGTCTATCTATGTGTGATAGCCTGATATCCGGTCGCCAACAAGAGGTCGCTGGCTCCACTGGCAGAGCCTACCCCATCTCCGTCGACGACGACGCCGCCGCCGCCGCCGTGGAAGGGCTGCGAGGAAAAGCAGCTAGTGGGCAGACTGTCCACATATCACCACGGACCACACATACACACACACGCCAGCACGCACCGAAGGCGATCGTGAACACTCCGTCGTCACGATCCGGCGACTTATATGGCTGACGGCAGCTGGCGAGGCTCTCAGTCGGCCGCGGCGAATCGGCTCTCAGTCGAGACGAGACGCCTCTTGCTATTGGGCAAACCTTCTCTGCGTCGCGCACGACGAATGAGCGGTCGTTTGCGGAACGGCGGAACCGAAGGTGGGCGACGGTATGTATCCACATCTCCCGTATCTATGGAGGTCAGACTGGATATGTAGATACGAAGCAGCGCACCGGAGGAGGGGAATAAGTCTTGGACGGACACACACTCTGCCATGATGGTTGCCCACGCGCGACACGAGCTCGACGACCTTCCCCGAGGCGGAAGTGCAGTTATCAGCCATGGTGTCATCACGCTCGTTCGCCCCCCCCCCCCCAGTAGATAGATAGATATCCGTGTGATCACGGCAAGGGGCGGTACATATCCACCCAGCGAGGGGACCTCAGCACATCAAAAGGGTAGATAGATAACTCGGGCTATCTACGTCGACTCCGGTTCCGAGGTGGCGTTGCGCAGAGCGAACTCTGAGATATATATCTACACAGGTATCCGAACGCCGGCGGTCTCGCTCTCGAGTTTCGTTTGGACCCCGTGCATCCGATCGCCGATTAGAGGGTTTCTTCCGTGTATCTATGTATGTAGATGATATGTAGGCAGTGGAAACTCACCCATGCGGAGGCAAACACGTCGGCTGCGACGTGATACATATTCCGAAACGCTTCTGACAATCGATCGGTAGTCGGTGTGCACATCTATCCACAAGGTACATACATACATACATAGGTATCTAGTAGAACACCCGCTCCGCTTTAGCTCCGACGACATAGCTTTTTTGGTTTATTCATTTTTCGCATTAGACCTATGTAGATAGAGACATCGTGGCGAAGAGGATATCTATGTATGTACAGTCCGATTAGCTCCGACTACGCTGCACAACCAATGTCTATCTCAGCCTTGGGTCGTCCATGGGTTCGGCTCGATGATATGTATGGTATATATGTAGGAAGTCGAAACAAGTGTGCAGCCCCAAGTTGGTCCCAGCAACCAGGAGCGGAATTCCACTGGCCACGGTACATTACGCACCCGACCCTGGACGAGTTGCATGCGCTATGCACACAAATCGCTATTGGCCCCAACGATCGGCCTTGGCCTGGCACCGACAAGCGTCTCCGAAGGTTCTGCACGCACGAGCTGTTCTTCGAGCTCATTGGAAAGGAACAGCCAACGGGCCGCCGGAAACTGCGTGGCGGCAGCAGCGCGCGCGACCGGCCGAGGGCGGGTAGGAGCCTCGCCGAGCTGTCAGCGCTGATTCGGCAGCCGGAACTGCGAAAAAAAGGATTTCCGAGCGAGCTTACCACAGATGGCAGGTCGACGGCTCTGCGGCGCGGCTGCGTCAAGTGCAGCCAACGGAGCTGGGTACAAATGCCGGGGCCGCGGCAAACAGAACAGATACATACATATCTAGATAGATAGACATCCACCATCGCAGCATCGGATAGAAGGAACACTTTTGTTTTTGTTTGTTTTTTTCTTTGGAGAAGGGTGAGAAGGTGGAGCGGGGTAGAGAGCTCTGCCTGCCGGCGTGATGGAGGGTGGGCGGCGGCGGTGGGTGGGTACCATAAAAAGGTAAAAAGGATTGGCGGTGCAACAGTCAGCCAACGACAGGTGGATTCCCCATCAGCTCTTCTAGAATAGATAGACTGTGCGCCCGAAACGTGGCCACCAGAAGATCCACGTCCGCCGCCACAACGACTGCGCAGGAGAGGGGAGCGGGCCAGCTTATCGGCGGTGCTGGTGGTTGGGTGCTCGCGGGGCAGAGACGGGCCACACAGAGCGATCCACACGCCCAGATACGGGCTGGCTGACTGGCTGACTGGCTGACTGGCTGACTCCCCTCTCTAGTGCCCCGATCCCAGCTGCAACCAGCCAGAGCGAGCCGGCCTGTCGCACAGCCCGGAAATCGGGAGGAATCGACGCTCAAGGTGGGTGGGCGGGCGGTGGTGGTGGTGGTGGTGTGCGCACGCCGAGCAAACGCTTAAGTACCGGACACCCCCCACCGCCGTCGCGGCTATCGCACCCCCCCCACCCCACCCCTACCACCCCCTTCTCCTTTGGCCTCCGATCCGCAAGAATCCAACGGCTCGCCAGAGACGAACTCAACCCCAGAACACGGACCGACGCCGATGGCCAAGAAACCCAGTGCGATGCGCGCGATCCTGCGCACGAGCAGCCTAGCGAAGCCGAAGCGGACGAAGCTGGTGCAAGACGGTACGGCGTCGCCGCCGCCACCATGCTCGGCGCCGTCGTCGCCGACGCGGGACGCTTCTGGCGGCCCGCAGCTCTGCAAGACCTGGGATATAGCGCTGATCCGGTCGCGCAGTTTGACGATCAAGAGCCGGCGCATCGACCTGGTGCGCGACTGTCCGCTGCCGTCGCCCGGAGAGGACGGCGAGACCCAGTTCTTCCTGCCCGCCGAGCTCGAGAAGCGCTGGGAGGTTGCGCTGATCCGCGCCCCCGAGGAGTGTTTCGACGAGATGAACCTGCCCGAGATCCTCGAGCGCCTGTGGGAGCAAGCCTTAGTCCGGGCGCCGTCGTGCATCCGCGCCTAGCGGCGGGCGTGGTGGTGGGGATTGTGGTGATGCTGGCGGGGATGGTGGTGGTGGTGGTGGTGGTGGTGGTGGTGGTGGTGATGACGCTAGTGATGCTGGTGGTGATGCTGGTGGTGATGCTAGTAGTGGTGCTGGTAGTGGCGGGTGGTGGGGAGGGTGGTGACGCTGGTGGCGGAGGTGGTGGGCTTCGCGGGGATGCGACGCAGCTCGGGCCCAGCCTTCGCTCTCTTTCAAGGCTGGCCGGAGCAGTTGCGGGTCGCGGGGCGGAGAAGGTATGTTTTCCGACTCTGGCGTTCCGTCGGTGCGGCGACTCACAGTTGTCTCCGCAGAAGCGATCATCCACTGGCGATCCGACGCCGGCCCACGATCCGGAGTAGATAACTATCGGGCGGAAAACGGGAAAACGGAAAGGAGGAAAAAGAGCATCGCAGGGAGTCAGCAGCGTATCTAGATGCCGGCCAGGTTCCGGCATTTTACGAAGCTTTCTGCGTGGGGGGGGGGGGGGGGGGGGGGGGGACAAAAACCGCGTGAAGTTTGCCCGGCCC
>Ga0307516_10000591_pt1 | contig 49139 bp, 59 predicted proteins | sample 19_EM_MG_FD_203310 | JGI IMG/M metagenome (GOLD analysis project Ga0307516, IMG submission 203310) | Populus trichocarpa ectomycorrhiza microbial communities from riparian zone in the Pacific Northwest, United States - 19_EM | ecosystem: Host-associated > Plants > Roots > Unclassified | place... | reverse complement strand
TTTTATGGGAGCTCCTTCAGTGGTCCTTTTGTAGCTTAGAGACGCAATGGAAATCCTTCATTGTCTTAATCGATTTTTTTGTTTAGCCACGAAAGCCAGACCGTGCCACCATGGTCGGGACCAACTGTCACGTGTAGCCGTGCCTGTCGTCGTGGTCGCGTCGTGAATTCATAAAAAGCCGGCGCGCTACGGCTAGCCACTCACAACATGTCCCTCTTCCAACGCCCTAAACCCCAGTCCGCGATTGCCGCGACGCCCGGCGACCTTCTCCTCAGACTCAATGATACCTGCCGCTCTAGCGTGTTTAGTTCATTCATATTGCAGAGGTATCTGTGCCCGGCCCTTGATGCTTTACCCGCGGATCAAAGAGCCAATCTGTTCGCGATCCTACAAGAGGCGGAGCGGGCCACTGTGGATGTGTCCTCGCACTTTGGCAGACTCGATCTGAGCGGGGAGGACAGTGGCGATGACCGTGACGCTCATTCGGATGACGAGGACGTCGTGGACCCAAGCAAAGTGCAGCTCGCGGAATTACGAAGGAGCCGGATCGAGGCTTTGATTGAGGCCGATACCGTCGAAGAGGTATCAAGATTCGAGTTTGACAAAGAGCTTCTCTCGTGGCTGCCGATTCTATGGCACCTCGGGGTGGAAGGGGCCACAAACGCGGGTGAAGTCCTCGCGGCTCTTCACTTGTGCGACGCTGTCAGGTATGTGGTAAACGCGGGATCTCCCCCTTCGAGGTCCTGACGTTTCCACTGCTAGCCCACGGTGCTCCGGCTCGCTGGATTGCTCAATAGCAAACATCAAACAGAGTATCGTGTATTCAAATACCGGGAGTGTGTCAGAGCACGTGGGGTGGATACGTAGAGAGCTGCTGCTGAAGAAAGCTTCGAGTGGGGATATATCGCGCGTGCTACCGGTGCTATCCGAATTGCAGAGTGACGGTCTGCAAAGGATTGTCTCGTGGCTGCCAGGGTCCACCGCGTTTGATGGTAGGTCTCTCTCGACATTCCGCATGACAGCCGCTAAACTTACATCTGAAGCGACGACGATCAAGAACCTCCATTTGGCTCACTGGCCTGAGGCCGTGCGTAAGATGGCCGCGCACTTGAAGGGGTTGGTTGAGGGTGTGTTGAAGAAGAAGGCTGCGACGCTGGTAGAGAGATGAGTGAGTGGGGGCACATGCTCAGGTAGCTGATGACTGCGATCTTGCCCTGTGATGGCTTTCATCAGCCGTGTCAATCGACCATTTACCTAGATGATCGCATGGAAGTGGTTCCCCTCACGGCCGACTTTCCTTGTTCCCAGAACGACCGCATTCACTGTCCCTTCCCCCATCTTGTTTCAACCGTTCCTATTGATTGTCACCACCATTCAATCTGGTCTCTCGACTTCCCAGCTCCCCGCAGCCATGAATAGACGAATATCCGGGACCCCTAAGGAACCTTCGGGGATCTCAACCACCTTCCGGGTCATCGGTGGTGCAGACCTCGGTGACCGGCGACCCCCCTGAGATGTTCAGAGATATATCTAGCCTTATGTGTGATCACTCAGGATAACTTCTCTCCCCCCTCTAAACCAACCCCAGCATGTCTTCGTACCCGCACCTCGACGAGGTACGTCCCCTCGCTTCCTGCCGTGGGATCGGGAGAGACCTCTGACGTCCCGGCGTCCCGCCTAGGTACACTCTCGACTCCAAACTACCTACAGTGATGGGACGACATTCCCACTTGAATACCGCCGGAAGCAGCTCCGTCAACTTGCGCTCCTCGTTCAAGAGAACTCTGAACGACTCTGCGAGGCACTCCAGGCAGACCTTAAAAAACCAAGGTTCGAGGCCGTCACTGAGGTTCTCCCCATCGTAACCGCCTGCAAAACTGCCATTGAGAAACTGGAGGAGTGGGCGACCCCTGAAAGGCCACCGGTCCCAGAATGGCGTCAGTCATTCGATATCTCCATCCACCCGGTTCCAAAGGGCGTCGCTTTGATGATTTCGTCCGTGGTTTCGTCTTGTTTCTCGCTGGAATATCGCATTGATGATCACTTCAACTCGTTCTCAGCCCATGGAACTATCCCGTTGTTATCTCCTTGCTCCCACTGGTCGGTGCGATCGCAGCGGGGTGCCCCGTGGCGCTCAAGCCATCTGAAGTATCGGCCAATGTTTCAAACGCCCTCGCCAACCTGTTTCCAAAGTACCTTGATCCAAACGCTTACGCTGTCGTAAACGGGGCTGTTCCAGAAACCGCCTACCTCCTATCGCTGAAGTGGGATTTCATCCTCTTCACCGGAAGTTGCGAAGTTGGTAAGGTTGTTGCGTCAGCAGCTGCAAAGAATGCCACCCCTTGTGCCTTGGAACTCGGCGGGGCATCACCAGTTGTGATCGCGGATGATGTCGACCTCGACCTGGCGGCAAAACGAATACTCTGGGGGTGCGTTTCCCTCAAGAATCTCTGTCGCACGCAAAAGGGCTAACCCCTCTCCCCTCCCAGAAAGAAACAGAACAGCGGGCAGCTCTGCGTTTCACCCAATCATGTGCTGATTCCCCGACATCTACAAGACAGATTCATAATGGCCATAAAGTCAAATTACTCGACACAATTCCCAAACGGAACTCTGGATACTCCGGACATGAGCAAAATCGTCAACGGGAGTCATCACAAACGAGTGCTAAATTTATTAGCAAACTCCAAGGGACAGACGATACTCGGTGGTGGCCATAACGAGGACAAGATTGAGTTGACAGTTCTAAAGGATGTCCCCGCCGACGACCCTCTCGTGAAAGAGTAAGGACTTCACCCAACGCACTAAACTGGTTCTTGACCGAGGACCTCAGGGAGATATTCGGCCCGCTACTTCCCATCGTGCCTGTGGATTCGGTCAATGACGCTTACAATATCGTACGCAGCAGGTGAGTGTTGGTCGTTTCGCTACACAGCATGTATCATATCTCCTACGTGCGGTAGCCCCTCACCCTTGGTCACGTATCTGTTCACGAACCAACGAGAACTGAGGGATAAATGTAAGGACTTTCATCACCCCCTTCCCCGACCCGAATCTGACACAATCCGCTCTAGTCATTCGCGGAGTTAGGTGTGGGACTCTCGTCCAAAACGACTGCGTCCAACAACTGGAAGGTGAGCGATCAGAGGTAATCTTACCAGGTTCAGTCGATGATTGACTGGCGACCGACCATGCCCCCCCCCCCCCCAACAACTTCTAGTCCCTGAGCTTCCATTCGGAGGTGCCGGGGAATCTGGATGTGAGTACGAGGTCATTCGGTCATTTGTCCCGTGCGACCTGACGAGAGATAGATGGAGCATACTACGGAAAGCACAGCTTCGACATGTTCACACAAAGAAAGTCATTCATGAATGTACCCTCAGAGTGGGTTTTCGGGCGTTGACCGAGTAGTCCACAGTCCGCTGACGCTGATTTAGGGTTGAGCCTATCCTCGAACTTCGCTATCCGCCGCACAAGCCGTCCTCCCTCGCGGTAGTCGAGGAGATGATGCGTACTGCTCTTCCAGAACTCTGAGCGCACTGAGAACGAAAAGATGGCGTCGCCCCCAAATATCCGATGGTTTGTACAGGACCTGGGCTGTTCCAAGGTCCATAGAACAGAACAAAAGGTACATGCGGGTGGTTAATAGACTGGAATCGAGTTTACACCGGTGCCCTGATCCTTTGGCTTCGCCGGCCGCTTCCGTTTCTTGGAGTTCTTCGACACCTCCTGGTCTTCCACGGCGGGTATCGACCACGTCTTCTTGTTGCTGGGAGCTTGGCCGAAGCCTGAGGTAGTGGAATATCGCTGGGGACGTTCGAGTGCCCTCAGATCGGACCGATCGACCTCCCCTGCATCCGTCGCAACAGATTTGCGCTTCTCTATTCGACGTTTCTGAATGGTGGTCAGCAAGGCAAAGGGGGGACGTAATTTGAAAACACGGTACCCTCTGTTCGTGCAAGCCCTTGTTCCGTTCTTGAAGCTTCTTGACGCGGTGCTCGCTCTTCCCTCCTCCACCGGCCGTTAGCTCGACGTTGATCTTTCTTCCTTCGAGTTCCGAGTGATGTAATCGCAAAGCTTGTTGCAGAGGTTTCTTATCGGTGAATTGGAGAAATGCGTATCCTTTCGACTTGGATGACGGTTCTACGGCCTTAGGTGTAGGTAATCGGACAGTTGGTGGTGGATCTAAAGCGAGAATGTGAACGATGAGGAAAAAATCAAGTTGTAGGTCCATCGTACCACAGGAGGAGAAATGGGAGAGGATAGCATCCTTTGTTGTGGAGTATTTCAGGTTGCCTGCGGTCGTAGTGGATGAGTATCGTTTCAGACCAGAACACGATTCAAACGCACCAATAAATAAGATAAACCGTTGAGGTTGCACCCTATCCTTCACTCCCGCCGGCTTCTGACCGTCACCGTCCTCGACACCCGACCCCGAGAGCGTTGAGTGAGTCTTCGACATTTTTCGCGGCTTTTCCTCAACCACCTCCTGAACCTCCCTCTTCCGCTTCTTCGAGCCCTCAGGTTGAGGTTGATGCTGGCCACCATCCTTTGCCTTGCCCTTCCGACCGCCTGACCTATCGCCCGTAGAGACCTCTTCAGCCTCCAGCGGTAGATCCGCAAGCCCAGCCACATCTTGATTCTCCTCAATGGGGAAATCCAAGGCATCTTGGTCGTCGTCCAGGTCCTTGTGCTTCTTCTTGCTTGTCTTCTGTCGTGTCCTGAAAGCGAGTGCTTTCTTCTGTTTCTTGGTCTGTCTCTGACCAGGCTGTGACATTTTGTCGCTCCTTATGAGTGAAACGGAATGGGGCAGTGATCGAGGAAAAGGTTATGGGCGCCTACTGGGCGCGGAACGCGACTTCCGCATTGAAAGGACGCGAGCAGTGTTCATTTCACGCGAGGTGGAAATCGATGGTGGAAAGCTGATTATTACAGTACGACATGCAGTCTATACCGTCCGTATAATGCAATGCTAGATATCAAAAGGGCAGGGTGGGTGGGGCCAGGGGTTGGGGATTAATTGGCCAATACGTTGTCGTAGCTGGTTCCGTTGACACTGCCTCCCCGCAACGAGTTCTTCACGTTGTACACGAACTTCTCGCGACCACGTCGGAGGTCTTCTGCCGCCTCTGGAGATGAAAAGAGGGTCACGTTAGAAAGAGCAAGAACGCCGGCGCGCGAATGCCACACCTTTGTTCAGTGGATCGTCTGCGTTCGGCTCCAGGAACAGGTATTGAAGGCCGACCATGACGGAGTTGAGGTTCAGCACAGGCTTCCAGTCCTCCCGCAGAATGTTCAAGCACACATTTCCTTCCAAGTCCACGTTTGGATGATAGATCTGAGATCGGATGAGAAACGGCGTCCTTAGGTAAGCGCGTGAGGACACACCTTTTGCGTGCATTTGACCTTGGGGGGTTCATGAGGGTAGTTGGAGTTGATGACGAAGGAGAAGACGAAAGCGCCACCCTTGTACATTCCTGGGAGGATCACGCGAGTTGGTCAGCAACATGAAGGTTTGTTGTATGCTAGCTCCCGCTAAGCATCTGCAAGTAACGTGCGGTGAAAGACCGCCAATCACACCTTCGTCTGGGGTAACAGTGAGCGTAAAGTTGAGGAGGTCAGTGGGGTCTGGGAAATTGGTCCGCATGGTCGATGGGAGGTCTAGTTCTGTCAAGTCTGGAAAACGTATGCGCCTGAGTTTCTGGCAGGTGGGGCAAAGGGTGGATGAGACCGACCTTTCTGGACACGGATCTGAGCGGCGCTGGTCTTTGGCTTCTTCTTGGCCGCCGCCTCTTCGGTCTTCCTCATACTCCAAATCTGCGGTGGGGTCAGGACTGGAACAGACAGCAGGTTGGTGGGACGCGCCTTGATCATCGTGGGTGGGTGGTGGTGGTAGTGGTCTGAGGGGTGAGTCGGTCGTGAGTCAAAAAGCGTGGTGGGCGGTTCGCCACCTCTTTCCTCATTCGGGTCTTTCTTCAATCCTCCCGAACATGGCCGACTCGACCGCAACGCTCCCAATAATCGACATCGATCTCTTCCGCGCTGGTGGTCCCGGTGCTCTCGTCGAGTGCGACAAGGTCAGCCCCGCGCCGCAGCCCACCCCGCCCGAAATAACCAACACCAACCCTACTCGATCAGGCAGCTACTGCGATCATTACATACGGTGCCCTCATCGTGCGGGACTCCCGGGTAAAGGAGGAGGACAACAGCACCTTCCTCGACCTCATCGAGGACTACTTTGCCCAGCCAGTAGAGGATCTCAGGGCCGACGAGCATCCAGAGCTGAGTTATCAGGTCGGCGTTACCCTGGAGAACACCGAGAAGCCGAAATGTGCCGTCGACGAGCCTTGTCTCAAGGTCATCGCCCGTCTGGACCCTGAGGAACGGCCACTTGACATCAGCGGTCATTCACCGGACCCAAAATGTCGTTTTTTTTGGCGGGTGGCTGAGCAGCCGCCGTATGAAACCGCTTTCCCCGTTGTCAAGGCGCAGAACGTTGTTCCAAACGCGCCCCACATCAGGGACCGCTGGACGCCCGTCATGCAACAATGGGGCCAGTCAATGAAGAATGCGTGAGACCCTTATAATCGGTCGTCCAATGGTCATCGATCATCTGACAGTATTCAAGGGTCGAAGATGTCGCAGACATGATTGCAACCGGCCTTGGTATCCCAACCAAAACCTTCTCAGATGCAGGGAGATACGGGTGAGCGTTCTTTTTCTTATTCGTGCCATCTTCCGCCCGCTGATGAACAAAAAGGTCCCACCTTCTCGCTCCAACCGCATCTGACCTCGTCAAATACGACAAGAAGGACACCATACTGGCGGGCTTCCACACGGACCTTAACTTCTTAACGATCCATGGGCGGTCGAGGTATCCTGGACTAAACATCTGGGCAAGGAACACTGGGAAACGCATCCCCGTTAAGCTTCCTACCACCGGCAGGTACCTCCTGGTGCAGGCCGGAAAACAGCTAGAGCATATCACCGGTGGCCTCGTCAAGGCTGGGTTCCATGAAGTTGTCGTCAACGACGCCACTTTGAAGGTATCGTCAACGTATTGCGACGATGCTGTCATTACACACGGTCTAACGAGCCACTAGACCATCGAAGCGAGGAAGGCGCAATTTCCGGATCGCCCGCTGATCCGAATATCCTCTACGTTTTTCTGGACTCTCTCCGCCGACTACGACCTTGTGCCTATTCCGGAGTTGGCGGCCCAGGCACATGCCAGGCGAGCGGACGCCACCAACTCAGGCAGGACCGATGTGGAAGAAGAGGTAATCTATGAGGCTCTGAAGGTGGGACAACAAGTACAGAAGTAAGTCTCCCCAAGATACTTCATTTTTATTGCACCGATGCTGATCGTCGTACCCAGTGAACTTAAACATATCGCATTAATGGCATAACGTGTATGTAAACGGCGTAATACTTGCAGGGCAAACGATGCACCGTAGGTCTCCGCGTACACCTCGGCTTGTATCTGAGATGCCACTTGGCAGCAATTAGGTAAGGTCCTTGGTATGCACTGGCTTTTGCCTCCCCATATAGGTTCGCACCAAACCTGTGGTTCCCAATCACGCCCACCTCGTCGGGGTAACCTCCGACAGCCTCCGGCCCATCGAAGATCTGGCCTCACAGGTCGCATGAGGGATCCCGCGGGCCCGGTGCCGGCTTTGTGCCGAGACGACCTTCCCATGGTCCTTTGCGCTGTATGAAGTGTGAAGTATCGCTGATTGATCGAGGTGGCAACTCGCAAGGGGCCGTTCGGTGTTCGTGGCGCTACAAAACCCGAGCTATCGCAAAAGGACTTCGGAGGACGGTGCTCGCGTGTTCCATACAACCCTGGGGTTCTTTCCGCCCGTGACACACGGTACCTCAACGAACTGTCGGAGGTTTCGAACCAGAGGTCGGTCCGGTGGTGTGCTGGTGCTATTCATACCAAGAGGGTGTAGCCGCCAATCTCTGATGCTATCCTTCTCAAGAATCATCCGGCACAACGCCCCAAAAACCGCGGTAACGGACCGAGCGCCCTTGAAAAAGGAAGACGTGGGCGCTGAATGTCCCCCGACCTTAACGGCGGAGGAGGTGTGGGGATGACATCACTGCGGCGCCGCCTCCATTCTTGGTGACACTTGTCACGAACGGAAAGTTCTGAAGAAGGCCGATTGAAGCGTAAACTAGGCACGCCCACGCATAGGACCGACCGGCGATCATGCATCTTGAATGGTCGGGGGTGTCACTCCTGAGACCACGGTCATGGTCAGAATCCGGGCTCACACACGCGCGCTTAGCTTCAACCTTGTGCTTTAATCATGGCCGAAGATGGTCAAGCGAAAGATTTCGACACGACTAATTGTTCGTACTTCTTGTTTCCGCCGATGGTTCGTTGAGTGGGAAAGTGACCAGGGACCTTCTCGCGATCACTCTCCTTTTCTCAAGCCTGTCGACCGTACGGGATTGGTACGTGGTGTAAACGGCCCGGTTCTCTCGCATATAAAACCGAACCCTCCTACCAAGTCAACACTCCAACCTCCCCCCACCGAAGATACCAAATCATGGCTAGCGCGCCCCAGCAAGACCTTGATACCCCGCAGGTTCAGTTCGTGCTCAAGTTCTTCGACCGCATCAGTGCCAGAGAACTTGATGCCGCGTTCTCTCTATTATCCGACTCTCTCGTTTACGAACTGTGGCCAGCATCTTTGGCCCATGCACCACGCACGAAAGCCGAATACAAGGCATTTTTGGACACCAATCCAGACCGGGAGGTGAAGGTGCCATCATTTCAAGATGATCGTATCCATGCATTTTCCGTGCTAACCAGAATTTTGTAGTTCGAAATTATAGAGATAGTTGGGTCACCGGGGAAGGTGGTCGCTCATGTGAGATCACCGGTTTCGTTCCTCCTTCATATTCATGACGAGCTTCGTTCCTTAACTCCGCCGGGTCAGGTGACCCCCCTCACTGTGTCGCTGACTGGAGGAAGATATTCCAAGGAATCCTGTTATATCTTCACCCTAGGTGCAGAGAGGAACGGATCTAGAACGATCCTACACATAAAAGAAATCGTCGATTCCATGACTGCAACAGATATTCATAGGGCAGAGAGGGATAGGCTCCTTCAGCAGAACGCATGACCCCCCTTCACGTCGACCCCCCCCCGCCTGTAACAGTATAATCACTCCCGTCGTGTATCGTTCCGTTCGACATCGTAGAAATTCCCTCGCGGGGTTCATTATGACTAACTAATGTGCAAAGGATTAAAACATGTACTGCAAAGCGAAGCAAGCGAAAGCATTATGAACGTGAAACCTCTCCCCCCATGTCAGTACAAATAAAACACCATCACTTCAGCTTCAACTTCTTCGCGGGCTGTCCATTGGTCTCCCCCTCCTTCCTCTTCTTCGACTTGGAGATGTTGAACAACTCGTAAAACCTCTTCTTCACCGCCATGGCAATCTGACCGACTTCAGAATCAGCGCCATTGAAGGCGATGGCGTTGTCGATCATTAAGTCGATGTCAACCTTCAGAACGTCTGCGGAATCGTACTTGTCGGCGTCCAGTTTCTGTTTGATCGTGCTCAGATCGCGCGCGTCTTTCTTCGGGATGACGTCGAAGTAAGTCGGGATCTGCAGCAGCACGGGGTCGACTGGTACTCGGAAAACAAATGAACTGAAGGAACAAGTGGTCAGTGGTGGGATGAGCAAGAGGGGGCAGTACCCACATGTCTTCTTTTATCAGCTGACTAAGGACGCCTTGCAAGTTCCGCTTCTCCCCCCACTCCATTCTCTTCTCCATCGCCCTGGCCCACTCCTTGGTGAATGCCGCCTCGACGTTATCCGCGCAAATGTAAGGGAAGGTACCCGGAGGGTTGAACTGTCGGCAGTTACGGAAGACGAGCGTCACATCTTCTTTGAAATCCTCCATCGTCTCGTACTTGTTCTGGTTGAGGCGCTGGTTGATTGTGCCAAAGTCCATCGGGTTCTTGATCTCGTCATAATACCTGGTGGGGGACAGGAGTCAGTTCTACCATAACAAAGATGATGCAACAGCAATCGTCATACGTCGGGCAGCCGTCCGCTATAGGATCAACGGGCCGAGCAAAAATGGCGGAATCCGGAATCTTTTGCAACAGCTTCATTACATCTTTACAACGTTTCACGTTGATGGGTGTCGACGCAGGGACCTTGGGTTTCGGACCAACGGATACACCTCTCCCCTCTGGTTCTTTCCCTTTCCCATTGCGGGTTGGCTCTGAAGGCGGCGATGGTTCGGGGCGTACTGATGTCGGTGGGGAGACGGCAGGCTTTGGAGGAGCCTTCAGCTTGAGCGTCATACCAGAACCGTTGCGTTGGGGTTGGGAAGGCGCCGGCGAAGGGGTGGACGGACCACCGGCAGTTGGACCGAGTAAAGGAGATGGTCGTTTCTTCAAAGGTGCTGCGCTTGCCAGTATGTCATCATCAGAAAAGATAGCATCCGAGGTTTTCTTCCGCTTCTCCCCTTTATTGTGAGCAACCCCGTTCGCCTTGTGCTTGGCAGAAATCTTGGGATCCTCCTTCACGGGTGGTTTTGATGGCGGCAGAGGTTTGGAAGGTGTGGACTCCACAGGAGGTCTCTTTGGTTTGGCCGGGGTCTTAGAACCAACACCATTGACTGGACCATTGTCATGCGTCCCGCTCCCTATCTTCAGCTTTATCGTCGGACGCGCACCCGCCGTCGGGGTCGGCTTGTGACCGGGGATGGATATCGTTTGTCCCCTTGGGCCAGGTTCTCTATCCTTGCCCGTTTTCACCGCAGGGGTTACAGGGGGAGGGGGAGGCATGGAAGGATGTGCGTTCTTGTGCGACTCGACAGTTTTGTTGATACGAGCCCATTCTAATCAAGATGTTAGCGACAGAGAAAGCGAGGGCTAAACGTGCTCAAGCCTGACGCTTATCGAAGAACTGTTCCAATCCAACAGCTTCCCCGTGAACGTAAGTCCCTTGGGGGTTGTAGGTCTTTGAGTTGTTGACCATGAGCCGGAAATCGGCCTCAAAGCCGGCCCGGTCTTTGTAAAGGCCGCTGTTGAGCTTCACACTCATGGTACTCAAGTCCATTGCGTTCCTGATGACCTTGAAGTAACTTGGCGGGCATCAGTCAACGTTGGCGCGCATGCCAACCAATGACTCACTCTGGGGCCCTATCACGGACAGGATCCACAGGTTGGAGGAAGAGTCTGGCGCGCTTGTGCGCTTGGAGTTTCTTCAGGGCATTCCTGCAAGCACCCAAGTCGTACACCGACATTCCAGAGGATTGAAACTTGGGAACGGGCTTCTTCTTGTCCTTGTCCTGCTTCTGGCGTTTAGGGGGAGGGATGGCAAAACTGCCCTTTCGTTGAGGGGCAGCGGGCGTCTTGGGGGCAGCTTCCCTGTGCAGACCCGAGAGCAACTTGATCTTAGGAGTGGACGAAGTGCCCGGAACGGGGCCTGTGGTGGGGCCGGTCTTCAAGATCCTTTGAGTGACAGGCTGAATCCTGACCACAGGAGACGGGGGGGCTTCGGTTACCGGTGTTGGTGGCAGCTGGATCGTGATCTTCGGAGGCGCCTCCTCGCCTCCTCGGAGGACCAAATCGGCCAGCTTCAAAACAGCCCAACGGGCTTGTTGATCAGCGTCGCAGGACCTGGTGTCGAGGATCAGAATCCTGAAGGTTCACACAGGGGAGATCACCCACAAAAGCAATGGCATGAGGAACTCTCGGAGAATGTCGTTTTTCCCCACCTCCTTGTCCTTCCTCAGCACCTTCAGCATCAATTCTACGTCACTCTTCTTGTTCTCCCTCCTGTTCTCCGGTATCGAACCGTCTTCTTCGATCAACAGGGTTTCAGCGTCCTTGGATGATCCTTTCATTTCGCCCATGTACACCAAAAGAGCAAGGCTGTGGCACGTGTTGATGGCGACGTGTCTCCGAATGGCGCGAGAGGGGTCGTTTGCAATGATCGCGAATATGTACTTCATGATCTTCGGAGTATACCACTTCGTCATGAGGAGGGCGTCGAAAGCCAGCATCCTGACTTGTGTGGAGTTCCCCTCCCTACACGACCCCGTCAGGAAGGTGAACAGGCTCATCTGTGTAAGGCGCACCTGGTTAGCGGGAAGAAAACGCGGGTGTCAACCGGTATCATTCCAGCAGTGCTCAGCATTAGGTTAAACTTGGAGCATGTAAAATCAGCAGATGTCGGTCTTCCGTATGGTACACCCCTACCTCAAGGGCAGCAATCGTGACGACGTTGTGATAGGAGGGGATCAACCGGTCCATGTTGCGGTAACGGTCAACCTCGGCAATTGCCTTGTGGATCAGCTCGATATCTTCGGCGGTCTGTTCCACAACCGTTTCCGATTGTGTAAGTTCGCCACGTTCGGGAGCTGTTGTGCACAGCGCGGCGGCGGCCAGGGCGGTGATATTCGTACAGATATAAAAGGCGTCAGAGTACTGGGCGAGCGCGAATCAGTGGGGGGGGGGGGGTCAGCATGATGAGGAGGAATGCGCTTACAGGATTGGATGTGTTGTCGTTGTAGCGCAACTGGTCAATCAAGAAACGGCGGACGATCACAGGGGTTTTGCCATCACCGAATCGAACCCGGGAAATGGCCACGAGCAAGCTCTTGCGAACGAAATACTCGGCTATATCCGTGAAGTCGTTCGCCCTCGGGACATAAGTATGACTGAACAGGTCCTGACCCTGGGTCTCGGGCTCGTAGCAGTATCGCAAGAACAATTTGAAAAGGTGAAAGAGACCCAAAAATTCGAGCTTCTGAATTGCACACTACGAGCGCGTTAATTTTGGCCATGAGGTATCCGGATGGGACTTACATGGACCAGTGCCAAAGCAGCCTCACAGCGTATTCGGAAGAAGTAGTTGGCGACAAGGGCTGTTTTTGTCAGGGTGCTCGAAACAATTGCAGTTGGGCGACGAGCCAGTGCACGCACGGCCTAAGCTTCAATCAGTATGGGCTGAAAACTGGCATGTCAATGGTCGAACCTCAAGTTGGGCCACAACATCACGGTCCCTCTGGAGTTGTGAAACCCACATAAAGTCAGGTTGCTCGAACCCAATGGTGGCGATCCACTCGAAATCGGCGTCCATACGAATCCATTCGTAGGTTGCCCCAGACATACTTTGTTCCTCTTCTTCGGTCCAATCCGCGACTCTCCAGTTTTCCCGCTCCTTCTCGTTCTCCCAGATCTCCAAACCAAACCCCATGTCAATCATCCCCATGGCTTCGGCGGCCTCAGCGTCTCCCTCTGCCGCTGCCTGTGCTGCAGCCTGACGTGCGAGATAGCGTTTGGTGTTCCGGCGTACGCGCTTGTATTTGGTATTGAATGGGACTTCATATCGCTTATACGGGGACCTGATGTCAAGGACGTGCTCATAAGGCGTGCCGTCTGCTTCATGAATGCGAATGGTCATTTGGCCCTGTCGGGAAAGTGAAATCAGTAGGAGTGTTGCGGGCGGAAACCATGCAATTGCCTCACCTCGAAGAAAGGGACGGGTTTGTGAATAACCTTGCTCCGGTCGTTCTTCTCGTGGAAAATATAAGCCGGGCATTCCTGTTGCATCGAAATCTCCACAGCCATCTTTTTCCGATTAAACACTGCAGAGAAGCCGAAATTTGGGCAACCACTCCCGTATATCCACTGGTCGGCGAACGTCCTCAGGTCCACTCCACTGACCTTACGACATATGCGAAGAAACGAGTGGGTGGAGATGTAAAGGTTTGTGTCACCGACTACACCCTCGAGGAATATCTTATTGAGGACACGTGGAAGACCAACAGAAGTTCCGGACTTTCCAAGCTTGCGATCCAGGATGTGTAAGACAAGTGGGGCTTTCAGATTGATGAAAGGGATAGCGGCAGCGTCCGGTGGTTCAGGGTTGTTCGGCCGGCAGATAGGGGGCATGGCACCACGGTCCGACTCCACCACGCGTTCCATATCCTTCTTTAGCCTGAACCTGTACTCGTTGTTGCCAAACAACTTGCACAGGAACAACCCGGTCATATACAGTCCCAGTCCATTCACGAGCCAGAGATCAGACCAGTTCTTCTGCTGCATGTTTATCCCCATCCACTGGCAGGCTAACGCATGGCTGAGACACAGGCGAGACTCGTAGACCTGATCAATCGCGTCCGGCCCATGCAAGAGGTCTGTCGACACTAGCGCCAGCGTCGCGCTGTCAGACCTCTGCGTCGGCAGCTCCTCGACAAATACAAGTTTGTATGAACCGAACGGATAAGAGTTGAAGTGGGTCTGGTAGAAGTTCATAGCACCGCGCAAGAAGGCAACAGTCGTAGCAAGCTGGATCTCCTGACCCGGAAGACAAAATGCATGCATGAGGGGTGGTGGTCGTACGCTAGAAATTTCCTCGGCAGCATCGGGTGGAAGGGGTAAGACGTGGAATGGACCAGCCGAGAATGCGATATGTTGGGCCGATGTGGGGACCAGGAGGCTGAACAAGAATATGGTTTTGCTAGAGTTGTTGGGGTGCGCAACCTATCTCTGGATGAGAAAATGTTATTTGTATTGGAACTACACGTACCTGCTCAACTAAATCCCCACTACAAACAACGACAGTTCTGTTTCGATCGTCTGGATAATCAAATTCGTCGTCGAGTAAGCCTGGAAGTTCTTCTCTTTCTTCCAGATAACTCGGGACGATGAATTCAAACTCCCAGGCACACTTCGCGTAGATGCTGTCTACACAGGGAATCCAACATCGCGCCGCGTCCGGGGAAGAAGGTGTGGTGTACACGTGCGGAATCCGCTGAAATTTGACACGGTAAGTCAGTTGACGAGTGCCTCGAGGTATGTTGGCCGACGCACGTATGGGTACGAGTCAGTAGGTACCATGAACTGCACTCCATCGGCTGGATTCCGCAGACTATACACAATTTTGATCAGGATTTCCTCGTACTCTGGTGCTGAGCTCTGGGCTCCCTGTGCCGAAGGTCCTGGGGTTTGTGGTTCAGGGGTTGAAGCTGGGGCGCAGATTAGAAGCGATAGGTGGTCAAAAACCGGTCGACGTACTGTCTCCATAGCCCTGGCCACGATTCTCCTTGGGCACCAGCCGGATAGGCACTTCCTTTGGTATTGCGATTGAAAGCTCTCCTTCATCTCCTTCAGCAAGTGCGGAATACAGCTTGCGCTTCAACTCAGAGAACCGGTGACAGTCGGAGGGGTTGGAGACGTTGAGATTCGCGACTGCGTCATAGTGGACGAACTCTGCCGGATACGACGCGACTGTGACAGACTGGATGACTGTGGAGAGGCGGTTTGTCAGAGTGGCCTGGTGCTGGAACGGGACCGGAGACGCGTACCACATTGCCTCGAATGAAGATGAACGGTCCTTAGATCTTTGGTTGTCGGGTTTATTCGTAGTTCCGTGTATCCCTGGGCGCGATTTGATAGGGATGAGGGTCGTGGACGATGCGCCAGCAGGGCGGGGTACTCACCCAGAGTGCTCCCCCGAAATCGAGCTCCAAGACGACTTTTTGGTGACTAGTAGAGACAAAAACAGTGTCAGTACACAGAAGGACATCCGCAAGGTGAGAATAACGTATATCGTGAAGCCTCTTCGAGCCTGTTCCCGCTGCATGCCGGATGATAGCGCACGGGGTTCGGGACGATGGTGCGCGCCAGCTGACAAGTGGCCGTAGTAGTTGGCGAGAAGCGTTGTGTGCGATGGGTTGAGCACGAAGCCAGCGACTTTTGCTGATCCCGTGCGACGGAGAGAGCCAAGGGTCGGACGTCCTGTGGCTCGCTCGTTGTTGTGACCTGAGAGGGTCTGGTGGTGGGAAAAATCGCTCGAAATGGCAACATCAACTCTTCCGTGCTGGACGTGGCACCCGGCGGAGGCCCTTTGCATCAAAACACCTATGTCCCTCTCCCTCCTCCCCAAGCGGTGTGAGCACCTCCCACTCCGCGTCTCTGCGACTTCGGTGCGTTACGCTGGTCGCAAGGAAGCCGCCGCCGACCCCAAAAAAGAAATCCTTCGCCGCATTCTCTACCCGGCCAACATCCGGAACCGGCCCAGTCCCGTTGGCACTTGGCGGCCAGACGTTAGTCGTGTTCTACAACGCGCTATCCCCTCCGTCCAAGCGCACGAGACCATCGAGCGTGCCTGGCTTCTCCACAAACGCCATACCAGATGGAAGAGGAACGCCGAGCTGGAGAGGAAGTTTGAGTGTATGCGCAAGGCAATGGCAGAGCTCGAGGTTGTGGACCCCCGTTCGTTCGCGGAGGCGAACCGGCCGGAGGACCCTAGGGCGAGGAGCGTGGTGGAAGTTGAGCTGGCCAAAACCTTGCGGGGCCCGGAGAGGAGGGCTGTGGAGGCTAGGATACGAGGGTTGTTCCCTCGAGAATTGCGCCCGCCTCCTGATACGCCCCCACAAACTGGTTGGAACTATGATTGGAAACCAATTGTCCCACCGACAGTCTGTGAGCCCATTGTATCAACTCATTCTGTCCACCCGTCACTCATATTACCAGCATAAACTCACTTCTTCGAATCACACTTAGAATCCACGGTTCGCCGATGGTGGAGTATTAATGATAGCCTTTCGATTCGTTCCAATCGCTATTACAAAACTGCCCACAACCCTATGGCCAAGCGCTTCTGTATGGATCCACCATGCCCATCTCAAGCCCCGAATCTCCTTTCGCACCGGAAGGATTCTTCGCAACAACTGCACCATGGACATTCTCAAGGACTTCTGTCCAACTCTCGAGCGCCGCATACCGTTTCTTCTCTAGGCTTTGCCTATGCAAGTGGTCAGTCAGTAAACCGATAAAATCGCACATGAGGACGAACTGTTTGTCGAGTTCCAGCCGCATGGTGACTTGGTCAATCCGCCCCTCAACCTTCCCGTCCAGAATAAGGCCAATGAGTAACTCTTCTACCTCGTCCTTGTCCACGTTGAGTTGCTGTGCCAAGAATGACAGCTCAAGCCTTGTGTACGGTTTGATCAAATCAATGAGATATTGCGTCCGCAAACTGCGTAGCAGTTCGCCGATATACAACCTGATGAATGCATCGTCCATGATTGTAGTTCGGTTTTCTGCCGATGTCCGTTAGTTCCACACCATCCCAATTACAACTGGAGGCCCCACCTCGTAGGATTTTCTCCGCAGTGTGGACTTCTCTCCTCTGATAAGCATCGACAAGGTCCGTCATTGCCTTGATCTGAGAGTCTTTCTTATAACTGCGGGTGATGTCATGTCAAGCTTGAGGGGTGAAAATTATCGATGGAACGCTCACGGTTTGGTCTCTTGACTGTCAAACGGATTGACCTCGCTTCCTGTCAACATGTTGGCAAGCACGAGATACTTGAGGACCTGTATCCTTTGCTGTGACCCAGCTTCGTCGTAGTTACGGAACGACTCGAAGAAGTCCTCGCTGGCCTTGTTCCATTGACCTATCGAGATGTGTGTGAGTAAATGACAAGAGGCAAGGTGTTCGAACACTCACGTTCTCCCATCCACATCTTCCCCCCGCATTCCTTGATCACGCCCATGATTCTCGGGTGAGGTATCGCTGACCGGACAGAAGTGGCGGCGTTGTAGATTTCCTGTCCGACCAGATTAACCGGAGTGTTCGATCTCAGCAGGCGAGACAAACCTTGAGCTTTTTGAAGTTCCTCGTCTCGTTGTACATCTGGATCTCCAAAGCATAAATCTCAAGGAGCTGGGTACCTTTTTGAGATTGGTCGTCGCTCTCATTGCTGGCGGTGGCGTTCGTCAGATCTCGTAGAAGCTTTCGATTTCGTCAGTTAGTGTGTGCTTGTAGAGGGGGGGAGCACCGGGTGGACAAACCTTCGTTAGCCTGGCGTATTCTTTCCTGTCGAGCCACAGCTTGGCCAACTTCAAGTTAGTCTTCGCGCTCAATCGCTATTCCGTGGCTGGTTAGATACCAGTTGATCAGGCAGGATCATGGGATTCACACCTCGTTTTTGGCCTCCACCAGGGCATTCTTGGTCGCCTGATAGAACTTCTCGAGAATATCGACCTCTATAGGACCGCTCTTTCCACCCCCAACGTAGTCCAAGATACCATTAATTGACTTCTCGGAGTAGTTGCGGGTCACCGCTGACTTGGTGTACGTCAGCAGTCGACGGTACGTTTCAATGGCCTCGTTTGGTCGTTTGAGGACCAGGAACAGCAGCTTTGTCGACTGTTTGAGCGCCTTGAATCCCCTATCCCGATCCAGTCAGTCATCCGAAGGCGATAGTAAAAAAATAATATATACCAGTCCCCTTTCTCCTCTTCTTTGTCCACGATTGCTTTGAACTCCTTCAAGGCCTGTTCTGGATCATCTTCCTTCTTCGCTGTACGTAGAAATGAGAATGCAGCGAGAGCGGAGGAAAATCGGCATACACTTGGCGGTATAGTACATGTTCTCGACATCCGCGCTCTCCCCCTCATCACCATCCCCGTCATCGGAGTAATCGAAGCCATAATCCTGAATGCGTGGCGTTAATCAACGGTAACTGGAGGAGGCTCTGAGCGTGACCTCGTCGTCGCTGCCTTGCATGTAATCGGCATCATCGTCATCCATGGTGATGGAGCGTTATCTGGTGTCTAGTTGGTGCGATTAGATGTCGTCGGTAGAGGGGTGCGGGTGAGGTCTCCCACGTGCCGTTGGCGATCGCGACGCGCCGTGCTTTTGGTTGGCGGACAGGGGCATCAGACCAATCCCGCGCTGTGGGCCTGTAGGATGCTTGCAACACTCAGGATTCCCATCGTACAGCTGTTGGAGCCAAAAGGCAGGCGGGGCCAGCGGAAGCGACACTGGAGCCCAGGCAATATTATGCAACCGAACAGGACACGGAGAGTTGCCGAAACGGGTTACCAAACCCACCACCTGTGCGAAGACACCACAACATGAACGGTCTAACTGGCGACTGTTGACGCCAACTCCCAGCCATGGAATCTCCCTTAATCTCCCCCGGAGTCCCCCATTTTCAGGCCGCCTCTGCGTCGAGGACGAGCCTCCAGAAATTCGACGATGCACCAAGCCTCACCTCATTCAATCCCTTCTCCGAAGAGGACGAGAACGACCAATCTTCTTATGCCATCGTCACCTCCCTACTCTCTCGCGTCAAGAACACCTTCGCCCCAACCTTGGCCACCGCCCCCATCCCTGTCCCACCAAATCAGCCCTCCGCCAGTGGCAGCAGGGAGGGTAGTAGTACCTCCGAACCTCCGCGACGGCCTTCCCTTCACGCCCAGAACTCCAACATCTCATCTCGTTTGGGACCTGAACGCCAGACCCCGCTTCACAGGCTCTCTTCCTCACTTCCAGCTCCTCCGTTGGTCTTCTTGACACCAGTAACGTCAGAAGCACCCTCGTTCAACCTCGAATACGATAGACCCTCATCATCTAGAGGCTTCTTCTCGTCCTCCGCTACTGAGAATGGCGACGCCCCAGGCTATGGAGTAGCCATACCCGGGTTCCCCATCCAGGACAGTGATGCGAGGAGCATCAGGACCACGATCAGCGTAAGCCGACAAGGATCGGTTTCGAAGACTATGCGTCGCATCAGGGGCGAAGGTACGTTCTTCGTCATTTCTCATGTCAAGTCCGCTCACGCGATTACGAAGGACTATCCCGTGACTATTGGATGGACGATGAACTCTGTAAGGAGTGTTACGACTGCAAGAGTGTGTTCACGGCATGGAGGCGCAAGCACCATTGTCGAATATGTGGTAAGCTTATATCATCACCACACTCAGCGGTGTTTGGCACACGCTTATTTGACTGTAGGCCAAGTATTCTGTTCGCGATGTGCGTCAAACATTATCAAGGGCGCTCGGTATGGTCACGATGGTATGATCCGAGTGTGTAACCTGTGCCTCGAGAAATTGTCCAAGGTGGAGGACGATGATGAAGATGATCGACGGTCAGTCGTATCCAGTACAGCATCTCCGTTCGCCACCCATCACCCAAGCGACCCCTACTCGCTGGCTCGGTACACGAACTCCCCGTTCTCAACATCACAAGTCCAAATTACCAACCAGAAGCCAGATCCATTCAACCTCTTTTCCATCGCCGAGACCAAGCGTGGTTCAGGGAGCCCCCACTCACCGATTGGATCCGCAGGTGCGCCTTACGATCGAGATGACGATCTAATTCACTCCACGGTGGTCCCATTCCGGCGGAATCTTTCGAACGAAGAGACACAGCCCATCCGTATCCCCAGCTCAGGACACGAACGCAGTCTCTCGGCTCAGTCATCGAAACTTCCCGTCGAGTTTCCAATCACTGTCCCTGTCTCTGGAAACGGTCCCATTAGTTCCATTACCTTCCCAGGTAGTCCTCCAGAGCACGCTCTCGACTCCGCCGACGACATCCGGTCGAGGATTAACTCTTCCTATGGTGACTTTGATGGGTCCGGCACTCCCTTCATCCGTAGTCGCGTCCCGAGCAAGATACCAGATAACTTTGGTCCCGAGCCAGGGTGGAGGACTCGTCGGGAGAGCACTGCGTGCGTTCCGCTAATGCTGCGTAGAATACAAAATCACTGACTCCGTCTAGTTACGCGCAGGAGCTCAACCTCATTTCCATGTTCCACTTACGGATCATGCTTCGCCAGATGCTGACGAAGGAGGGAATCCCGAACATCACAGAATGGGAGACCACGCTCTTGAAACTCGCCCTACAGATTGCTCGTGATCTGACTTTCACTGCTCATCCTCAACGGCAAGGAGCCGACATGGACGTTCGTCGATACGTGAAGATCAAGAAGATTCCTGGAGGCGCTCCAAAGGACTCAGAGTTTGTCGATGGAGCCGTTATAACCAAGAACGTGGCACACAAGGCAATGTCCCGGAGCCAGAGGAATCCCCGAGTAATGTTCGTCACCTTCCCCCTGGAATTTCATCGAGTGGAAGGCCAGTATAGGCAATTTGACCAGGTGGTTCGGCAAGAGAAGGATTACCTGAACAACCTCGCGGCCCGCATCGCCGCTCTCCGCCCCCATATCGTCCTGGTCGAGAAGTCCGTCTCAAGGATTGCTCTCGACGCATTAGCAACACATAAAATTGGTGTCGCTCGTTCTGTCAAGGAATCTGCGATCCAGTTCGTGGCGCGGATGACCCAGGGAGACGTTTTCTCTTCGATCGATAGGCTTGCTCTGGAGCCCCGCCTTGGACACTGCGCAAAGTTTCAGATCCAGACCTTTGATCACCAACTGATTCCAGGACGGAGAAAGACGTACATGCGATTCGAGGGGTGTAACAAGGAAATGGGCTGCACCATTCTGCTCCGAGGAGGGAACAACGACACTCTGATGCGCATTAAACGGGTCACTCGGTTCTTGACATTTATTGTCAGGAACCTCAAGCTCGAGACGCACCTCTGGATGGACTCAATTATCGCCCTACCACAGCTGACCGCTGAGGCAGTCCCTTCGGCACCATCTCCGGACACGTCTAACCCGACAGGGCTTCATCCTTCACTATGGTCTTTCTCAAATCTCAAGTTTATATCCGATTCACCGTTAAGCACAAGTGGTACCTCTGACCCCCAGACCGATGATGATGACCTTCCAGACGATGACGCCCAACAACGAGCACTCACCCGCAAGATCCAACAATCTCTCGATCCCTATACGAAGACGTTCATCTCCGTCTCTGCGACACTCAGGTTCCAACCTCCCCATCCGATCAAGCGTATGAAGGAGCTCGATGACGCGCTCACCGCGGCGAAACGAGTTTGGGAGGATGAAATCATCAGGCGGGAGGAGAAGACTTGCATGTCCGTCCCAATCACCGACCTCCCGAACGAGAGCGAGTTTCAGGTCGATACCCCAACCGAACCCACTTCGTACCACTTCCAAGAGGCCACTATCACGCCGAATATGGATGAAGACGATATCAAGGCTCAGATCGAATCCCTTCCTGACCGGATAGTTTCAGAAACCCCACCGAGGGACCCAGTCGTGTCTAGCGTAAATGGGTACTTCGACGGGGGTGCCACATCCACCCTCTTGACAGAGGCAAAGCCGAGGGTTTTCGAGGAAGCCGTCCCTTGCGCGCTCATAACCGTGGAGGACATCGAATCCGAGAGCCGTATCACGCAACTGAAGGGTCAGCACGAGGAGCAGAGGAAGATTTGGGAGTGGTACCTACGCAAGAACAAGGACGATTTCGTCGTGGAGAAGTATCAGTGCATTGCTTTGTGGGAGTGTACGATGCCCATCGTGGATTACGGATGCCGGAAGGCTTGCACTCCTCCTCAACTCAAATACGTTACATTTTATGGCGAAAACGACCTGACACTCGGACAGTTCATCGACTCGTCGATCAGTGACACGCTCGCGCAGTTCCTTGACCCCAAAGCGATATGTTCTGCAAAAGCCTGCGACGAGCCGATTGCGAGGCACTGCAAGGTCTTCGTACATAACGATACGAAGTTGATGGTCGCCGTGGATCAATGGGACCAAATTCATGGACACGCAGGATCCCACTTTCTGCATTCCCCAGACCTGGTCACCACTTGGAGTTCCTGTAGGCTCTGCGGTATGGTCACCCCATTTATCTCAGTCTCAGAGGAGATGCAGAGGTATTCATTCGCCAAGTTCCTCGAACTCCATCTCTATCCCGCCGATGTCCAGTTCGTCCCAGGTGCAGGCTGCCAGCATAATATATACAAACACCACACCCGCTACTTCTCCAAGAGGGGTATGACCGTTCGGTTCCAGGCAGACCCTGTCAACGTCTTCGAGGTCGTTTATCCTCCCAGCCGGATCGTCGTCAAGCCGGAGGCTCGGCTCGAACTGAAGAACTTAGATTTCACTCGACTTCATACTCGAAACACAATTTGGTACACCGCATTGGTCGACGACCTTAAGCTGATCAACATTGATGCCGCGACGGGAGACGAGGAGGCTGATTTGAAACTCACTGCGGATATCAACGCGTTGATTCTCCGAGCCGAAATGGAGAAGGACGAGATCACGAGGATGATCAATCACGTCTACAAGGATGCAGGACCCACTGATACCCTCGGTCTCAACCAGGTCCGGGCGCATCGGCAGGACAAGATCGTGGCCTGGCAACAGGACTTTGACCGCCTCCCAAAGGTGCGACCAACCCAGATGATGTCAAGGAAGTCATCCACTTTCGGATCTGTGCGGACCGGACTGTGGCCAAGGCGACAGGACTTCCCAGGTCCAGAGCACCATCCGTCATCTGCTAGCGTTTCCGAGGCAGAGGAGCTGTCCCCTCCCCCGTTGCTGCGCAAGGTAACGGGGTTGTCATTTATTTCCACATCATCCACATCGGATGCATCGGAACCCGAGATGGATGGCGCCCTATCAAGGCTGGTGGAAAAGGTCATCCCTTTGGCGGTGGCTACAACGAACAGGGTTGCAACGAAAGAACCTGAGACCGTCAAGCCCGCATCGAAGGAGGAGGGTGGAGACAGTGATTCAACGATCGGAGCAGCCAAGGAAGACGCCGCTCCAGAACCTCCCGCTTCGCCCCCTGTCGAGGTAAGTCCTCGTGACGAAGTAGATGGTGTACGGATCCACTCAGTCTGCTGTCAGGAACGAAAAGAACCCCCAGAGTCTCCCCCAGTAGAACCTGCTGGGCCGTCCGAGGAACGCATCTCACGACCTGTCTCCCGCCTCCCTCGCCGCTCCACGCAGCACCCTAGCGTCGCTGAGCTCGTGAAGAGGTACCAGGAATTCTTGCCAGCCAGTGGAGTCCCGGACCTGGCGAAGACCGCGCTTGCTCCTGATATTCCTGAGAGTGAACCCGAGGTCCCTTCTCCCCCCTTACGCCCACTCCCTCGTTCCAACAAGGGTCGACACGGCAATCGCATAGTTTCAAAGAAAGCCTCCGTTTCCGATTTCGAGCAGGGTTATGCTGCCAACGTTGCACCTCGCCAACGTAGGTCTCTCAACAGCCGGATACCGGCCCCTCCCCCCCTAGACCTGAACTCGGATTCCAGAAAGACCTCTCCTGACAAGCGCCCGCCCATGTCGCGTGGCCACACTTACGACAACCCCAAGCCAAGCCAGGTAGCCGTGGGCAACAATAGGGTTCGATCGAAGTCTTACCAGAAGGGACCGAACAAGGATAAACCCCCCATCCCTCGATCTCCTGCCGCTGGAGGAAAATCCACATTCCGCCGTCAATCAACCCAAGGAAGCAAGGTATCGAATATCGCGAAACATTTCGAGCGGATCTCTCGAGACAACGAACGTGCCACCAGGAGATACGCGGTCATTCGTGGTGGAAGGAAACCCAGGCCCGTCGCCTCAGCGCGTGCGAAGTTCGAGATCCTAGACAGCGTCAGGGATGTCGTCAAGGATGAAGAGTCAGAATCGTCGTCCGAATCGAGCGAAGCCGATGACGAGGGTGAAGGTGAGGATGACGCTCCAGTCCCACTACCGAAGAAGAGCGACTCGATGAACAGTACTACCTCGAGACCGGAGGTAGGATCTGAGGTGGATCCCATTACCGAGAGCCCCGCAGAGCTGGAGACAGGTGAGGCACAGCCTTCGAAAGTCGTTGCACAAGGACCGACGGGAATCCCTGCCACCACGCCGCTGCGCACTGTCAATGAGGCCGCTGAATCAGCGCTGCCTTCCACCTCTACATCACCGACGTTGTTCACCAACCCACTTCCTCCCTCTGCCCGCCCAAATACTTCGTATGTCCCTACCGACACGGAGACAGGTGCTGGCGAAAGGAACTCCATTCTCCGAGCGTTAACAACCTTCTGGCCGGGACAGGCCCCACAATCCAGGTTCAGGTCGGGGAGTGATGTAGAAGATCTGATGGCCGACCCGGAACACATCTTCAGGGACGCCTCCATGGTCGTTCGCACCGACGAGCCTACATCCATCATTGCTTTGGCACTGAAGTATGCTGCTTTTTTTTTGTTTACCGCTCTCGACAGTCACTGAGCAGGTTGCAGTTCCTCCCTGTATCGTGAGATGCTGACAAAGTCGAGGGCTGAAAAACGCATAGCGAGGGAACCTAGAGTGGCAAACGACAGCAACGAGGCCTTCATGCCTGACGATAACTCCCTTGCCGACTCTGCTTCCACATGGGGAGTTGTCCAGGTCGATTCCGTTACCGGTGGTGATCCCACGGAAGACCTGAAGATGCCGTCATCCAAACTCCCCTGGGCAGTCTGTACGACCCTCTAACTCGTTGATCAAACCTTAACATTGATTCCTGATGTTGATCCCTTCAGCGTTTGAGAGCAGCGGATTGACGATCACCTGCACAATCCTCTACCCTGAACAATTTGACGCTTTGAGGAGGACCTACGATTGCGAGAAGAGCATGATCGAGAGTCTGGCCAGATGCGCCAAGTTCATGGCCAGTGGAGGCAAGTCTGGGTCTGCGTTCCTGAAGACCAGAGGTTTGTCTGCGGTTCTATTTACGTGCGTCACACCACTAAATTTGCGCAGACGATCGGTTTATCGCAAAGGAGATCTCCAGAGCGGAGTTGGAGACGATGGAGACCTTCGCACCTGCTTATTTCGATTATATGTCGTCATCATTTACCGCTGGGGTACGTTTGCTTCCGAAAACCTTATTTTCTGTTCCCCTTGCTCATACCCTTTGACCAGCGTCCGACGCTCCTTGCTAAGATCTTCGGATGTTTCAAAGTTACGTGGAAGACAACGTCATATTCCGGACCGGGAAAGCCCAAAATCAACCAGATGAACCTCGTTGTAATGGAAAACCTGTTTTACGATCGTCGATTCACGAAGGTGAGTCAGAGTTGCTTTGGGTTTACATATCGGGGATATTGGCTGAAACATGATCGTGCTTGTTTTCTCGGAAAGATCTATGATCTCAAGGGATCGACGCGGAATAGACATGTGCAATCGACCGGGAGGGAGAATGAAGTGCTCCTGGACGAGAACTTGAACGAGAGTGAGTGTTTTGGGGCTGGCCACACCCAACACATCACTGAGGATCACAACAGTCGCACACCTTTCCCCTTTCTTCCTACGCGAACACTCAAAGAGGATTCTCCGCGGGGCGCTCAACAGCGATAGCAAGTTTCTGGCAGACATTAATGTCATGGACTACTCATTTGTGGTTGGCATCGATTCTGTCAGGAATGAATTGGTGGTCGGCATCGTTGGTGAGTCACTCCACGGGCGTTCTTTGTCTACAGGGAGGATAATTGAATGGGCCAGACTACGTGAGGACCTACACGTGGGACAAAAAACTAGAGAGCTGGGTCAAAGAGTCCGCGTTCCTCGGAGGAGCGGGTAAGGGCGAGCCAACGATTATAACGCCCAGGCAGTACCGGCACAGATTTCTGACCGCTATGGAACGATACTTCCCACTCGTACGTGATCTATGATCTCCATCAGGGAAGAGGCTACGGACTAAAAGTGATGCTCAGACCCCTGATCGATGGATGAAGCAGCAGGATGTGCCGGAAGAATACGATGTGGACTGGTAGCGGTTTCGGAGAACGGGCTCGAGTCGGCCCAGATCTTGGGCACGGGTGATTTTCTGGATGGGTTGAGCGTCCGCCTTGCTTCGCCGCATTTTGGGAACCTTTGATTATTACGATAGTAGGATTAGAATGTAAGATAGGACGGGTTGTGAACTCGGAGGGTTGGACGGCGGCAATGGGTCACCATAGTGAGCTGATTCTGTAGGACTAAAAGGCGGGGTCCCTTTGTTTTTTGAAATGGGCCATTGAGCCATTGAGGACCTAAAGGAAACGGAACGCGGAGATTGAATCCTCCGATAAATCGAATTTTTGTTCTCGATGGGTCCGACTCGGTTCCAGGTCACGTCCCCCCATAAACACGCCCCGCACACGCTCTCCAAGCTCATCATACCCACCCGTACGGCCGCTAACGACGAGTAAAAACGAACGGATACGACAGGGCGATAATCCTCTCCCACATACCCTCTCGAAAAATCCACCATCAAAGCCAGATTCACGACGCGTATCATCCTTCTCTCCTCCACCTCCTCCACACTCGCGCACCACCTGCATCCTCGGGAGGAAACCACGCCTCGCTTTGTGTATTCGCTTAACCCCCTGCTCTGCTTGCCACTGTACATATCCCTGCTCGAATGGATCCTCACCAGCACCACCCCATGCAAGACGATGCCCAGCTGCCAAACAGTCAGCCCCCCTACCACTTCTACCCTTCATCAGAAGATGATCACAACTACGGCCTCGCGTACCCATCCCACCAGCCGCCCCCTCTGCAGCCTCCTTATCAAATTGTAAATGGTTCTCGTGAGTTTGATTTCCCGCTGTCGAGCCCCACCACCCTTGCCTACCGTTCATCCTCGCCGCGTTGTTTCTTTCTTTTGCCTCAAGCTTTTCATTTACCACCCATCTTTCTTTTCTCCTGCAGGCCCCTCTTCCATGTCGGAGTCTGACATGTTGCAATATCAGCGATCGCTTCAAATGATGCCTCCGCACGGTCACTTCACTGGCCCCGTGTATAACGCCTCGCCGCCTCATGGTGACCTCCAGCTCTCGGCATCTCCCCCACCTCCCTCGCCTCCCCATATCTATGATCCCCTCTCCCCAAATATTTCTGGTTCCGATACAGGTCCATACCGCTCCCATTCCCGTGGTTCCAACTCTTCTGCGGGATCCCCCTCCTCTAGCCGCGGTCACAGTTTTGCCAACCGAGGCTCCGTGAGATATAACCCTACCCCCTCCCCCACCAGTACCTCTAGTCGTCGTAGCCGCGGTCGCTCTATCTCTGACGAAGAAGATCCAATGATGGGCGTCTCCCTCGCTGAACATCTCGCCAACACCAGGAAGGAAGCCACCCGAAGGCAGCGTATCGAGGCGGAGCAGCGCCGTCGAGACGAACTCCGCGACGGATATGCCAGGCTGAAAGATGTCTTGCCCGTCTCCAACCAGAAGAGTAGCAAGGTTTCCCTCTTGGAACGAGGTTTGTCCACTGTCCACCCAAGCCGCCACGATTTTAACCCCCTCCTCGTAGCTACCAATCACATCATGCACCTCGAAAAGTCGAACCAGGAGATGCAACAACGTCTCGCCCAGGCGGAGATGGAAGTGCAGAGACTCCGCGCTCTCAATGAAAAGATATCCCTCAGCGGCCCCAAGTCGTCCACGAACCACCCATTGGACCAACGGTCGCTCTCCACTACCCCTGACAACGGGTCGTCCCTCTCGCGGCATAACCTTACCGCGATCGGCAACCAGAACCCCCCGCGGGAGGACTCGAGCCCATCGGCGTCCGAGCAGGACTATTAGTTCCCTAGCCCATTCCCACCCACGACACAAACTATTCCGAGTCCCATCTGTGTATTCTATTGCCCGCTTTCCAGTTTTATTGCTGCCGATCGCTCTCCGCCAATTTCTCGTTGCATCTATACCTTCATTTTGTGGACTCGCACCAGGGTGAAGGACCGAAGGGAATGTCGATGGGTTTACCCGGTGCCGACTAGTGCGATTGATAGAGTTTGGGTTGAAGGCGACGGGGATGATCGCGTCTGGTTGCGCTGAACGTCCCAAGTCAACCTCCCTTTGCTCCCCGCCAAGGCACCGGTACGACAAATACTCACGACTCGACGTCACGGCTAGGGCTCGTAGGATGCTCCCTGATGCGCTGTGCGCCGGGGATGCTACCTCGCCAGGACCACTGATACCGTTTGAAGTCGCAACTTCGATATCCCTCTCTGTTTGGAACCTTGGACGGTTGTACAAATTATCACCGCGCCGAATATCATCGATAATCTCTCCACCCCTTCCTCCTTTCCGCCTGTATCCACTCACTACCACACCCCCGCCTTTCCCAAATGCTTCCTCCCCCGCAGTATTATCCTTTGATTATTCCTCGCGATTGTTGCTTCCCATCCTGTGTTTTTTCTTCTTCCTTTATTCACGATATTCACGAGAGATCTTACGACCCGTCATCTATCACGACAACCAAACGATCTATACGAATCCAAGAGAAGCGGCGACGGGGGCAGATGTGAAGGGTGTGGAGAGGTTATGCCGTGCTGAAACGAGTGAGAAGGTCAGGGGGACGCTTGTCACGGTACCCCTCATTCGTCATGGCATGGGTTTCTCTGACCAAACCGCTGGAGTTGGCTCACGATATCTGGCGTGTGGGGACGTCCCCAACGTCAGTGAGATGACTTACGAAAAGAAAATGTCGATACGTTTGTGGTTTCGTGATGGTATTGTAAGCTTTGAGCTGGTAGAAAAAAAATAGATCTCTGTTCCATATCTCATCTCGAGACCTGTGGGATCTACGGTACATTACAATTCCCGCTCATTTGGTCAAGTGAACGGGTGTGGGCGCCAGTTCCCACACAGTGCATCCGATGTCGCGGAACGACAAGGGCCATCAATACACTAACCTTCGGAATCGGAATGGACGTGCCGGGCAATTATGATATTATTTATGAGGGCCGGGGATGAAGGAAAGAGCCTCAAACGGACCCCTACTATCCACCACGGGCTGGCAGCAAAACGCTCAAGTCTGAGCCCCAATTCGCTTCAGATGCGCGCCAAGGAGAAGAGTGAAGGGTCGAGTTTGAGGATGGGGGGGGGGCAAACGCTGGACTGAGTAAGAGTGCCGAACGACGAACACGAGGCCCAAGCCACCATCATCGATCATATCAACGTGCGCAACCTGCAGGCAACTATCCAGATCATTACGAACGAGGTTTGGTTAAACCCTTCCGTACTGTCGAACAGACGGTGGAAGGCTGTGGGATGGACAGCAGGATTAGATTCTCTCTCAGCGGGGCCGGATGATGATGGGCGATATCGATATACGCGTAGAGTAAGATACGTATTCAACTCGAATCAGCCCCTCCTCCCTGTTCGGGTCAAGACTGGACTGGGCTGATGGGACCATCTCCGGCCTTTTGCTTCCCTCCCCCCCCCGTTCTGAACCCCGCGTATCCGCCACGTTGCTTGCGTGCGCGCGGTGGCAATTCCCCACTTTTTAGCGCCGTTTTGACACAGCGCACCCCCCCCCCTCCCCCGGCACCTGTGGCTATGAGGGTGGAGGATACTGAAACGGGGGATTATGGATTGTCAAAGCAGAGAGAGGACGCAAAGCGCAGAGGATGTCCGGTTCCCAGAGATGTTTGGAGAGAGCCGAAGAAAAATGATCATCCCTCTCCACGAACGTATAGTAGGTGTAATGGTTTGTAGGGTCCAGACAGGAACGCCGGGGGATCTCCACGGAAGAGTGCTGATCTCGATATCCCCTTCTCTCGCTCTCCCCAAAGACGGACTGGGATATCAAAGTTTGAAATTAAAATTCATTTCCCCAGCCCTTTTATTTTTTCATCCACGAAGGGCACGCGGCCTTCACGAGGAATGGGCGTCAGGCAGACCGCGCGGGCGAGATACAAGGTAGAACTCTAGTTGCCTTGCGGAGGAGAGACATGAGGCTCGAATCAATTGCCAGAACACGAGGCGATGAGAATCCGACTGCCAAAGGTCGCAGTGAGGACGTCCATCCACAAGGCGAGCAGCAAGCCCTGAAACCTATACCCAAAGCACCGAGCCTAGCCAAAAAGATGAACTGCGGGAGGTCGGCGATTCAAACTGTCCTGAACAGAATTCGAAATGGTCCTGCCTTGGAAAAGGGGAGAACTGGGAACGTCCTATGTCAAGTTCGCAACCAGTAAACAAAAAATAGAACCGAATTCTCTTGTCTCGGGTGCCCTGACGTACCCCGACCCCAGGATTGTCCCCCTCCGGAGTGGTTTGGAACATGTTCCATCCAGTGTTTGATCAGATACCGACTACGCCTAACCGGAGTCATGTCGGCGATTCCCTCCCTCGAGCCATCCCCAATAGGTGACGTCTTGAGATTGCTGGGGTTGGGGAAAAGATAAAGAAAAGAGGGGTCGTCGAGTATGAAAAAATGCGAACCCGGGAATATGCGGTCAGCGGTGTGCATCATCCCATGACAAGGCAGTAGGGTTACCTGGCTTGCACCCTCGTCATACTGATGAATCGACAAAGGTAGGGGATTCCCGTCGGATTATCAGAACGGTCCATCGATGGGACCAGTGATTGGAGAGAAGCGTCATATAATCTCCACGGTGTGCGTTATCCGGGGGAGGGAAAGAGGATCAAAGAGCTGGGATCGCAATCGGTGATTCGAGGGGCCTCCGTTTCGACGGCATATCGGATAACCACCTGCACCTGAAGAAGAGGGGACCATGGTGTGAGCGAGAGGAAGAGGGGGGGGGGGGGAGGGGCGGGTAGGTAAAGGCCGCTCTCCGAACTGATAAATCAATCAGCCGACGAGGGATCCCAGGAGCATTCCCGCTGGATGAGCTCCGTCTGTAGCAGGGGAGCTGACCGGGTGGAAATGAAAGGGGGTCTTTCCGGATAGCCATCCGGGGAGGAGGTAATCCCGGACAGAGGGTGGGTCTTTCATTTCCAGCTGTGTTCCTTGATTGCCTGATACCGTTGTAGAGATCATGGAATGACCATGAAAGGGGATGGAGGAGCGGTATCGGTGCCCCAATCAGATCCCGAAGATTGCACGTTCTGGTTCGTAGCTCTCGTCGGCCAGGAACCGAGCGACGGAAAGTTCTGGGAGGCGGGTGCAAAGACAAAATGCAATAGGGTAAGACAATTCAGACGAGTTCAAGTGACTGGGGAGAAGGAACATAGAGTATTGTATGTCGAAGCAAGAGATGGCTCCCGAAGTGTCGGGTGGGGGAGAGGAGAACGTACAAGCCGAAAGACCAAGGGTTCGGACATTGTCTTGCTGAATTCGATCCGATCGACTTGAGGACTGGGCTTGGGCAGAAATTAAATCCTCGAGGCAGAATATTTGAAGGGTATTACAGGAGTTTGGGGTATTCTCCGACGGAACTTGCACATGAGAGGATAATGTGATGCATATATATCCAGCACCCCGGCGTCGCACCCTTATGAACGCCTCGAAAAATTTGGGCATGGGAGGGCCACCCTGCTCACCCTCAAGATGGACTCGCCGTCGTTCATATGACCGCTCGGAACGAAACCTCCTGGGTTGGTTTCGTAAGGGCGGGGCGCATTCTAATCGTAAGAGGGATCTCGGGCGCTACCCACGACGAGGGCGTTGGAGAGGGTACCGAGGACCCTCCGGAAAGGAATGGCCATTCTGATGTAAAACTGTGTATACACAGGTGATCCGCGTCTACGGGCTTACGGAATGGGTGGGACCGCTGGGTAAGGGGATAGCAGGAAAAACCTCTCCGGGAGCAGTGCGGTGGGTGAGATAGGAGATGTAATGGACGAGCGCCCCTTGGGGTGTTCGTTGGTGGAAAAATGTCAAACGTCAATGTTAATTTTGGAGATCCGGGATTGGTGGACCGGGATCAGGATGGCTATTTGAGAGTAAGCGGTATGTTGGAATTAAACCTGAGCATGATCAATACAAACCGTTCTCTGATAAGCGACGAGGGGAAGTGAAAGAAAAAAAAAAAGCACCAGCGAGCAGACGCCAAGGGCCGGAGACTACTCACCTGCTAACTTGGACCGGTAAAACATCTGCCTCGTGTCCTCAGGGTGTACGGGGTAACCCACCGCCGGTCCTTCCGAGGTGACACTGGCGGGTCGAAGACACACAGCTATTACATACCTGCCTCTAATCGCCGTACCCACCGCGTCCCAGCGTTGATATCGGTATCAGGCCAAGCGAGAGGGACGATAACGAAAGGACTGAAGGAACGAGAGCGAGTGAGAGGGTGTAATCGACACGACACACGTTTGGGCAGAACGCGGTTGATCAAGTTTTCTCATATTCCCCCGTCGAGTCGCAAGCATCAGAATCTCGTGCACATGAGCATAAATTCCCCGACCAAGTTCTGTTCGCGATTCTGGAGGTGAGAACCGGGACCGGCCAACCAGAGGTAAAATCAGCCGCGGCGTGGGCTGCGAGGGGGGGGGGATACCGAACCGGTTCGACCTGACGGCGCCTATGATGACGGTATCGTGTATCTCGCAGTATATGGGGGGAAGGTCGAGGAAGATTTCAGCAGCAGCCTTGCCTCAGGGCTGCGTTTCTCGAAACTGTAACCGTTGGACGTTTTCTACAATCACTCACCTGACATGGCGTCGCTTCTGCCTTTCGAAACCTGGAAGACTGAGAGTAATACCGACTCCCAGCGGTGAATCTCAGGTCTTGTCACCTCTGAGGAAGGTACCCTGAGTGACGCGCCCAGTCACATCACGCCTTGCCCCAAGAAACGTGCGACGACGTTCACGATCCGCAAACCTTCCCTCCCTCGGTTTCCTCCCCCGCTCGTAGGCCCCTTGGCCCGTCGTCTGGCAATCAGACAGCCCCTCGTTCCCCCTGTCTTTTGCCTGGCCCCTCAACGTTCGCTTCTTCCCCGTGATCTCCGGTGACCCTCTGCGAACGGTCATCTAACCATCGACTACCAAACCCACCTTCCTTTCCGCCTGTATCCCATACTATAGCAAACCATGTGGTGCGGTGACCCTTCCGAGTCGTTTTTCTCTCGCTGTTAGTGACTTTGCGTGAATGGTCCGTGTCTAGGTGTGATAACTGTCTGCTTCTATTACCTCTCGTTCGTATCTTCAAACACTCCCCGGTTATCGTCAGATACTGACTCCTCGACTCCAGCGCGGTGGAGCTATTGCCTGGGCAGTTGTAATCTTTGTGCGCGGAGCCGTTTTGATTATCTGTTGCTTCGCTCACCCGCTCCCGATCACAGTTGTACAGTTTGGCGGGAGCTCTCTTCCTGCTGATCAAAGGGCAATACTTCTTTTTCTTCTTCCCGGAATGGTTCATCTATGGAGGTATTGGAATGGCTGTCGCTGTCATGGCGGCATTGAACATCCTTGCGTTATCGAATGTGAGTGACAGTCTAATCGTGGCGCCGATATGGAATGGTGACTTTCGGTGACCTTCAGCGGTCGTACATCTGGACCCGTGTTTGCAAATTCCTCTGGCCGTTTATCATTATCATCTGCGCAGTTCGCGCTACTCTGATTATTATACAGCTACAGAGGGGGTTCGTAGCCAAACCATATATGGGTTGTGTTCACGTCCTCACCTCCCGCTCATGACAGAAAAGACAAGATTGTTTGGGAATGTAACCACGGCGGCCAAATATGGTCCACGAACGCCGAATATGCCGCAAAATCCTCTTTCCCCGTTGGGTTTTGCTCTGCGGGTTTTAACAGTCTTTACGTAGCCTTTATCATCGGGCTGTTGGTCGATCTAGTCTTCCAGGTGCGTAGCCGCACGGACCGTAGGCTGTGCAAGACGTGCCCTTGGTCCTGATTGATCCTTGTCGGCTCACTGCCGCTTTCCCCGTTCCAGATGTACATGTTCTTCTTGACCTGGAGGTTCCAGAGGCGAATGGAGCGCTACGAACTCATGAAGGCCTCCACAAGCGGTGAGTAAATTGGGCGAATTGCTTGTGCTTTGTTGTTCCACCGTTCGACCAATACTCGCTTCGTGCGCGAATTGTCGGATCAATGCCATTGGCTGTGGACGTTCCCGCTGACGAGCCTTTTTTGTCCGGTTTTAGGGTATTACGATGCTTGATTGGCGCGGACGAGTTGTCGGTGTGCCGGTGTCGAGGCGCTCGACGGTCGTTCTCACCAGTGGACCTTGTGATTGTTTGTATGGTGCTCGTTTTGGACACTTTCCTTCGACCTGTCCAGTTTGCGCCCTTGTCTGTTTTTGCTATTTTGTATTCCCTTGTTCTCTTACACATTGACGACCTATCATGTAACGACCCATTTACGACCCGTCCTTACGTTTTGCTGCCTGCTCGTACCATTGACGACCTTTTTGCTTGGAACGAGAGAGAGAGAGAGAATGGGCCCAAGCGAGGATGAAAGAGGTGAAAGGGGACGATCTGAGAGGACGGAGATTACTGTTCGGCCCATCGTCCTTGGGCGTTTCACGAACGTGAGGCAGCGGTCGAATTATAAATTGGACCGGAAGGAGGAAAGTCTGTGAACCAGTTCATCCACCGTCCCCAGCCCAGACCCCAGTCACCACCACCAACTTAGTCCCTCGGCATCGCGCTTCATTCCGCGTCGGAATCCACGGCTCGGGATATATAAACAAACCCTTGGACCACCTAATCTCTTCTCTAGCGGTCCTTCTCCTCCTCCTCCTCCTCCTCCTCCTCCTCCTCCTCCTCCTCCTCCTCCCTCTCTCCGTCTTTTTCTTTTTCTCTTTTCTTTTCTTTTTATTGTCCATCGTCCACGCATCGTCACGACAACCATCGATTCCCTGTACACTCTCCCCTCCATTATCTCACCGGCCTTCTTAACCTCCTTCCCCACAGCACGCCCTCATCAACTCATCTGCAATCTACAATGGAGGCCCCCCTCGAGCACCTCACCTTCGACCACCGCAAGACCCCAGAATTGATGGACCCGTCCAACGTCTACACCTACGATTCTTACTCTGGGCTTGAGTACATGGGTTTCACCAACTCCCCCACCGCGATCGGCAACATTGGTCGTAAGTGTTTTCCTTCCGATCCACCCGCCGTCTCTCGTCCTGATCAATGATCTGCTTCCGTTTCCCCAGTTGCCACTTACGATCCCTCTCCCCGCTTGGGCTCGATGCCCATCACCGACTATCCGACCTACACCTCTGGCGGATCTTACGTTGCTTCCCCTTCCCGTCCCTACACTCCCTCAAGTGGTGTGTACCCCGCCGCCCTCGCCAACCTCAGCCCTGGAGAGTTGTCCTCCGACAGCATGCAATCCGGAAGGCGCAGCCGAGGACCCGTTCGCTCGCCCTCCCCTCCCGTTTCCCGCAATCTTCGATACAACCCCATCGCTCAGCCCCCGTCTCGTGTCACCAGGGATCGCACCAAGAAGAAGTCCAAGTCTTCCGATTCCGACGATGACGACGATTTCCAGCCAGTCACTCCACCTTCCCACGAGACTGGTCCCTCGAGGCGTCGAGAGGAGATCCGCCGCCAGCGTATCGAGTCGGAGCAGCGTAGGCGCGACGAACTCCGGGAGGGCTACCGCCGCCTCAAGGACTCTCTCCCCGTCTCCAACCAGAAGTCCAGCAAGGTTTCTCTTCTTGATCGCGCGACGACCCACATCAAGTACCTCGAGATGACCCAGAATCAACTCTCCATGAGGCTTCAGCAAGCTGAAGCTGAAACTCAGCGTCTCCGACAGTAAGCGGTTCTATCATCTCAGCTGGAACGATTTGTAATGATGAATTGATTTTGCAGAGTTAACGAGGCCCTCATGCTCGGTACTGCCGAACAGCGCCAGGCTGTCGCTGCCGCCGCCGTTGCTGCTGTTCAGCACACGACGGTGTTCTGATTGCCCTCCGATCCCCGTGCGATCCTGTAAAAATCGGGCGACTCAACGTCGCAGTCATGCCTTAAGCTAACGTGTAACGATTAATCCTGGATGATAACACCCCCCCTGCCCGGTTAGCAGGCGATGCTATTCAACACTCATGGACCTTGGACGATAATTTTATTCTCTTTATTCATCCTCCCCCCATTTTACCCGCCACCACTCATCCATCATCTCTCATACGTCTCCCACGCTCTTACGACTCTTACGAACGCCGGTACTTCCGTCCCTGGCTAGGTCGATTTCCCTTTCGACGCCACTATTCCCACCTGTCTTGGGTGATTGATCACCCCTGGCTCTCCTTCCCTGCGCCTGCGTGGGTTGAAGTTCACGCGATATCTGGAGTTTCGAGTCGGAACAATGCTGGTTGGAGTTGGAGCCCTCTGGTCGACATCCCACCGGACCTCGTATGAGCTGCTTGAGGCGCCTAGTTGTGCCCCGCGGCTTGTACCTGGTCTACGACATTCATTCGCGTCGATCATGATCTCTAGCTCCCCGCAACCTCTCCGCTCCGTGTACGGGCAGACGGCGGCAACCACTTGATTGTCGGTTTCGCCACCTCTCTCGTCACGTGTCAATACATCGACATTTCCCCCCCCCCCCCGATTTTGCGTACCCAGTGGCCCTTCAGACGGATTACGTTCCCTCACGCCATATGCTCCCGGAGTTGGAGCGCCTGATCACCGCTTTTCACTCCCCCTCCCTCCCTCCGCCCTTCACGCGCCGGCCTCGTATCGCATATGGCTCAAGCAATGTCCACGACACAAACGATCCGGCTTCCGCGTGCGGTATCGACGGGCTCCGCAAGTTTCCAGTCTTCCCACTACCCACACCCACTAGAACGAGCTCAGTCTCGTTTGAACCTCTCCTTACGCTGCTTACCAGCCTCTATTTGTCGTTCTGTCCTCCGCTTCCATGGTCCCCACCGTTGCCCCGCGTTGCCCCTGGCCAGTTCCAGGAAGCTCTCGCACAGCGGTAATCGGTTCGTGGTTCCTTGGATCTGTCGAGTTGATAGGGTGGCGTTCAGTTGGCTGATAGCGCAGACGATCTTTATTGTGGCCGCTTCCGAGAGAAGCGGATTCTGTGTGGTTTTCCCTCAGTGGTCGAGGAATGGATTCCTGCCGAGATCGAGGAGACGCTTCAGTTCTTGGGTGATTCGAGCTTGCTCGGGCTCCGTAGACTGGTCCCTGCGTCTTACCTCTCTCATAGTGCAGACTTGTCGGACGAACAACAACGTTGAGATCGTTGCTCGGTGGCTTTTGTCACCGAATCCCCTCCTGTCGTTTGTTATGTCAATGTCGCTGTTGATTTGCTTGCATTTTGTTTCCCTACCCCCTCCCCATCTCTCTACCTTCCGCATCCCCCCACCTGCATCTGTTCTTCTATCCGCATTCTCTTTTCCTGTTGCTATCTCGTTTTCCGTATCTAGGTTGCCGTCCCATGTAGGGTATTGTAGCCATGATATACTTGCTTGCTTTATATCCTAAGGTGAATGGAGACGAGATTTTGAGATCAGTAAGCCTGACCGTGAGAAAAAAACCCAGACGCTTCTCTCTGCCTTGCGCAGAGGACGGACCAGAGCGTCAATTTCTCTCCGACCGGCCCTGTGCAAAGGCCTTAGCGGACGTAATCAGAGATGTGCGTCGAACCACGCTGCAGTGCTGATCTGAAATAATCAAGCGATCTCACTGCCTGATGCCGAACGGCGTTCGCAGAGCCCGAGGGTAAGTATAAGAACGTACGATCTCTCGTCTCCCTATATCCACACCTCCTCTGCTCACCCTTTCCGATGTCTGCAGCAGTCGGAGTACCCTCCACCTCTGCAGATGTTTTCGAGTTCCATTCTCAGCATGGGCCATTGCCCGATATCCCAGACGATGTGACGGTCGTTCAGTTCTTTCTGGACAGCTATCACCCGAATAGACCGTCTTGCCATCCTCCTTTGACTTCATCCTCATCCTCCTCTCCCAACCCTAGGCGAGATGTGGGGTTGGGCAAGGACGGGAGGAAGTGGATAGTGGATGATGAAAGTGGGCGTGGGTTTACCTACGATCAGGTACGCCGAAAATGCGCAGCGCTTCGTGGTGGCTTGCCTGATTCCGGTTATTTAGATTCAAGTGCGTGTTCATGGACTTGCAAACGCGATCAAGTCGCGCTGGAATATCGGTGAAGACGATGTTGGTGGGTGCCCCGCAAAGTGAACCGTTCTTCTCTGAAACCCTTCTGCTGGGTAGTTGCAATGTTCAGCCCGAATCACGTCGATTATGCTACCGCGATCTGGGCTGCTCACAGGCTTGGAGCGATAATCTCGTAGGCGATTTCGCCCACCCGCCCACTCACGGGTACCCTGTGCAAGGTCGCTAACACCCCACAGGCCAGCGAACCCTTCGTTTTCTGTAGACGAGTTGGTTTACCAGTTGAACACCACGAAAGCTACCCTCCTTCTCATACATTCGTCTGTGTACAACGTTGCCTTGGAGGCTGCCAAGGTTTCTGGGATACCCACTAACAGGATCGTTTTGATCGATGCCATGCACCCCAGCTGTATCGTGGGCGAGACGCATCTGACGATCGAGCAATTGGTCGATGAGGGGGTGAGGCTTCCGGGGTGTTTCGCGGAGAAGCAACTTAGGAGTGGAGAGGGTAAAACCAAAGTCGCGGTGGGTAGAGGACATTCACCTCCCTCGGATGCTGGCTAATTTCCTCGCTAGTTCTTGATCTTCTCTTCGGGTACCACTGGTCGGCCAAAGGTATCTACCATCGAAACACTTACGAGAGTTACTTACGCTGACGTTGGCCCCTTCAAAACAGGCTGTCGCGATTGCTCATTACGCTCTCATTGCGAACACGCTTCAAATGGCCGCAATTTCGCGGGTAAACGATTCATCCGTTCCGCGCTCCAAGCAGAGATTCCAGCCGGGCGATGTGTCTCTCTTGGGTGTGTACGTCTTTTGTCTTTATTGTCGATGACGATTGACACCCCCATCAGTTGTCCCGCTATATCGTGCGTGTTCCAACGCCCATATCCGCCTTGATCACCACAGCTGATGTTCAATGAACACCACCCCCTCAAGACATCTACGGGATACTCATCAACGTGAGGCCGATCAGATTGAAACGCACCGAACCTCGCTACTGACATGAGTTCTAGCTTCATTTCCAGCTGTTCGCTGGGGTATGCGCTTCTATCTTACCTCCCGGATGCCGCACCTTGTAACGACGATCACCCCAGTGCATAATCATCATCACACAAAAGTTCCGATTCACGGTGATGTTACAGAACATCTCGCGCTACCGTATCAACAACCTCTTGTACGGCGTGTTCTCAAAGTGCATGTGTTCTGGAACCTCATGCACGTTCCAGCCTCGTACCGCCCATGGTTGTGATGATTTGCAAGGTGTGGAGTGCGGATGACCTTACGCTCTAACACGCTGATCTTTGCTTCTAGCACCCCGCAGTCAAGCAGTTCGACCTCTCGAGTATTCGCAACGTCATGATTGGCGCTGCTCCTTTGTCAGGTGAATTGACGAGACAGCTTGTGAACGTCCTGCCAGATGTTTCAGTCTTCCAGGCCTACGGTCTGACAGAGACCGCCTGTGTTATTACCATGGGATCTACTGATAAGAGGATCGGCACGTTGGGGTCTGCCGGTCAGATCTTGCCTGGGATCGTGGCTAGGATCGTCAAGGCGGATGGGACGTTTGGTAAGCATGGAGAGCAGGGAGAGTTGATCGTGCGCACCCCTGCGACTGCGTTGTGTTATAGTAACAACGAACAAGCGTAAGTTTCTGGCCAATAGCGGTTTCCGCTATCCGCTGACTCTTGTTACCAAGTACGAGAGAGACGTTTGTTGACGGGTAAGTTTTTCCCGCGTGCCGGTATACCGGGACTCAAAACGGGACCGTTTTAGATGGGTCAAGACTGGAGACGAGGTTGTGATTGACAAGAATAACGACGTCTTCGTCGTTGATAGACTCAAGGAGATCATGAAAGTCCGCGGTTTCCAGGTCGCCCCCGCCGAGCTCGAGGGTCATTTGTTAGACCATCCACATGTTTCCGACGTTTGCGTAGTTGGAGTTCCGGACGAGTTCAGCGGGGAGGTCCCGATGGCATTCGTTGTTCCCAGCTCGAAAGCCAGAGAACTCATCAAGGATGGTCCTCAAGGGGCGTTAGAGGTTAAGAAGGCGATATGCAAGGTAGGATCCTGCATCAGGTACAGCGCCCCTCGATGTTGATTTAACCTGTTTATACGACAGCACGTTGTGGACGCCAAAGTCGCATACAAGCACCTCGCAGGGGGGGTCGAGTTTGTGGACAGCATTCCGAAGAATCCAAGTGGGAAACTTTTGCGCAGGTTTATGCGAGACAAGGCCAATAAGGGTCCGACGGCGAAGTTGTGATCCCCCTTCGACGTAGTTTAATGGCTCTTTAATATGTTTTTTAGGGTGTTTAGACGGGCGTACATAATTTACCGATTTCTCACCATCTGCCCTGCGCTGGTCTCGAAAAGGGAAAGCGTTGAGGTCGTGCGAAAATGGTTGAACTTCACGACGCCGCGTGCGGGTGTGGCAACATGAGACGAACACGCGCCAGTGGCGACCTTCGTTCACCGATTACCGTCCACAACCGATAACGATGCGACGCGCCCAAACTGTACGAAGTTACGCCAATGGGTCACACTCAAGACCGTCCTTACAGCTTGGGGCGGACGATATGGGTGCCTTGACAGAGGGAGACGAGCGGCCGGAGGATGGGTTGAGGAAGAAGTTGTTGGAGAAAGATCGGGAGAACGACAAGGTGTGTACCTCTTGGGGTTTCATGGATTCTCTCCGTCGAGATCTGGGTTGACTGAGCCAGTGTGTTTGGTAGTTGCGTACGCAGGTTCAGACGTTGCAGGTTCAGCTCTCCCAGCGACCGTCTGCGGAGGCCGTACAGGAACTGCAGAGGGAGTACAAGAATCTGGAGCTGCTCTTGCAAGGAACTCAACGAGAGAACGAGAGATGCATGGCTGAACTCGACCGGTGAGTCGTTTCGCTGCGAGAGGCGGTCGTGTGAGATCTGGCCACTGATTCGTTTGGTTCTTTCTTTCGCCCAGGTCGAAGATGCAGGTGAAGCATCTGGAGCAGGCATTGACCGATTTGGCTGGGCCGAACTGGAAGGTACCCTCCCCTCTTGTCACCTCTTGAACCTCTGTCTGATGAACGGGGTTTCTTGACGCAGAACAACATCGCGATCCCAGCTCTTTCCGCTGGACGTCTGGACAGTCCAACCCAACAAATAGGCCGTTCCGCACATACCAAAGACAGATCACCCACGAGCGGCCCTGGCGCGAACTCTCAGAATCAGCAGCAACCCGAACAGCAGAAGATGTCCGTGGAAGCGGCGATTGCGCAGATCGAGCAGGTCAAGCTTATGATCCTTGGGATGGATCAGAGGTTGGAGACCAGGGAGGCGGAGATTACAGCGAATATCAAGCGTGCGCAGGGAGAGAGTTCTAGGTTTGAGGAGATGAGGAAGCAGGTGTTTTCTGCGGCTAACTCGTAAGCCCCATCGCGACACCTTGCGAACTTTTGAGGGGTGGGATTTGTATATCAGGGGAGGCATCTGTATTTGTATCATTTTTCAGCGTTTTTTCCAATCACAGGCATCTTCGTTTTCGTTTCAAACCCTGGCAAGTCTAGCGAATACACGGAAAGTAATGTACGTCCCCAAACTACGAGCGCGGCTCACAACAAAAAATCCATCACAATAAAGCGAAGGAGGACCGCGTTCAACTCTACGGAGACAGAAGAGACGACCATCCGGGATCCACCCGACCTCATAACGAGGCCGAAAGAGCGGCGGATGGAATCGAATCCATCGCTCTTCCACAACCGTAACAGGCTCCCGACGTGGATGTTTTAAGCGTAAGAGAGCCTTGACTTGGTGTGTGGGTTTCGGGTGTGGGCGAGTCAGACGGGACAGTGTGTGGAGAAATTTCTGGGTGTTTTTTTTTTCGAGTGAGGTGGGCGTAGGTCAGGATGGACGCGAAGGAACCGGTTCCCACGAACGCAACCCTGATCAGCAGACCGGAACCATCTGGTGCCTTTGGGGCTTTTGAGTAGCCCTTTCCTCCTCTCGCCCGTTCCACGGAGCGCCACCCTCCCAGCGTCGTACTCCTACGTGTGGATCTAATCACTTTCGCAATTGGACGGCGATGCTTCGTGTTGCCGACAATCGGTGGTTTTCTTCGGAGGATACCCCTCCGGCTTGGCTGTAGGGTATAAGCTTAGCCGTAGACGAACTTGCGACAAAGCTGTTCTCTTCCCTCTCGTCCGTGACCACCTCAGTTCTGGGCGCGGCCACGGTGGTGCTGAGTACGAGTGCCAATGTCTTGGATCGTTATCCCCACAAATGCGGTCCGCCAGGAGGAAGAAATTGCCACTCCGGGTTCTGACCCCCTCGAGGTGTGCCTTGCCTCCTAATTTGTGGATGCGAGGAGTGCTAGTGAACCCCCTAGACACGGACACGAACCTTACGGGGTTTGCTCATGACTGTCAATGCGTACGGTCTGAACCTCTTGCGCTTGCTGTAGTGCCTTCGCCACTTGCACGTCCGCTTGATCCCTCTGTTTTCTTACTTGGTCGATGCTTCCACGATCTAGTAATTTGCCCAATCGTGACTTTGGCACCTGGGGACCTCTGAGCCGCTGATTTACCCTTGCACCAAGTGATCCGTGTTTCAGAGTGTAGGAGGCCTCCACGCAATCAGGGAAAAGTCACGATCTCACTCTTTCATGTCACCAACTGCACCCGCGCGCAATCCCCGTCAGTGGGTTCACCGCATTGGTTTCCTTCTCGCCCCCGTCGGACGCGGGTGAACCACCCATTCGACAAAAAATCCGAGTAACCGCTCAAATCTTCCCGGTGAGACACCTCTCTGGGAACCCCCACCAATGTCATTGCTAGCCCACTCGGTTTTCGAGTAGGGCTGGACAGCGGCCCCAAAGGTAAGTCTAGTCGTTCCAATCACGGGTTAGAAGAGGATCAACCTGATTCGACCATAATGCTATTGGCAGGGGCACTAAGCCTTCGTGGATCATATCTCAGGACAAGGGGAGCAAAAACCAAGAACTCCTCACGCCAGGGACCCCCGCCACTGGCATTGCGGCTGATGATGCTGAACGCGGGGACGGTCTTATAAGTGAACGTTTCTACTCTTTGTTGCTAGGCCTAGTACCCACGCAGATCTCTAGGAAGAGAACGCTGGCGGCGTTGGAGAGGAAGAACCAGCAGTGATGTTGAGAGGTAGCATGTGTTGGTACCATTGTGTTGTTCGCCTTCTAACATCTGCAAATTTCAGAGGAGGACTGCAGGGGCATGGTGCTTGGGGCTCCTGCCATCATTGTTGATGCTACAAAGGAGCACACTGGTGGACCAGGTCCTCTTGAATCCAACTTGGGGGTTACCTCCACCATATATACTGACCATGAGATCCATTTATATCCCCCTGCTCACATTTCTGCTTTGGCGGATCCATTTGCAGGAAACCTGTAGCTCAGTCAGGACTGAGATTGAAGACTTCCTCTCGCATACAGTCACATTGTAGGTACATTTTATGGCACCTCCAAGTAATATGGTGGAACAAATGTGCAGGTATGGTATGTGATTATCCCCTCTTGAGACCTGGTGCTAGGTTCCGACCAATAATTTCAAGGGCATTGGGGGGCAACTGTGGCCTTGGTCTGAGAAGTTAGGGTTGCAGCAGGTTCCTGGCTGCATTCAAGGTGATAAAGGTGTGTTTGTGCTCCTTGAAGATCCACATGGGGTTGCCTCTGCTGTTTGGTTCACTCATGACCTAACATTCCACTTGATGTCAACAGGGATGATTGGGGTATGAGGGTAGGGCCAAGGTAGAAAAGATCAAAATGGTGGTGAGGCAACAGCCCACCCAAGTGTAGAGTCCCACACAGGGCCATTTAGGTGGCCAGTGCATAAAGGTATTCCTCCGGGTGTCTCATAGAGTGATTGTGCACTTTGACTGACCAGGCATTTCAGCACTACACCAAAAAAAAAAAAAAAGTGTAAATAGCTACCATTGTTGGGCTTCATTTGAATAATTCTGGTCATAGGGTATATGTAGTACAGGTCACTACTGGGGGATTATATGAATAAAGTCCAGAATTAACACCTCTCCAGACTCATATCCAGCAATCAGATACCGCCCATCCCACTGTGCCACAGTAGGTCGCTCATACCTCTTAGGGGACAACCAGAAGACTTCTTTTCCAGTGATTGTATCCTTAACCCAGGACAGAATAGCTGGCTGCTCTTTTGCACCATTGACAAAGTTTAGGTGGGGTTTTGGTAGGGTGTCATGATTTTTGCCGGTTTTCTCCCCTTTTTCTTTCTAAAGTCCCAAGCGCCCACTCATTCAACTTCGCTCAACCACGACATGTTTCCACACTCCTTATCTTATCTTATCTCATGTCCCATTTCTCTTATCTTATCTTTCATCTTCTTTCGGTCATTTTGGTTAGAAGGCGAACTCGGTCATCTCGGATTACTCGGGCTAGAGACTTTTGGCCCATGGGAAGACAGTACAGAGGACTATCTATTTTGGAGCGATGTCGACATCCCCTACAAGGGAGTCGACCCAAGCCTTGGCAGTCTCCTGCGCCTCGGCTACCAATCTCTCCTCCTCCTCGACGTCCCCCACACTTGCCAACCACTGCTCCCAGTCCCTACCCGACTCGATCCTCTCCTCCAAAGTCCTAGGCCCAGAGGCCACCACGTGATTCCCCAGAGTGATAGGGGTATCCAAGACGTCCTCCTCCAGGACCGTCAAGTCGAACTGTTGAGGAGGGTAGGTCTCAAACCTACTCCTCAAAATACCTACGGACATCTCCACCTGAGTTGTCCTCCTCAACATCGACTCGTACTTCCCCATCAGATCCTCACACTTGTCGGCCATCTCGAGGCAACACTTCTCCAAGGTCTTAACCTTGTTCTTTAACTCCAAATTCTAAGAGGAACAGGGTCAGCAAACTCTAAAGTGAGCTTGGGATCTGAATTCCCACCTCTTCATCGCACTTCTCTAACTCAGAGAAGACCTCGGCCATCGCCACCGCGGTAAACCCCAAACAGGTATCTGCCACCTCAGGAACTGGGTCCACCTCCAGGTGCTCGATCACCAAACCTCGAGCCATCATCTCCTCCTGGAAGTGGGTTGACTCCACGTTCCTATACCTGTCCCTCCAAATCATCTTCCCGGCATGGACAAAGTCCCTCAGATAGAGGTCCTTGAATCTATCATGGCGGACAGCCTTGCTCTGAGCTTGTCCACTGACCTCAGTGAGAAGAGGATAAGGGAGGTAACGATCCCCCCTGCGAAGCTTGTAACCGTTGACATTGAAGGGGACGGTGGGGGTGACTGCCTGACGAGGGAAGCCGGAAGTACGGGGAGGTCTGGGAGTCTGACGACCTTTGGGACGAGAAGCTGGAGTACGGGCCGAAGCCTTGTAGTGAGAAGGGGGGATGGTGGACGATTCCCCATGAAGCATGCCGAGGACGTTGTCCATACAGGAAGAAGAGTCATCGAAAGACATGCTGGGATTGGTGTGGTTGGTTGGTGTTGGTGGTAGTGGCTGAGTGGGAATGATGGGGACTTGCCGACCAATGAGCAGTCCTTATATGTTTCCCACTTCGGCGCAACAATACTCCATCATTCCCACCGCGCCCATAAACCATCACCGCCCACCCCTATATCAACAGCGCCCATATGCGCCCATGTCCATTCAACGGCTCTCATCAATCCCCGGTGATTGTTTCAGGTCCATCAAACCCTCAACCCTTAGCTCGGTCCAGGCGCAGCCCATCAGGATCTAGACCTCGGCCTTGATCAAACCCCAGTGATCGTTTCACCTTCATCAAATGACCTTTCCCCTTATGGGTTTATTCTCTCACACTCCTTATCTCTTTATTGTTCTCCTTATCTTTCGTTCCCACGCCTCATCAGATGATTACTCACTCTCATTCAGTTCTTACTCATCATCCGTTCACACGCCCCCCTTTGTTTGTTCCCATCTTTGGTTGATACATGGTCTGTGCGCACTGCCTGCCCTAAACTCGGTCCCTATATATAGTGGTAGACAGTCGCTGTCATTCCTTAGATTTTGTCAACTCAGGATACTCCTTTGGTTCTCACCAAACACGACATCGGTCCCGAGTGACTCCGACTTCTCCCTTGTTCCCTCTTGTTCTCACAACCTTCCTCTGTTCTCCCCTCTGCGTACTGCGCCCTGCGCTCCCAGTAGCACCCCAGCACGAACTCCAGACCAGCGTTGACTATATTTCAGGTGACCGCCGAGGTCCGCCCTGACAGGCTCCAAAGTCCCACCCCAGCAGGGTTTTTAAATCTTTGAAATGGACCCAGACTCTTGAACCATCCACAACAGGGGGGTCATGAGATAGTTCCCCCCCAACCATACCTCACCCACAACTTCTCCTGTCTGTGTGGACCAGGCTTGAATGGATTCTTGGCTACAGGAAAAAACTTTAGACCCATCTCCTGATATCCTGGGCTCAGTGACCTGGGAACTATGTAGTGTGCACACTGTTTGGAGGAGTTCCTTCCTAATGTCCCAGATACAGATATCCATGTCTGGGTACTGAACAAAAATCAACTTGTTGTCAATAAGCTGCATATCACCCATATGGCTGGGCTGGGCTGGGGGACAGAAGGATGTTTTACAGAGGCCAGTTAAGATGTCCCAAACCCTTACTACCCCAGCTGAATCAACTGAGATAGCAATACCATCATTCACTTGTAGGGTAATGAACATAATTGAGGCAGGAATGAGTGTGGTAGATTCTGAATCAGCTGCACCTGGGTCTGTTGTTAAGGTACCAATCTGCCAGAACTTGATTGATTGGTCCTCAGAAGTTGAGATAAGGGAGGAGGAAAATGCAATGGAGGTGATGTCCCCAGTGTGCCCAATGAGGTTTTTAACAAGGTGAGGGTCTGAGCTGGTAATGTCCCAGATGTAGATATTATGACCAGCACCACCAGCCACAAATTTGGTAGTGGGGGAGAAACAACAACATATAAACCAGCTACTGGGTACTTGGAGTTTAGCAACAATAGCTCCAGAATCAGAGTTTTGAACTGTGGCAACTGTTCCCTGTTGTCCCCAATAAACAAAAAGGGTCCCATCTGAGGAGAAAGCAACACAGTTGCCTTTATGGATAGGTCCAACTCGGTAACCACCAATGTCCCACTGTTTTGTAACATTGTTGTAGGATGCAGATATTGAGAGCTGGGAGCTGGTGGGGAAGAAACTGATGGAGCTGATAGTGTTATATCCATCTATGACACAAAAGTGCTCCCCTGTCTGGATGTGCCACAAGTGGATCTTTGCATCTGTAGTCCCTGAAGCAATTGTGGTCTGGTCTGGAGAGATAGAGATTGAAGTAACATCACCAGTATGACCCCAGTGGGCCTTGCCAACCTTAGTTAAACATGCCCAGAGACGCTTGCTCACTACACCAAAACAACCCCAGAAACTCTCACAAACCCCACCAGCATGATGAGAGAAATGCTTGATAATCCCACCAGTCTGAATATCCCAGAGATTGATAACTCCACATTTATCTCCAGATACAAGTGACACCCCATCTGATGAGAAGGCAAGAGCAGTTATATGAGCAGTATGCCCAGAGATGATGGATGTGTGGATTCCAGTGGATGCATCAAGAGTAACAATGTCATGAGAACAACTGACTGTAATAGTATTTTTCCAACATGCAACAGCATACAGAGCCTGATCAAAGGATACTGTGCAGGAACATGTCCCCCAGTCAATGAGCCCCTTAACTACCTTCACTTCCTGTGAGAGCTCTGAGCTATAACACTTGTGAAGCCAAGATTCAGAAGGGGAAAAGGGGAGTGCACAATGATAGATCTCAGAAGGGGAAGTGGAGATGATGTCAAAGTATTCCAAGATAAACCGTTGACTATCATCTGTCCATGCACAAATTGAGCCTGTCTAAACAAGACATGAATACAGATTTCAGTGAATAAACTGCTCATAACTCACTGAAATGTACCATTGTTGAACATCATTGATAGCATAAATGCTGACATCAAGACACTCCATAACAGCAAGAACCTCAATCCAAAAGAGCAGGTGTGTGTCACGAACACAGATAAGTACTCAGGATGTCACACAGTTATGTCATGAGATTTGTGACATAAAGAAAGGATGAATAAATAATATATTGCCAGATAATCTATCTAAAACATCTAGCAACACTCCTGGCCAATGGGACTGTCATGATTTTCGCCGGTTTTCTGCCTTTTTCTTTCTAAGTCCCAAGCGCCCACTCATTTAACTTTGCTCAACCATGACATGTTTCCACATTCCTTATCTTATCTTATCTCATGTCCCATTTCTCTTATCTTATCTTTCATCTTCGTTCGGTCATTTCGGTTAGAAGGCAAACTCGGTCATCTCGGATTACTTGGGCTAGAGACTTTTGGCCCATGGGAAGACAGTACAGAGGACTATCTATTTTGGAGCAATGTCAACGTCCCCTACAAGGGAGTCAACCCAAGCCTTGGCAGTCTCCTTCGCCTCGGCCACTAACCTCTGTTGCGGGAGTATGCGCGGACTTACTGTTGTCCTACCAGAGGAATAGTGTTTGGGTTATCGAGGGTGGGAATGGTGGGGATGAAGGGCGTAGTGGGGGGTTCTGAGGGAAGGAGGGGCGAATGGGGAGATCGATCGTAGGGGGAG